>MDTG01215314.1_pt1 | contig 10596 bp, 10 predicted proteins | sample 811421 | NCBI WGS metagenome assembly MDTG01 (sample SAMN05326645, study PRJNA326480) | marine metagenome | isolation source: seawater | place: Pacific Ocean: South East | collected 2011
ACAGCAAAATTAATGAAAGAACATGTAGATTGTGATGTTTCAAAAATTTTATCTAGAGAAATGAATTTGTCTCAAGCCGGTGATGAATTGATTAAGACAATGTTAAGAGTTGCTAATGGCAGGTTAACCTGTGCTGAGGCTTTGGGTCATAGAGAATTCGTAATGACTAAACTTTACAGAAGTGCTTAAAAATCTATTTTTCTGGAAATTTTACCTCATCTTTTTTTGGTTTATTTTTATTTCTAAAATCACTCAATAATTTTTTGATAACTGGACTTAAAATTTTTCTCATCCAAGCTGCTAAAGCACCAAGAGTCACAGCTAAAATTATTGCAAAAGCGCCATACAATAAAGGAGCCTCGTTAGAAAAATTTAAAGTAAATTCTGCTAAAAAATTTAAATCTGTATTCAAAACTTTATTACTAATTAACTCATTTGACTTATCACTAAAGAAAGAGTCATACGCAATTGCAATGGCTACTGAGCAAAGTAATAATGCAAATAAAGTTTTTAAATGAGAACTGTCTAAATATTGCCCTAACTTCTGACCCAGTTGTACACCTAAAATTGATCCGAGTATTAATGGTACTACTAAAAATAAATCGATTGATCCATAATTGAACGCATGAAGTATGGTAACTATCGCACTAATAAAAATAGTAACAAATAGTGATGTCCCAGGAATAAGTTTAACAGGCATTCCAACTATATAAATCATAGCCGGAACCATTAGAAACGCACCTCCTATACCCATCATTGCTGCAACAAATCCTACTATCAAACCTAAAAAAATAGGTGTTAAAGCACTCTCATATAATTTTGACTTTGGAAACCTAACTCTAAGTGGAAGTCCTTGAAACCAATTATGATCATGTAATTTCTTTTTTATAATTATTTTTTTTCTAGCTTGATCTACTTCCTTAACACCTTCAATAATCATTAAAGTTCCAACAATAGCTAATAAATACATATAAAGTAGAGATATAATTATACTAATTTTTCCAATTTCCGAAAAATAAGTAAATGTAGTAATGCCCAAAAGTGTTCCTACGACACCCCCGCTAACAATTAATAAACCCATTTTATAATCTAATGTATCTTTAAACCAATGAGTAAGTGATCCTGATACTGAAGTAGCTAAAATATTATTTACTTCATTCGGAACTGCGTATACCGGGGGAATACCCATGAATATTAGAAACGGTGTCATTAAAAACCCACCTCCTACTCCAAATAATCCTGATAACACTCCTACAGAAAAACTTAAAAATAGTAATAGAAAAATATCTACATTCACTTGTGCTATAGGTAGATAAATTTCCAGCATACCTTTAAGTATGCCTCAAATATTACTATGTCAATAAATAGTAAAAGCCTAATTAGTTAGAGTTTATTGATTAAAAGACGATTAAAAAAAGGTAATAAAGGTACCTGTGAGAATCAAAGCCCAAAAAGCTGATAATCCGATTTGAAGAAATAATTTTAAAGTGAAGTAATTGTATATTTTATTTTTAATTTTTAGATTAGAAATTGAATTGAACATTAATTTTTGTAACACGAGATTTGTAATTTTCAAAAAATTATGTTTTGACAACTTGACGCACTTAATAAATAGTTGCTCCGAAAATTTTTACTTCCCCATCCTCAATACCGAGAACTAAACGTCCAAGATAATCTCCGGAAACACTATTACTTCTTTGTTTGTATAATATAGTAATGTGCAAGTTTCTTCTTAAACATCCCAAGACCTCATATTTTTCTGATAAACTGCTTAGCAATTTATTGTTGGACCACTGTTTTCCTAATTCAACTTCATTTGCTCCGTAAAGCATCTGAGAGGAAAAATCTCTAGTAAAACCTCCATAATCCTTAATATTAGAAGTGTTAATTAAATTTTCCCATATTGGATTAGCAATTTTTATTATCTCTTCGTCAGTTTTCTTAAGAAAATCCATTAGCTATGATGAATTATTAAGAGGCCTTCTTTTTTTTCTCATCACCGACAATATGATAAACTGGCATTTTTTCCATAGTGAATTTGCCAGTTTTGGGGTCTCTTCTAGAAAGTGTTAAACAATGCCAATTTTCATCGTCTAGTTTTAATTTGTCACCTCGATAATAATAGCCTGGCCAACGTGTTTCTTCTCTATATAAAGTATGCTCTGTAACACACTGGGATGTAAGAGTTCTATGTTTTAGTTCCCAAGCTCTCATAAGTTGATGATAATCCTCTGCTCCAACGTTTTCTAAATCCTCTTGTAACCAGTCCAATAATTCTAGTCCTTTTTTCAATAAATTATCATTTGTCATATAATTGGCAGTTATACCACCAACATACTCATCCATAATTTTTTGTAAGCGTTGAAGACCTTGTATCGGTGAAATATAACTTGGTGAGACAGTTCCGCCTGTAATTTCATTTCGACCAACTGTATAGTTTTCTAAAGGTTTATAAATAATTTCTTTAAAATTTTTGCATTGATCATCACTTATTTTAATATCTTTAGCTTTTTGCTCTTCAATATATTTCACTGCGGCTTTTGCAGCTAATCTTCCCTCAGTGAATGAGCCAGAAGAAAACTTGTGTGCGCTTCCTCCTACTGTGTCCCCTGCCCCAAAAAGACCTTCTACAGTAGTCATCCTGTTGTATCCCCAAAAGTACTCTGGTGGTGATATATCTTCAGGTCCACTTACCCAAGCTCCTGAACAAGTAGCATGTGAACCCATAACGTAAGGCTCCGAAGTGGTAAGTTCAGGATTAGTATATTTAGGATCAATATTTTGTGAAGCCCAAACAACAGCTTGACCTACTGTCATTCCTAAAAAATTTTCCCAACCAACTGTTTCTAAATGTGGATCTTGAAATGCTTCTTTTGTAACCATGTGAATAGGTCCACCACCTGCCATCACTTCTTGAATAAAAGCATGATTTCTTAAACAGGTTGGTACTGGATGATGGTCTATATATTCACCAACCATTTTCTTTGTCTGTTCGTACCATTTTTTCTCATAATTCTCTCCGTTTGCATTTTGCGTATAAGTTTTTAAATGTAAAAAGTATGCCCCAACTGGACCATAACCATCTTTAAATCTACATAATACAATTCTGTTTTCCATTTGAGTCATTTTAGCGCCTACAGCTATAGGTAAAGCATAAGCTGAACCATTGCTCCATGGAGCATACCAAGTTCTGCCCATGCCTTCTCCGACCGCTCTTGGTTTAAAAATATGAGATGCTCCTCCAGCAGATACAATCACTGTTTTTGCTCTAAAAACATAGTAGTCACCTGTTCTCATGTTAAACCCTACTGCTCCTCCAACTCTATTTTCTTTGTTTTCATCCATTAATAAATGAGTGACCATTATTCTATTATATATCTTGTCTGCAGATTTTTTTGCTGCCTCAGCAACTATGGGTTTATAGCTTTCACCATGTATCATTATCTGCCACTTTCCTTCTCTTTGATAACGCCCAGTTTCTTTATTACGCATCATAGGTAACCCCCACTCATCAAACATATGAACTGTGGAGTCAACATGTCTAGCCATATCGTAACCAAGATCCTCACGAACTAGTCCCATTAAATCGTTTCGAGCATAACGAACATGGTCCTCAGGTTGATTTTCACCCCATTGCATGCCCATATAACAGTTGATTGCGTAAAGACCTTGTGCCACAGCACCACTTCTATCAATGTTTGCTTTTTCAACACAAATTATTCTTAAATTTCTACCCCAGTGTCTAGCTTCAAAAGTTGCTCCAGTGCCAGCCATACCTCCGCCTACTACTAGAACATCACAATCCTCATAATGAGTTTTATGTTTTGGCATTAATAGTAAACACCCTTTTTAAAAGAGTCTTTGCTTATAGTTGGTAGTTCTTTATTAGTATTTAGACCTTTTGGTTCGGAATAAAGAATTTCAGAATTAATTTCTCCCTGGTTTGGTTTGTCTGCTTCAGACAGTTTTGGAATAAATTTACCCCAAGGTTTAGTTGTAATCGGTGATACAAAATCTTTTTCTGTTCCATTCCTAAATTTTATCTTCCAAGAAATTGTGCCTTTTTCCTCTTCTCTTCTCACTCTTACACTGTGCCCCATTGGCGCAAAATCTGCATATCCTCTTACATCAATAGCGTGATTTGGGCAGGCCTTCACACAAGAATAACATTCCCAACAAAAATTTGGTTCAATATTTTTTGCACGTCTTATTGTTTCGTCTATATGCATAATATCAGATGGACAAATATCTACGCAATGTCCGCAACCATCGCATCGGGTCATATATACAAAAGTAGACATAATATTTTATTTTAATCCAATTGTTATCATATTAATAATGTTTTGGAACATCTCTTTTTATCCCTAAGCCAAATTTCTCAGGGGCATCAGCAGGAGGAGGGAGATTATCTCTAGATCCATCAGCCTCAGCTAGGTTTTTTTGTAGCGCTGCTCCAGGCTTATAAAACATATGCGCGAATTTTGACCAATAAACACCTCCAAAAAGTACAAGATTTGAAATTATATACAAAACTAAAAACACTTTATCATCCCATCTTTCGTTTAGATCTAAAGATTGTAAAAAAGACCATATTAATCCAAAAAGTGAAGAGGCTATAAGTGCCAGTACAAATAAATCTGCTTTAATAATTCTGTACCAAGGGTGAGCTTCAGAATAAACGTCAACTCTTAAAAAAAACCAAAACCATGATCCTCCTATAACGGTCATAAATGCTCCTATATGCCAAAGCACAGGCCATAGTACTGTTGTATCAGAGTTTACATTTGAGTAGCAAAATATCAAAACAACTGATGCAAGCCAAAAGATTATAGTTCCATACATTCCTAAGAGATGCGCAGATCTTCTCTTGCCAGCCCCTAACTCAGAAGTAGTTAAAATATCACTGGCGACCGTTTTTATTATCACAGAAGTTGTCTCACTGGTTGAAAGTTTTTTTTTGGCAGCTTTTTTTGCTTTTTTTGCATTTTCAAAAAAATATCTAACATTTTTTTTGTGGATAATATCGATTAGTGTACCTAGGATAACTAAGGCTGCCATAAGTATCACAAATAATTGCATCACAAAAACTGGTATTGTGTCTGCAAGCGCGTAAAATGGATTAGCAGTTATCACGTTAAATGCTCCCTTTAATTTTTACTTATTTGATTAAGCAGCTTGCTGAAGATTGTGTTTCGCCGCCATACCGCTTAAAAAATTCCATAGATATTTTGCAGTAGATAAAGCAGCCTTTTCAGCTTTTAATTGCTCTTCTTCAGTTAAACTGTCCAATAATTTTTCGCAAGCCTCTCTGTGATGGACGTCTGCTGCTTTGTGAACTTCAAAAAATTCTAAACCTACTTTTGAATTCACTCCGTAGTGATCCTTAAGACCTCGAATTTTGGTATCAGCTATTTCAGGAACTTGCCTTTCATAAGTATACAATGAACCTAAACCTTCGGCATATGATGCTCGACCATTTTTAAAAAAATTATCGATCAATTTTTTAGTAAAGTCATATTTTTTAACATCCTCAATTTTATTTTCATCAGCACCTACAGCAACCGCAAAATTTTTCCATAACATAGGATGATCTGCGCCATCTTTTTCCTCATCTTGTAAATTTTCTAAAAGAATTTTTCTTTTATCTAGATCTTCACAAATAGAGTGAGTTGCGCTTATATATCTAGGAAATGCTTTTACATGCTGATAATATTGTTCAGCATAATCTTTTATAATTTCTCTAGTTAATTTTCCCTCATTCCAAGATTTATAAAAAGGGTGTTTGAGTAAGTGGTATTCATCCAATTTCTTATTTAGTTTTTTTGAAAACATTTAATCTCCTTTGTTGTTTAAGAAGATACTATTTAAAATTTTAACAATTGGAAGAAAAATAATTGCTTTTAATACACAACCTACAATTGCAATTTGATTTCCTTTAAACTTGGCTTTTAAAAGGGTGCGATTATTGCTTTAATTCTTTTGCTAAAATTTCAGATATTTTACTATATCCACTTGCGTTGTAATGTCCTAAATATCCTAAAGGAAAAAATTGTTCAATATTTTTTTCTTTTTCAAAATATTTTCCCAGGTCAACAAATTTAATTTTTTTATTTTCTAATTCGCTTAAAATTGTATCTTTTAATTTAATTGATGACTCTTTTTTTGTGTTTTGGGTAAAATATCTTGACCATGATGGAACATAAACAAACAAATAATTACTATTAAATTTTTTAGCTTCTAAATTCATATTTTCTATAACAGAAAAAAATAAATTAAGATCATACTCATTTTGATGTCTATTTAAAATATTGTATCTTAATATATTCTTTAAATTTTGCAATTCTATTATATCAATCGTGTGGGCTTTTATAATTTGTAGATTATTTTTTTTTGAATTTTTTTTAATAAATTTTAATTTTGATTTTCCAAGTTCTAGACTTTCTTTGGCAGATAAAGACAAAAAGTCCTCAATAATATCGTAATTCTTTAAATACTCCATTTTATAATCACTTTTTAAATATTTTATTAAGTTTTTGTCCTTTTTTTCCCAATTTAATCCTTCTAAATCATTTCCTTCAAAATAAAGATAAATAAAATTTTTTGGTTTAATTAAGTCTCCAAACTCTCTCATAATAGCTAATGAAATCAAGGGTCCAGTTCCTGCAACTCCATAATTAACAGTTATAAATCCATTTTTATTTAAATTTCCCGCTATATCTTCACTGCCCTTAACACAAAAACCCTCTGCATATGAATCTCCTAAAAGCATAGAATTAATTTTTTTTTGGTAAATATTATTTAAATTTTTAAAACCATATTTGTCATTTTGAATAATTTTGTAATTAAGGTCCTCAGCACATGATATTGAAGGACTATTTATTGGGCCCCTGAAAGGTATGATTGATTGATTTTTTTTTGCTTCTTTGAATGTATTAAAATTATTAAATATTGGAGAATAATAGAATGAAGGCTGTAAATTTGGATTTACTTTTTTGGAATCAAAAAAGAACTCTTCTGGAGTTCTAGTATCAAATTTAACATTTTTTTTCTTTGCTATTTCAATTCTGGTATTCTTTACATCTACCATTGATTTTTGCTGATCAGATGTAAAAAAAAAGAATAATAATTCTAAAGAGTAAAGTATAAAAATAAAATAAATCAAAGATAATTTTAATACTTTCATTGTTTGAACCTCCAAAACAATTAAATTGGCTTAGCTAATCTATCAATTCTTTTTTCATCAATAGGTAAGTGAACTATAGTTGCAAAAATAGACAAGGCTATTGAGATGTACCAAGCATAATCATAGGAGCCATATAAATCATAAAAATAACCACCTAAGTATGCTCCAAAAAAGGAACCGATTTGATGGCTAAAAAACACTATTCCAAATAAACTGCTTAAATATTTTGTTCCAAATATTTGAGCTACTATGCCATTTGTTGGAGGCACGGTAGAGAGCCATAAAATACCAAAAAAGATTCCAAAAAGTATTGATGTGAACATGGAAATTGGAGAAAAAATAAATAGTGCAATTACTATTGCTCTAGAAAAATATAGAATACTTAATAGAATTTTTTTGCTGTACTTAGTGCCTAGATAACCCATGCCCAAAGTTCCTATTATATTAAAAAATCCAATTAAAGCTAAAATAATAGGCGCTGACCAATCGGATAGACCTTTTTCTTGCATATAACCTGGGATGTGAGTGGCAACTAAAGTAATTTGAAAACCACAAACAAAAAAACCAGCTACAAGCAAAATGTAACCTTTGTGAGAAAAGGCTTCTTTTATAGCTTCTTTAAATGTTTGTTTTTCATCTAAAGTTTCATTCAGCTCTCTATTTTTTAGTTTAGGTATAAGAAATAGAGAAGCGATCAATCCAAAAATAATAAAATAAAGATAATAAAGTAAAGTATTTTGCCAACCAAATTCTATAAGACTATATTTAGTAAATAAAGGAGTTAAAAAATATCCAATTGATGCAGAAGCAGTTACTATTCCTGTAGCTAACGTTCTTTTTTCATTAGAAAAATGTTTTCCTACTTCCGAAACTGGAACACTCATGGCAGTCGCTCCAAGTGCTGTGCCTACCAATAAACCTAGACTTAATTGAAAATAAACTCCAGTATTAGGTCCAGAATAAAGAAAGAAAATTCCTAATCCAAAAATTATAAAACCAATAAACACTGCTTTGTTTCCCCCAACTTTGTCAGCAATTAATCCAAACAATGGGGCTGTTAGTCCCCACATAAACATTTGTATACCTATTGCTAAACCAAATTCAGTTCTAGAAACAGATAACGACTCCTCAAAAACGTTGAAGAAAAGTCCAAAAGTTTGTCTTAAACCCATCGAGACTAAAATAATGCAACATGCTGCAGTAAGAGCAATTAAAGCCGTTTTATTTTGTATAAATTTATTTTCCATTTATTTTATCTTTTTCAAAGATTTTTTTAAATCTAAAATTAATTCTTTCGGATTTTCCAAGCCAATATGTAAACGAATTAAATGCTCATTTTTTTTTAATTTAAAAAAACTTCTTTTACCCATCTCGACTGGTCCATTATACATTACCAAACTTTCAAATCCACCCCAACTGTATCCAATTCCAAATAACTCAAGTGAGTTAATAAATCTAATAACAGAGGGCTTGTTTTTGCTTTTAACAATTATTCCTAATAAACCTGACGAACCAGAGTAATATTTTTTCCATAATTTATAATTTTTAGAGGAGGTTTTGAAAGGATATAAAACTTTAATAATTTTCTTTTGCTTATGTAGCCATCTAGCAACAATATTTGCACTTTGTTGATGTTTATTTAACCTTAAATCTAAAGTCCTCATGCCTCTAATTACCATATATGCATCATCTGCTGACAATCGATAACCAGAAATTTGATTAAACCATTTGACCTTTTTATAAACTCTTTTGCTCACTGCTAAAGTTCCTGCCATAACATCAGAATGGCCGGAGTAATATTTTGTTGCTGAAGTAATTGATAAGTCAAAACCTAGTTTAATAGGCTTCAAAAAATATGCAGTAGCCCAAGTGTTGTCTAAAGCAGTAAAAATTTTTTTTCTTCTTGCAATTGAAATTATTTTCCCTAAATCTTGAAATTCAAAAGTGTTACTTCCTGGGTTTTCTACGTATATAAGTTTTGTTTTACTAGTTATCTTTTTCTTTAAATCTTGTAGATTGTTTGGGTCATACCATGTTGTCTTGATATCAAACTCATTTAACATTTTAGAGGTTAGTTCTTGTGTTGGTCTATAAACACAATCTGATACAAGAATTTCATCTCCTGGCCTACAAATACTCATTATAGCTAAAGTTACTGAACCAAACCCGGTTTGAGTCAAAAAAACATGATGCGCTTGCTCTAATTCTTTTAATATTTTTTGAAGTTCAATCGTAGTTTGAGAGCCTTGTCTTCCATAATCCCAGTAAGAAATTTTTTTATCTTTTTTTAGGTTTTTTTGATGAGCACGTAATTCCTGGATTGATTTAAAAAGAATAGTAGATGCTCTTACTATTGCAGGATTTGCTGATCTATTAATTTTGTCATACCCTGCTTGCTTTAAAAATGTGCCAGTAGACTTTTTCATAAAATAAGTATAATCAAATAATTATAAAGATCTGTATACAAACTTTTGTATATTGAATATAAAAAAATGGAGGCAAAAATATGGGTTATCCTAAAAAACACAGAGGAAGAAGGAAAGTAGGATCAAAAAAGAGACGGGCTAGAAAAAGAAATAAGAGAAAATAATCTAATAACTGACTAATGCTAGAAATAACTCAAATAAGAAAATTGAGTTTATGGATATTTTTCATTCCATTAATTGCTATAAATTTGTGTCTTTTTATAACTATAAATTATAGTTTATTTGAGAATACAATTTTTCAAGTTGATCAAATTGGTAGATCAGCTTTTACAATACCCTATTTAGATGGAAGTTTATCAATAAGCAGAGCATCAAGAACCTATCCTGCTTTTTTAATATTTAAACCTGGAATGATTTTAACAAGTATTCTTTTGTTCTTTTATTGGAAAAAAAATAATGAGCTTATTAATAAATTTAATAATATTTCCGGGAAGATTTATAAATTTAAAACTTTTGGGGTTCTTTCAGCAATTTTTCTATCAATTCATGCTTTGCTTCTGGGTGTAGATATTGATATAAAAATTTTCAAATTACTAAGACGCGTAATACTTCTTTCGTTTATAATATTTGAAATAATAGCCCAAGGTTTGCTTGTATATAATTTTTATAAACTCAAAGAAAAAATAAATAGTTTTTATAGACCTCTCTTATTAAGAATTAAAATTTTACTAGTCTTTACGCTTGCCTCTGTTGCTATAGCTAGCTTGCCCATACTTGTAACAAAAGGAAATGTACATTTTAAACATGCTTTGGAATGGAACTATTTTATAGGAGTAATTTTCTTTTATTTATTAACCAGGTTTTTTTGGAAGAAAATTGACTAAAACCCACTGCTTCTATCCCTTTCAGGATAGAAACGTGAAGTTTTGGTTCGTCGTTGTAGGCGCTACCGCCGAACCTACCGATCAACCATTTTAGCGCTACTCA
>MDTG01385100.1_pt1 | contig 10596 bp, 10 predicted proteins | sample 811421 | NCBI WGS metagenome assembly MDTG01 (sample SAMN05326645, study PRJNA326480) | marine metagenome | isolation source: seawater | place: Pacific Ocean: South East | collected 2011
ACCCCGTCGAGGGGTGCGTCGATGCCCCGGCCGCGAATCCCCATCACGGTGCCGTCCTCGAGCCAGGCGGAGATCTCGAATCGCTCGAGGTCCACGGTGTCTCGCTCGATGACGAGGGAGTGGTAGCGGGTGGCCTCGAAGGGCGAGGGGATCCCGGAGAAGATGCCCCGTCCATCGTGGTGCACGGGCGAGGTCTTGCCGTGGACCGGCGCGTCCGACCGGCGGACCGTCATCCCGGAGGCGTCGCCGATCGTCTGGTGCCCGAGGCACACCCCGAGCACGGGGACCCGGCCCTGCAGCGTCTCGAGGATCGCGCGGGTGTTGCCGGTCTCGCGCGGGGTGCAGGGCCCGGGTGAGATGATCAGCCTTCGCGGATCGAGGCGCCGGGCCTCGTCGGCGTCGATCTCGTCGTTGCGGACCACCCGGACCTCGAGACCGGGGTCCAGTTCCCCGATCCTCTGGACGAGGTTCCAGGTGAAGCTGTCGTAGTTGTCGATGAGCAGGATCACGATGACAGCGTATCACGCCGCATCGGATGCGGTCCCCGCGACCCCGTCGCGGGTGACCAGGAAGAGCTCCCTGGTGATGGGGTACGGCAGGCGGCGGAAATCGGCGCCGATCCGGTCCCGCAGCCTGGCCACGAAGGGATCGGGTCCGGCGCTGATGGCCACGAAGCAGTCCCGGGCCGGGGTGGCCACGAGGAAGTCCCCGTCCAGCTGCGGGGCGAGTCGGTCGTGAAGCGTGGTGAGCAGGAGCCGGGCCGCGTCGTACCCGTCGTGCTGGGAGACCATCGCCGCCCGGCCGCCGTCGGAGCTCTCGACGATCCGGACCCGGAGCTCCGGGGCGTACCTCGCGAGGTTGGCGCGGGCGATCGACTCCAGGTCGTCGGGCTGGAGCCCCCACCTGATCATCTGTTCGGTGGTGATGGAGACCGTCACCTCGGGAAGGTCGATGACGAACACGATGACCGTGTCGTTCACGTAGGGCACGTGGGCGACCTGCTCGCGGTCAAGCCGCTCGAAGACGCTGGTCGGCTGGATCCGCGGCATGATCTTCCCCCGAGCGACCTGGAGCGGGAGCGGCAGGTTGAGCATCGAGTCGCCCTCGAGGATCTTCTCGAGGTAGTCCTGCACGATCTCGGTGCCGCGTGCGGGTTCCCGCAGCACCAGGCGGTAGAGGTTGTCGAGGCCGAGGTGGCGCCCGCCGACGAGCAGGTCCATCGGGCCGACGAGCTCCGCCTCCCGGTCGGGGAAGCACCGCTCGAGCATCTTCGCGACCTGTTCACCGAAGGCTTCCGGTTCCCTGGGTAGATGTGCCATGCCGACCTCCGAGACCACTTCGATGGTAGACGGGATCCGGTTCGACAAAAGAACGAAATTGATCCTGCCCGGCGGAATCGGTCCCGATGGGTTCCGCCAGTCGATGTGTCGGCGAACTGGGGATCGGTCTTTGGTCCATCATGCCGGAAGGCATGAAATAATCAGCCAAGCACGTTCAAATGCCTCCGGATACACTCATGAAGGTGCCAGAACAAAGGTCGGGAGGACGAGCCATGGCCGCATCAGACCCAGAATCCCACTCCGCGGACCTGCTCGGCTGGTTCGATTCCCCGGGCCCCGGGCGACCTCTCCTGCTGATCGCCGGCCCCTGCATGCTGGAGGACCGGGAGGTCAACCTCAGGATCGGCTCGGTCCTGAAGGAGGCCTGTTCGGAACTGGGGATCCAGTTCGTCTTCAAGGCCAGCTTCGACAAGGCGAACCGTTCGAGCATCGACTCCCCGAGGGGCCCCGGGCTCTACGAGGGACTCGAGGCGCTGGCGGAGCTGAGGGAGCATCTCCAGGTGCCGACCTGCACCGACATCCACCAGCCGGAGCAGGCCGAGCCGGCGGCCAACACCGTCTCGCTCCTCCAGGTACCCGCCTTCCTGTGTCGCCAGACGGACCTGCTGAGCGCGGTCGCCGAGACCGGCAGGCCGGTGAACGTCAAGAAGGGGCAGTTCCTGGCACCGGAACAGATGGAGAACGTCCTCGGGAAGCTGCGGAAGGCCGGGGGCTCGCGGATCATGCTGACCGAACGCGGGACCTTCTTCGGATACGAGCGCCTGGTCAACGACTTCATCGGACTGGGTGACCTGATGGAGCTGAGCACCCGGCACCAGGCCGCGGTGTGCTTCGACGTCACCCACTCCACCCAGCTGCCGGGGGGGACCGCGACCCAGACCGGGGGACGACCGGACCGTGCCGGGCTCCTCGCTCGCGCGGCGGTGGCCGCGGGGGTGGACGCGCTCTTCCTCGAATGCCACCCCGACCCGGAGGCGGCGCGCAGTGATTCCTCGACCATGCAGCGGCTGGACGACGTGCCTGCGCTCCTGCGCCGGCTGATGTCGATCAGATCGGCCCTCGCGGACTGAAATGCCGGGGGAATCCTCGAGCTATTTGACGAAAGTCAAGTCTCCCGGGTCCCCGGCACGATATCGTTGAAGCAAGGACTGCGCCGTCATGGAACACAAATGCGATCTCTGCGAGAAGCCCGCTCAGGTTCATGAGGTCCTGATCAAGAACGGCCAGAAGCACGAAATACACCTGTGCCCCGAATGCGCGAGTGCACAGGGGTACGGTGGCGCCGCTGGGCAGCTCCCGGCGAAGATCGCCAAGAAGCTGCCCGCCAAGCCGGGAGGCGTGGAAGCGGGGCCGCGGGCCTGCAGGGAATGCGGCCTCACCCATTCGGCATTCCGGCGACACGGCGTACTGGGGTGCCCGGGGTGCTATCAGGCGTTCGAGAAGCAGCTGGAACCGCTCATCAGCCGGGCGCAGGGCGGGGCGACCCACCACTGCGGGCACGTCCCCGAACAGGCCAGCGGCCACCTGGACCGACAGGTGCAGAGGACCCGGTTGCTGAAGCAGTTGAACGAGGCTATCGCCACCGAGCAGTACGAACGTGCCGCGAGGATACGGGACACGCTGCAGGGCCTCAGCGGCCCGTTGCTCGGGGATCACGACTGAGATGAACGCCAGCGACTCCTATTCATGGCTCGGTGAATCGGGTTCGGAATCCGACATCGTGCTCTCGAGCCGGGTCCGGCTGGCCAGGAACCTCGCCGGGGTCCCCTTCGTCGGGCGGGCGAGCGACCCCGACCGCAACGAGGTGGTGGGCATCGTCCGGAGGTGCCCGGTCTTCGCGGATCGCGAGGACGGGTTGAACTGGCTCGAGATGGAGGAGCTCGACGAACACGAGCGGACCATGCTGGTCGAACGCCACCTCATCTCGCATCAGTTCGCGGATGCGACGTTCCCCCGGGGCGTCGCGCTCTCGAGCGACAAGCGGCTGAGCGTCATGGTGAACGAGGAGGACCACCTCCGGATGCAGAGCCTCGCCCCCGGTTTCGCGCTGCGGGAGGCCTTCGCGAGGGTGTCCGATATCCGCGACGAGTTCGAGTCCAGCCTGGACTTCGCCTTCAGCCCGCGCTGGGGGTTTCTCACCGCGTGCCCGACCAACGTCGGCTGCGGGATCCGCTTCTCGGTGATGCTGCATCTCCCGGGACTGAAGATGACCGAGGAACTGGGCCGGGTCCGCCAGGCCGCGAAGGACCTGCACCTCGCGGTGCGCGGCTACCACGGCGAGGGCAGCGAGTCCTGTGGCGACCTCTTCCAGATCTCGAACCAGATCACCCTCGGACACTCCGAGGAGGAGCTCCTCGAGAAGTTCAACGACGACGTCGTCCCCCTGCTGCTGAGGTACGAGCGGAGCTCGCGGAGCCTGATCCTGACCGAACGACGCATCATGCTCGAGGACAAGGTCCAGAGGGCGCTCGCGACGCTTCGATCCGCCCGGCTGCTCGGGCTCAACGAGGCCACGAGGCTGCTCAGCCTCCTCAGGCTGGGCCAGAGTCTCGACCTGATCGAGCGACCGGGACTGCGAACGGTCCACCAGCTGATGCTGGACGTCCAGCCCGCCCACCTCGAGGCCACCATGCAGCTGGGGCCGGACTGCCCGGAGGAGGAGGCGCGCGCGGCGAGGGCGTGCCACATGCGCCGGGTCCTCGAGGCGGTGCTCTGAGCGCCTGCCGGGGCGGGGGAACCCCGACCACCAGTCCGCCGGGTCAGCCCGGGGCCGTAGGGTCCGGTGCCGGGCCGTTGCAGGCCGGGGCCGTCGAGCGGACCGCGAGGGGTCTATTGGTTGAAGGTGTCGCAGGTGGCTGCGAAGCTGAGGTCCTTGGCGGACAACCCGCCGGCGTCGTGGGTCGACAGCGTGAGGGTCACCTTGTTGTAGCGGACCAGGATGTCGGGGTGGTGCTGGGCCCGCTCCGCCTCGTCCGCGACGCGGTTCACGAACCGCATCGCCTGCACGAAGTCATCGAAGGTCATGGTCCGCTGGATGGAATCACCGTTCTGCGACCACTCGGGGAGGGATTCGAGCCCTGCCGCGACCTGGTCCTCGGTGAGCTTGTCGACCTTCTGGGTCTGATCTGTCATGGTGCAGGTTCCGGGGGGCATCGAACGCCGTTCCGAGGTGGGTGACGGACGCAATCAGTATAGCGGGCCGGAGTGATCCGGGACCGGAACCGGCCCGGGAAGGCGGAAAGGGCGCTTCCACCGCCGGGGGCGTCGGGTAAGGTCTGGTCACCCGATGGCCCCCGAGAGACGAACAACCAGGCTGGCTCCGTCCCCGACCGGGGACCTCCACCTCGGCAACCTGCGCAGCCTCCTGGTGGGCTGGGCCCTCGCCAGGCGACTTGGGTGGAACGTCGTGCTGCGCATCGAGGACCTCGACGGGGACCGCTGCCGAGCGGAATGGGAAGCCGTGATCATCCAGGGCATGCGCTGGCTCGGAATGGACTGGGACGGTTCGGAACGGCGGCAGTCCGACCGGATCGACCAGTATGCGTCGGCGATGCGGCCCCTGTCGGAGGCCGGCCTGGTGTTCAGCTGCCAGCGATCGCGTCGCGAGCTCCGCGCGGCGGCGGAGGCCCTCGGGGCACCCCACGCCGGGGAAGGCTCGACGATCTCGACCGTGGCGATGCGACCGACGAGTCCGGACCGCCTGGGATTCACGCGGCGGGCCGGCAATCACCGCCTGATGGTGGATCCCCGTCCGGAGACCGTCCGTGACGAACTCCTGGGCGAGCAGGAGGTCGACGTGTCGGGACGATTCGGGGATCCGATCGTCTGGACCAGGCGGGACACCCCCTCCTACCAGCTGGCGGTGGTGGTCGACGACCTCGACCAGGGCGTCACCGACGTGGTGCGGGCGAGCGACCTGCTCCCCTCGGCGGGATTGCAGCAGAGGATCACCGGCCTGCTGGGCGGGGACGCACCGAGGTGGTGGCACCTGCCGCTCCTCCTCGACGAAGGAGGACGGCGGCTTGCCAAGCGCGACGGCGACCTGACCCTGGGACGGCTTCGGTCGGAGGGAACACGACCGGAAATGATCATCGGGCTTCTGGCGCGTACCTGTGAAATGCAGGAAGATGCGGACCCGATGACCGCGGAGGCGTTCGTGAGCGAACTCGATCCCGAACGCCTTCGAGGATGGGCGGTCCGCGACGGGAGCGCCCATCGCGACCGCCTGCGTGCGAGTGACTACGAACTGCTGAGGATCCACCGATGAAACGACCCGGGACCCTGCTGATGATCACCTTCCTCGCGAGCTGCCTGGTGCTGTCCGGGTGCGGGTGCGAGGACGGACCGACCGAGACCATCCAGATCAAGGGGCAGACCTTCGAACTCGAGGTGGCGAGCGACTCCGCGTCGATCGCCCGCGGGCTCGGGGGCCGCACGGAACTGGCGAGGGACCGGGGGATGATCTTCGTCTTCCCGAACAACCTGGTCCGGCGATTCTGGATGAAGGACTGCCTGATCGACATCGACATCATGTTCCTCGACGGCATGGGACGGATCACCACGATCCACCAGATGGAGATCGAGCCCGCCAGGGCGCCCGGGGAGTCGATGACCGACTACGAGGCCCGCCTCCCCCGCTACCCCAGCACCATGGGCGCCCAGTACGCGATCGAGCTGGGAGCCGGCAGGATCGAGGAACTGGGGCTCCAACGCGGGGATAAGATCGAGATCCCCCACGATTGCCTCAAGCAGCGCCTCCGCTGAGACGATCCAGAGACTGCCGGCTTGTCACCCGGGAGGTCCCTCGATGTCCGCGCGCGCCCGACCACCACTGCTGTTGATCGCTCCCGACGAGGAGCGCGTCCGACGCCTCGGAATCGGGGAGCGGCTGGCCGGGCACTGGTGCACCGGGCGCTTCCCGGGACTCGAGGTCATGACCCGTGGACCGCGGGACCTCCAGGGCTACGAGGCGGTGATCGTGTTGGAGGCGGAGGGTCCCCACCCTCCCCCCGCCATGCTCGGTGCACTCGCCCGGGAGGCCGAGGAACGTCATCTGCCGGTGGTGGTCCTGGGCGGCGGGAACGGACTTCCGGAACCGATGCATGCCCTGACCAGGATGCCCGCGGACACCCCGCCGGAGGTGCTGGCGCCGTTGCTGTGCGGGATGCTGGAGCGCAATCGAAGGGTGCTCGAACTGGCGGGCGAACGCGAACTCGATCACAGGCTCATGGGGAACGTGCACAAGGAGATCGACCTCATCGACGAGGAGCTCCAGTCGGCCTCCATCGTCCAGAGGGAATTCCTCACGGGGGCGATGCCCTCGCTGGGCACGGTGTCCGTCTCCGCGATGTGGCGGCCGTCCTCGTACGTCTCCGGCGACTTCTACCAGGCGGTCCAGCTGGACGATCGCCACCTCGGGGTGCTGCTGATGGACGCGGCGGGGCACGGGGTGGGATCCGCGCTGATGACCATCGCCATGGCCCGGGCGTTCGTGCCGGTCACGGATGAGGGGGTGGCGGATCCGGGACGGGTCCTCGACGTGCTGAACCGGTCGCTGCTTCAGCTGCCCGGCGGGCGCCACCGCTTCGCGACCGGCGTCTACGTCATCGTCGACTGCGAGCATGGTCGACTCCGTTACGCCAGCGCGGGGCACCCGCCCCCGCTGCGGCTCGGCCGGTCCGGACTGGATCCGCTGGACACCACGGACGCCGGACCCGCACTGGGGATCTTCGACGACCACGACTACCGGGTCATGGAGGCCGGCCTGGAACCCGGTGAACGACTGCTGGTCCACTCCGACGGATTCGAACAGGCGTTCGCGGGCCCCGGGGCGACGGTGACGGAACTCCAGGGACAGAACGCCAACTACCTCGAGGTCTTCAGGACACTGGGTGAGGTCGAGCGGGGGGAGGACCTGGTCGATCGCCTGGAGGCACTCGTCGATCGGGGTCGCGGCTCGTTGAGGCCGCCGGACGACCTGAGCCTGGTCTGCGTGACCCGGGGCTGAGGCCCGGCCCGGAACCAGCCCGCAAGGGGGCCCGGAGGGCCGGTCCCGCCAATCGTCGGTCGGGAACCCGCCGAGTGCCTATCCTTGGGTCATGTTCACGGGACTGGTACAGCACATCGGGACCCTCGAGGATCGGATCGCGCAGCCGGAAGGCGCCCGGATCGTGGTCAACCTCGAGGGCTGGGACCACCGGGCGGAGCGCGGCGAGTCGATCGCGATCAGCGGTTGCTGCCTGACGGTGGTGGAGAACGAGGGACCGAGGCTCCTGTTCGACGCGGTGGAGACCACCCTCGGGCTCACCACGCTCGGAGCCATCCCCACGGGAAGCGGCGTCAACCTTGAACATGCGGCGACCCCCACCACCCTGCTGGGCGGACACATCGTCCAGGGCCACGTGGAGGGGATGGGGCGGGTGCTCTCGAACCGGGAGGAGTCCGATCGGGGATGGATCCTCAAGGTCGAGGTCCCGGACACCGTGGGCGGCTACCTGATCGAGAAGGGTTCCATCACCATCGACGGAGTCTCGCTGACCGTGGCCGAACTCGAGGGGACGGTGGTGGAGGTGGCCCTGATTCCGGAGACCCTCGAACGGACCACCCTCGACCGACTCGGGGAGGGCGACCCCGTCAACCTCGAGTCCGACTGCCTGGCACGGATGGTCGGCAAGCTGCTCGAGCGGGGTGGAATGCGCTCAGGTTGACGCCCCCCCGCCGGGTCCGGATACTGGGGATCTGGACGGGATCCGTCCCCCGCGAACCGGCAGACCAGGAGACAGCAAGCATGGCACAGGCCCCCACGGGAATTCAGGTGCGAAGAACCAGTTTGATCGTCCGGGGCCTCCTCGGTGCGTCGGTCCTGGCGGTGGTCGCGGTCGGGTTCTCCGGCTGCAAGAATCCCAACCGCCCCGGGCGCTACCGGCCTCCCGCCGAGTCGCAGGCGGCTGCGATCAGGACCCCGCCCCCGCCCGCCCCGACCAGGGTCGCGACCGCCCCGACCAGGGCCGCAACGGCCCCGGCCCGGACCACGACCGCCGCGTCGGCCGCACGCCCCGGTCCGCCCCCCAGGCGAGCGACCGCCGATGCCGGTCCGGTCCGACTGGTGGACGCCGAGACGGCCAAGCAGCTGGGCATGCGGGCCGGCTGGCAGCAGCGGATCCCCACCCGGGGATCGGGGGGGATCAAGCGGATCGTCCTTGCCGACGACGACGTGGTCGTGATCGATCGGATGAACGCGATGACCGTGTTCGGCGCCTCCAGCGGCGAGCTGCTCTGGCACGAGGCGCCGATTCCCTCGCGGGAGAGGCTCATGGGGGTCGCTCGCTTCTACCTCGAGAACGAGGACCTGTTCCTGGTGACCACCGACACGGACCTGTACCTGATCGGCTCGGACACCGGAGTGCAGGTGGGTCGACAGAACCTCGAGCAGGTCCCGGCGACCGAATCCATCAAGGTCGGCGAGTACATCGTCTACGGGACCGCCAGGGGGCGAATGGTCTGGCACAACGTGCCGGTGGGCTTCGAGCTCAAGGCGAACGGTCTCGAGAGCCGGATCGCCGGGTTGCCGGCCCAGCTGGGGAACCGGACGGGCGCCACCTCCGTCGAGGGGCGAGTGGGGGTCTTCGACTCCACCACCGCCAAGCGGGTCTGGACGAAGCAGCTCAATGCAGGCTTCAAGCACGGTCCCGCCCTGGGCGACGGGGCGCTCTTCTGCGCCGACAACGGGCAGCGCGTCCTCTGCTTCGATTCGGAGACCGGTTCCCAGCTCTGGAAGTACTTCTCGCAGACCCCGCTCACCGGCAGTCCGGTCCCCCTCGGCGACCGGATCGTGCAGGAGGCGGGTGACGGTGGGATGTTGTGCCTGGCCTCGGAGCCGGGGAACTCGCCGCAGGGCCGGCTTCTCTGGCAGAACCCGAACGTCCGCGGCGAGGTGGTCACGGTCCTCGGGGACGACATCCTGGTCTGGAACGAGGACACCCGGCGACTGAGTCGGATCGACTCCACGAACGGAACCATCCGACTGGAGGTTCGCCTGGACAACGTGGACCACGTCCAGGCCGCAGTGGACAACGCCGGTCGGAAGGTGCTCCTGGTCTCCAACCGCAACGGACGGGTCCAGAGGCTGGACCCGAGAAACTGACAACCCTCCACCCGGTCCGGGCATTCCCTCGAGGACCCGGTTCAAGGAATCCCACATGACGGATCTCGCCCCCGTGCGCAGGGCCCTCGTCTCGGTCAGCGACAAGACCGACCTCATCCCCTTCGCCCAGGCCCTCGACTCGCTGGGCGTGGAGCTGGTCTCCACCGGTGGCACCGCGAGGGCGCTGGAGGAGGCGGGGATCACGGTGCGGACCGTCGACTCGGTGACCGGGTTTCCGGAGATGATGGACGGCCGGGTCAAGACGCTGCACCCGAGGATCCACGGCGGGGTGCTTGCCCGCCGCGACGAGGCCAGCCACGTCCGGGCCATGGATGAACACGGGATCGAGCCGATCGACCTGGTCTGCGTCAACCTCTACCCGTTCGAACGGACGATCCGGGAGCCGGACGTCACCACCAAGCAGGCGATCGAGCAGATCGACATCGGCGGACCCTCGATGCTCCGCTCCGCGGCGAAGAACCATGACTTCGTCACGGTCGTGACCAGCAGCGACCAGTACGACCGGCTCATCAACGAGCTCAAGAACCAGGACTGCCACACCACCCGGGAGCTGCGAGCGGACTTCGCGGCCGCGGCGTTCAGCCGGACCGCGGAGTACGACGCGGCGATCAGCGCCTGGATGGGGCATCAGTCGGAAGCCCGGTTCCCCGACGTCCTGCGACTCTCGTTCATCGCCCGCCAGAGCCTCCGCTACGGCGAGAACCCCCACCAGCGGGCCATGCTCTACGCGGATCCCGCGCCCAGTGGCGCGGACCTCGCCTCCGCCGAGCAACTGAGGGGAAAGCCCCTCTCGTACAACAACATCCTCGACGCCGCGGCCGCGATGGAACTGGTGCAGGACCTCCGGGACCTGGATCCGGAATCCACCAGCGTCGCGGTGATCAAGCACACCAACCCCTGCGGCGCCGCGGTGCGCACCGACGCGACCGAGGCATTCACCCGCGCCCATGCCGGCGACCCGATGGCCGCCTACGGTGGCATCGTGGCGATCTCCTGCGAGGTCGATGATCGTCTCGCCGCTTGCATGGTCGAGGAATCACGCTTCCTCGAGGTGGTGATCGCGAGGAGCTTCACCCCGAAGGCGGTCGAGGT
>MDTG01001236.1_pt1 | contig 10595 bp, 10 predicted proteins | sample 811421 | NCBI WGS metagenome assembly MDTG01 (sample SAMN05326645, study PRJNA326480) | marine metagenome | isolation source: seawater | place: Pacific Ocean: South East | collected 2011
CTTGGTAATATCAATGAAAAAAAAAATAAGTTAGAAGAAGCATTAAATTTTTATAAAGAATCAATAATTGCCGATAATGCTAATAATGACTCAAAATTTAATTTCGAGTTAGTCAAAAAAAAAATAGAGAATAAAAAAGAGAATAAAAAAGAAAACTCTAAAAAACAGAACTCAAAAGATAAAAACGAAGATAAGTCATCAGAAAACAAAAAGAATAACGAAAAAGGTAAAGAAGATGAGAAAAATCAAAATGAGAGTATAGAACAAAATAATAGTAAGGATCAAAATCAAAAAAATTCAGAGGAATCTCTAGAAGATAAACTCAAAAAAATAAACATGACTAAGAAAAAAGCAGAAATGATTTTAAATGCTTTAAATAACAATGAATTTCAATATATTCAACAGTTAAAAAGAAAGTCAAATAAAAAATCAAATAAAAATAAACCAGACTGGTAATGGACAAAGCCATATTTAATACAGATTATAAATTTAATAACCTAATTAAAAAATATAAGGGAAAAGTTAGAGATGTATATCATTTTGATAATAAACTCGTGATGGTTGTTACCGATAGACTAAGTGCATTTGATATAGTTCTTCCTAAACCAATTCCATTTAAAGGTCAAATTTTGAATCAAATTGCTCAACAATTTTTAAAAATGACGGAAGATATATTGCCAAATTGGGTAGAATCTATTCCTGATCCAAATGTTACAATTGGCAAAAAATGTGAAACTTTTCCTATTGAAATGGTCATAAGAGGTTACCTTACAGGTCATGCGTGGAGAGAGTATAAATCAGGAAAAAGAGAAATTTGTGGGGTTAAGATACCTGAGGGGATGAATGAACATGATAAATTTCCAGAACCAATTATTACTCCAACAACTAAAGCAAAAATTGGCCATGATCAAGATATATCTAAAGAGGATATAATCTCTTCAAGAATAGTTATAAAAGAAGAATATGAAAAACTTGAAAATTATACAAGAATGCTTTATGAAAGAGGAAGCAAATATGCTAATTCAAAAAATTTAATCTTAGTTGATACAAAATATGAATTTGGCAAATTGAATGAAAAAATTGTATTAATAGATGAAATACATACACCTGATTCTTCAAGATATTTCTATGCTGATACTTACAAAGAACTTCAGGAAAAAAAAGAAAAGCAAAAACAACTTTCAAAAGAATTTGTAAGAGAATGGCTAATCAAAAAAGGATTTCAAGGAAAAGATGGTCAAAAAATTCCTAATATTACCGATAAAAAAATAAATTCTATATCAAATAGATACATTGAACTATATGAAAATATATTAGGAGAGAAATTTCATAAAAGAAATACTGAAAATATGTTGAATGATATCGAATCGAATATTAAAATTGCATTATGAAATACGAAATAGAAAAAAACGACTTATACTATATTTTAATTCCAAAGGAAGAAAAAATTGATTCTGTACTTGCTCCATCTTTAAAAGCAGATCTTGTTACCTATGAACTAGAGGGAGCAAAAAATATAATATTAGACCTGAAAAATGTAAAATTTATGGATTCATCTGGTTTAAGTGCGATGTTAGTTGGGAATAGAATATTTAGAGAGAAAAATTATTCTTTTATTATCTGTAATGTTAGTAATCATATTGAGAAAGTATTAAAAATTTCAAAACTAGATACTGTATTGGATATACTGCCAAGTCTTCAAGAATCAATAGACTCTATTCAGCTTGATGAAATAGAAAAAGGGATGAATTAAGTTGTCGAATGAATAACTTTAGTTCAATCGAAAGTAATAAATTAAATAACATATTTGTTATCCTATCTGGAGTATTTATAACTAATGCCATAATTGCGGAAATACTAGGTACAAAAATTTTTGACATCTCCCTTTTTAAAGAATTTAGTTTATCTGTTGGAGTTGTAATTTGGCCCGTTGTTTTTATTACTACTGATATAATTAATGAATATTTTGGGAAAAAAGGAGTAAAAACAATAAGTTATTTTACCATTATATTGATACTATATGTATTTCTTATTATTTATTTATCAACTAAACTAACTCCTAATTCATATTGGATAGATATTAATAAAATAGATAATACTGGGAATCCATTTAATATAAACTTTGCATATAATATTATTTTTCTTCAAAGTACTGGTATAATAATTGGATCAGTAATTGCCTTTTTAATTGCTCAATTACTTGATGTATTTATTTTCCAAAAAATAAAGAAAATTACAAAAGGAAAATTAATCTGGTTGAGAGCAACTGGTTCAACTCTGATATCACAGTTTATAGATAGTTTTATTGTACTTATTATTGCTTTTTATTTTTTGGCACCAGAAGGTAAAGCTTGGTCTATAAATCAAGTTTTAAATGTTGGTGTTGATAACTATACATTCAAATTTATTGTTGCAATATTAATCACTCCATTAATATACCTTTCTCATTTTCTTATTGATAATTATCTTGGTGAAAAACTTTCAAAAAAAGCTAAGGAAGTAGCTCTAAAAAATTAAAATTTTATATTTACAAAATGAAAAGTACTTTTAGACTGATCTACAAACTAGTTGGATTTATAATTCTATTTTTTTTATTAGGTACACTTTTTGTTTTTATTGAAACTGTAATGATTGAAAATAATACTCAATCTTTTATTGATGAATCAGGAATTCTTCAAAATAAATATGAAAAAAGTTTAATACCTATAATAGCTTCAATAATACTATCCTATTTGATAATATTTCAAATTCCTTGGTTTAAAAATAAAGAAGCTTAGCTATTTAATAACTTTTCCAATATTATACCTGAAGATACTGAAACATTTAATGACTCAGTACTACCTATCCTTTTTATTGAAATCCAATCACTAATATAATTTTCTAATTTCTTACTTATTCCTTTCGATTCATTACCAAATAAAATTACTCCAGTTTTAATTCCTTTAAAATTATTTACCTTATTCTGATCCGATGTAGTTCCTATAACATATATATTATTATTAAAAACTTTATCCAAATCCTCATAAAAAACATTAACCCTTGTAAAAGATCCCATACTTGATTGAATGACTTTAGGATTATAAAAATCAACAGTATTTCTTGAACAAATAATATTTTTAATACCATACCAATCTGCATTCCTTATTATAGTTCCTAAATTACCAGGATCACTTATTGAATCTAGAGCTATAGTAATATTCTCTAATTTTTCTAATGAAAATTTATGAGGAATTAACTCTACTACGCAAAAACCTATATTATTTTTCTTTAAAAGACTATACTTATTTATTTCTTCAGCATCTACTACATAAAGATTACTTTTTGGTAGATCGTTCTTATGTTTTTCGAAAATTTCGTTTGAGACAACAGTAAAAATTATTTTATATTTAGAATTATTTACTTCTAGAATACCTTTTAAACCCTCAACTAAAAAAAGATTTAAATCGTCTCTTGTCTTCTTATATTTAAGTGATTTAATTAATTTAAGTTTAGTTTTAGATATCATATATTAAATTTAGTCATATTGTTCAAACATATTGAAAATATAGATAGAGAGATAACAATATTTATTAATAATCTATCAATTAATTATTTAGATAATTTAATGATAGTTATTAGTAATAAATATGTATGGATTCCACTTTATATATTTCTTATTTACTGGCTATGGAAATTTGATCCAAAAAATTTTAAATTTAATATTATCCTTTGTATAGCATCTGTTATAATATCTGATCATATTACTAGTTCTTTTATGAAACCTTATTTTGAAAGACTGAGACCATGTCAAGATAATACTATGATTGGATTAATTAATATAGTCTCTGGTTGTGGTAATAAGTTTAGTTTTGCATCCTCACATGCCTCAACTACTTTTTCTCTAGCAAGTATTTTTTTTATGATCTCTAAAAGAAAGTTAAAATTACTTTTCCTTTGGAGTATTATTGTAGGATATAGTCGGATCTATTTAGGAGTTCATTTCTTTTTAGATGTGATTTTTGGATTTTTAGTTGGATTCTTAACTTCATTTTTAATTTATCGTATATCAAAAAAATATATAGTTTGAAATATTTAATTATAACTTTTTTCATATTTAATTTTTCATGTATTAATGAATATAAAGAGTTACCTGTATATGGAAGATCAGAAATAATAAAAAAAGAAACTGATAATGGGTATATATACGACACAATACCTCATAGTATCAAAGATTTTGAATTTTTAAATCAAGATAGTATTAAAATAAATAATGAGACTTTTAAAAACTCCATTTACGTTGCTGATTTTTTCTTTACAACTTGCCCTACAATCTGCCCGGTAATGAAAAGTAATTTAATTAAAGTTTATAATAAGTATATAGATAATAATAATGTAAAATACTTATCTCATACTATTAATCCTCAATATGATAATGTAAATGTATTATCTGAATATTCAGATAGATTAAATGTAACATCTGATAAATGGCACTTTGTAACAGGTGATATTGATGAGATATATAGTATTGCTATGAATAGCTATATGGTAACAGCTATAGAAGATGAAAACGAACCAGGAGGGTTCCTTCATAGCGGAGCATTTTTGTTAGTTGATAATAATAAGAAAATTAGAGGTGTTTATGATGGAACAATTGAAGAAGAAATAAATAGACTAATCAAGGATATTGCTTTATTACTTGAAACTATCTCCTAGATATTTTATTTATATATTTTCCTATCATATCAAATTCTAAATTTACGATGTCCCCTACATCTAATAAGTTGAAATTTGTTTTATGATAAGTATGTGGAATTATTGCAACAGAAAAAGTATTATTTCTTAAATCAAAACAGGTCAGACTAACCCCATTAATACAAATTGAACCCTTCTCAATTATATAATCATTAAACTTATTAGGATATTCAAAAACATAAATCCAACTATTTTCTTGATCTATTTTTTCAATACATTTGGCAGTTTCATCTACATGGCCTTGTACTATATGACCATCTAGTCTATCACCAATTTTCATACTTCTCTCTAAATTAATTAAAGAACCAATTTTGATTTTAGAGAAATTTGATTTTTTGATGCTTTCATTTATAACAGTTACAGAATGATTTTTACTATTAGAATTAGTTATTGTTAAACATACTCCGTTATGACTCAAACTTTCATCAATTTTAAGTTTAGAGCTTAAAGAACTAGATATAATAATATCAAGATTTTTTTTATTATGTTTAATCGATTTTACAACACCTGTTGACTCAATTATTCCTGTAAACATTTTTTTAAATAATATTAGATTGCAAAAGTATAAGTTAAATTTGTGACAAAAAATTAATTTATGAAAGATAAAAAAATTGATTGTAGCAAAACAAAGGTAAGTATTAGTGAAATGGTTCTACCAAATCATACTAATAACTTAAATACATTATTTGGAGGAAAGTTAATGTATTGGATGGATATGGCTGCAGGAATATGTGCATATAAGAACACAAAAAAAATAGCAGTTACTGCATCAGTTGATAATATATCTTTTAAATCTCCCGTTTATAAGGGAGATATTGTCACAATTAATGCTTTTATAACTAGAGTTTTTAATTCATCTATGGAAATATATTTAGAAGTAACAACACAAAATAGAAAAACAGGAAAATCTATTATAAGTAATAATGCATTTTTCACATTTGTGACTTTAGATAAAAATAGCAAACCAGTAAAATCTATTGAAGTTCAACCTAAAACTGAAGAGGAAAAAAAACTCTATGATGGAGCGTTAAGAAGGAGACAGCTTAGATTAATTTTAGCAGGTAAAATGAAGCCTGAAGAAGCCGATGAACTAAAATCAATTTTTAATTAAGAACTTCATTTAGTTTAATTAATAAATTAGGGCCCCTTAATTCAATGTCTTTTGCAATTATTTTACCCTGTGGATCCAATAAAAAAACGCTAGGAATTCTATCTATATTATATAATAAAGCTGCTTCAGATTGATAATATTTTAAGTCAGAAACATTAATCCAAGGAAGTTTATCTTGTTTTATACCTCTTACCCAATCCTCTCTTTTTCTATCTAAAGAAACCTGATAAATTTCTAAGCCCTTATCTTTAAATAAATTATAATTTTTTACAATATTTGGGTTTTCCTCACGACATGGTCTGCACCAAGCAGCCCAAAAATCAAGCAAAACAAATTTTCCTCTGAGAGAAGATAAAGATATAGGGTTTCCTATCGTATCATTTAATATTATTTCAGGTGCAATACTACCAACTGAAACAGCTTTTAACTTAAGAAAATTTTCTTCAAATTTTTGAAAATATGTATTTGAATTAAATTCATCATAATAGTTATTATAAATTCCTTCCCAAAAATTTATATTATCACCAATCGGCAAATAACTTGCTGATAAAATAACTGCAAGTGAATTATTTAATTTGTTCAAAAATTCTTTTAAAGATATTTCAAATTGGTTTTTTTTAAATGATGCTTCTTCTCTCAAACTATTAATTTTAGAAATATCTTTTTCTTCATTAGCATCAAAAAAAGCTCTATTTAATTCTCTGACTTCGTTTCGATAGGAAGTTATTTTACTTCCTATTTGATTCAAGATATCTGTGTCATTTGAACCTTCAATCGTATAAGTAGTAGATGACTTAATATCATTAATTTTAATATTAATATTACTCTTATTTAATATTAGATCTAAACTACTTTTACCCAAAATGTCAACTCTGTATAAAGATACTTCAGAATTAAAAACAATAAATTCAATTTTATTATCAACAAAATTTGAAGTTTGTATAAGTTCTATTGAGTAATCAGAATTTACTTTTTGAAGTCTGACTTCACCGTTATTATCTTCACCATATATTTCTAAAACAACTGAAATTTCATCTGAAGAATCATATGAGGTCGTGCATGATATAAATAATAATAAAGGATATATGATATTGAGAACTTTCACCTGTAAATAAAATATTATGTTTTGTTATCTATTACAAAATAGTAAAACGTTAAAAAATATTAATTGTTTAATGTCTTTTTAAAATAGGCTATGCCTTCTTTTTTTACAATTTCTAATCCTTCAACTTTCTTACCTCCTGCAGTAGACAAAAAATTCTGACCACCCCCCGAACCATCTATGTTTTTTGATAGTGTTTTAATAATATTCCTAGCATTCATTTCATTGTCATTAACTAAATTTTTTGAAATGAGAATAATAATAAAAGGCTTAGAGGAGTTTTCTATCGTTGCTAAAAAAATAAGATTTTTTAAATCTTTATCTAATTCAAAAGCAATTTGTTTAACTAAATCTATTTCTTCGTCCTTAAAGTGTTTAAAAATAAATTTAGAACTACCAAAATTTTCAATGTTATTCTTTAACTGATCTTTAATTTGTTTTTTTCTAATTAAATTAATTTTATTAATTCTTTGTTCTATAGATTTATTTTTCTCTAGAAGATTTTTAATTGATTCTAAAGGATCATTTGACTTTAATAAGTCTTTTATTTTTTTAATATTATTAAATTCGTGATCAGAAAAATTACTTAATTCTAAAGAAGTAAGTGCTTCTAACCTTCTAATACCAGAAGAAACAGAACTTTCAGAAATTATTTTAAATAATCCAATTTCTGAAGTTGAGGATACATGAGTGCCTCCACATAGTTCAATAGAAAAAGTATCATCAATAATAACAATCCTAACTTTTTCACCATATTTTTCACCAAAAAGAGCCATAGCTCCCATCTTTTTTGCTTTGTCAATGGTTATATTTTCTAAAATATCTACATTAATATTTTCATAAATTTTGTTGTTTACTATACTATTAATTTTGGTAAGTTCTTCTTCAGATATCTTTGAAAAATGAGAAAAATCAAATCTTAAAAGCTTATCATTAACTAATGACCCCTTTTGAGTTACATGATCTCCTAAAACTTCTCTTAAGGCAGAATGAAGCAAGTGAGTAGCAGAATGATTTTTTGATATAAGATTTCTTCTAAAACTATTTATTTCAGCTAAATATTTCGACTTTAAATTTTTAGGAAGTTTATCTACTAAATGTATTATTAAATCATTTTCCTTAAAGGTATTTAAAACATTAATTTCCTCAATATCATTTTTTAGTTTCCCAGTGTCACCAACCTGTCCTCCAGATTCAGGATAAAAAGGAGTTTTATTAAGAACAAGTTGAAAATTTATTTTGTCATTATCTTTAACTTCTCTATATTTAATAATTGAAGATTCTGCCTCATAATTATTATACCCTACAAAATTTGTTTCTTTATCATCTTTAATATTTATCCAATCTTCTGAACTATTTATTGAATTAGTTCTTGACCTATTTCTTTGTTCATTAAGATATTTATCAAAATCATCTTTATTTACAAGTAAATTACTTTCTCTTGCAATTAGTTCAGTCAAATCAAATGGAAAACCATACGTATCATATAATTCAAATGCTAACTCACCTGGTATCTCTTTATTAGTTTTGATCTCTCTTTTTATAGTATTAATTTTTTTTAATCCTTTTTCAAGAGTTTTTAGAAATGTTTTTTCTTCTTCCAAAATAACATTGACAATAAAATCTTCTTGATCTGAAAGATTATTAAAAACACCCTTGTAATCATTGATAACAGTTTTAGCAAGAATATTTAAAAAAGGGGATTTAAGATTTAATGAGGAATATCCATACCTAACGGCTCTCCTCAAAATTCTTCTTACTACATATCCAGACTTATTATTTGATGGTATTGCTCCATCAGAAATAGTGAATACAATAGCTCTAACATGATCAGAAATCACTCTAAAGGCTATATCATGTGTTTCGTTTTCTGCGTATTTTAGATCTGATATATTTGAAATGTCATGTAAAATTTTCGTGAACAAATCTGTATCATAGGTTGAATGTAACCCTTTTATAGCCATAGAAAGTCTTTCTAGTCCCATGCCTGTATCTACATGTTTATTTGGAAGAGGCTCCAAAGAACCATCCTTTTTCCTATTAAACTCAATGAATACTAAATTCCATATTTCAATAACCTCTGGATGATCTTTATTGATTAAATTTTTTGTCGGATTTTTATTTATTTCAGATTCACTTCTTAAATCTATGTGAATTTCAGAACATGGACCACAAGGACCTGAATCACCCATTTCCCAAAAATTATCTTTTTTTGATCCATTTACTATTCTTGACTCTTCTAAAATATCCTTCCATATTTCTACCGCTTCATGGTCTCTACTTAGGTTATCTTTTTTATCACCACCAAAAACAGTGACAAATAATCTATTTTTATCAAGATTATAATGGTTTACTAATAAATCCCATGCCCATTTAATTGCATCTTTTTTAAAATAATCTCCAAAAGACCAATTTCCCAACATTTCAAACATAGTATGATGGTATTTATCAATTCCAACTTCTTCTAAATCATTATGTTTCCCACTTACTCTAAGACACTTTTGTGTATTTGCAATTCTTTTATTTGAAGGCATTTCATTTCCCAAAAAAATATTTTTGAACTGATTCATGCCAGCATTTGTAAACATAAGTGTTGGATCATCTTTTATAGTAATCGGTGCTGATTGAATTATCTTATGATTTTTGCTTTTAAAGTAATCAAAAAATATTTTTCTTATTTTTTTGGAGTTCATTTAAACTAAAATTGAGGAATATTTTTATTTTTGCATAACTAATAAACTAAATTAGGCTATTTTAATCTAATTATGAGCAAACATAAATATTATTATAACCCAGAAACTTGTAGGTACGAAAAGATAAAAAAGACAAATAAAGATATATTCCTTAGAATAATTGGGTTTTTATCTATCGTTTTCTTATCAAGTTTTATTTTATTAAATATTTATGATAGATATTTTGAATCTCCCAAAATAATTCAACTCAAAAAAGAAAATCAAGAGCTACTGACCCATTATGAAATATTAAATAAAGAAGTAAATGTTGCATACAAAATGCTTAATAATTTGGAAGAAAGAGATGATAATGTATATAGAATAATATTTGAGGCAGAACCAATTCCAAGTACAATTAGACAAGCTGGTATAGGTGGTATTAATAGATATAAAGAATTGATTGAGGGTAATTTAGAGAGAGATGATATAATTATAGATAATTATGCAAAAATAGATGAACTTAAGAGAAAATTATATATCCAGACTAAGTCATATGATGAGCTATTACATATGGCAAACAATAAAGAAGAGTTAGTTGCATCAATACCAGCAATTCAGCCTGTTTCAAATAAGGATCTGAAAAGAGTATCTTCAGGATATGGAACTAGAATAGATCCCTTTCTTAAAGTTAAAAGGATGCATTATGGCCAAGACTTTTCTCTACCTAAAGGGACTCCTGTTTATGCTACGGCTAATGGAAGGGTTAGTATTTTAAAATCTTCATTTGGTGGTTTAGGAAAATATATTTATATAGATCACGGCAATGGCTATAAGACTGTTTATGGTCACTTGGACAAGTTTAATGTAAGAAGAGGTCAAAAAGTTAAAAGAGGTGAATTAATTGCTTACAGTGGTAATTCAGGAAGATCAACTGCTCCTCATCTACATTATGAAGTTCACAAAAATGGTAAAAAGGTTA
>MDTG01011781.1_pt1 | contig 10595 bp, 12 predicted proteins | sample 811421 | NCBI WGS metagenome assembly MDTG01 (sample SAMN05326645, study PRJNA326480) | marine metagenome | isolation source: seawater | place: Pacific Ocean: South East | collected 2011
ATCATCCGTATCTCAAGGAGGGAACGGTTGTCATCGGTCCTCTCATAATGACTACGGATATGAGACGATGCGAGCGACGTATATCGACCACCATGGAGCACGGCGGTACACGATCTGTCGCTCGGACATTTCGGAAAGACCGCTTCTGTTCGAAAAATATATAGCAAAACACAAGAACACCTGCATGTCTGATAGGGACCTAGACTTAGAAGACAGTATTGAAATAGATTATCCTTAACCATCATGATTCCACTCACACAGTAACCTAAATTTGATAATTTTTTTATGATACATTAGTAACAGAATACATTATGGTTGCTTCTACATCGAAGATGGTTTCCTGGAGCGATGGAAAACTCGTGGAGATTAAGGAGTTCGAACCATTGGAACCCAGCAACGGGTTTCATCCGAGCAGCCAGTTGACCGAGTGGCGGAGAACACTGAAGGGTCTGCGCCGGAGGATAGAAGATATAGAATATCACCTGAATAGCATCGATAGCGAGATCATCTTTCTAGGGGACTACATCAATTCCGGAGACATTGAAACGTTCAACAACATGCAGCAGAAGTTGGAGGAAAAGGTCACCTTGTTGACGAGTCAAGAAAACTTGGCGAGATTTCACCGAGACATTTGTCGAGAACACGGTCTCCATTCGTATTTGTAAAAGAAGAAGTTGCTTAATAAACCAAATTTGACTACCATTTTTTATGAATATCAAACAAACAACCATGAACAAACCTTTGTATCATTTCTTAACCCTTGACGATGAAGATGTTAAGAGACACGTGTGGGGATACCTTCGACCCTACATCTGCTTGAGAAAGGTGAATCAATCCATCCAAGAGAACCTCAAGGGGTTCAAACACAGGCGGAAGTTGCTCAAACAAGGAAAATATGACACATCAAAGGTGCAATTTGATTTGATGAGGTATATGTTGAAGAAGAGAATAGGAAGAGACAGGGAACCACTACAAGTTCAATGGATTACGCCAATCGACGAGATGCATGCGAGGAGATACTATATCGCGGGGATGTTGGGTGTATCAAAGAAACCTTTGATCGCGGGAGATCATGAAAAGATCCGCTTCTACATGTCATATCGTCAGTATCAAAGGGTATGTAAAGAAAACAATTGGGAACCACTTGGTGACCATGGCGTTCCACACGGAGCAATATGGGGAGGTGAAAATATATTTCTCCGCGATTTAATGAATAAAGAAGAAGGATTAGAAGATACTCATTTGTAAATTGAAATTTGATAGTTATTTGTTATGAAACACTAACAAACTCAAAGAAATTAATGGCTGACTGGATTGCGGGAATCCTAGGTGGATTCGCACTATTCCTAATCGTCTTGGTCACTTGCAAACCATGAAGTCCTGTGGTGCTTTTAGCGTCTTCTTCCTGTGCTTAGGTTCATTCTTAATCTGTGTCTTTCTATAAAAAAAGGAAAAAAGAAAAAAAAGAGAGATAAATTTGAGGAGTGTATAATTTTTTATGAATCAAAATGATCAATGAACTACTGGATTTATTCTTTCTAATCTTCTGCATCTATTTAATAATGAGGATGATAGTGAAGTGTCTAAAATATTATTTTAGTCACATAAAAATAACAGCGGTAGGAACAAGGGTAAGAAAACAGGATTCAGACTAATTTATTTAATTTATTCAATTTTAACAACTTCATCATTTTCTCTATGAAACATATCTTGGGTCAATTCAACGAGACCATTGTGATAAGATGGTATTTTTTTAAGATCATCAATAACTCTATCCGTCCCGAAGTAATCGTGACGAATAACATCTTGATCTGTCCAATTGTGACCATAGGTTGCGAAAACATGTCTATCAACGAGTAAGGCTTCTCTATTTTCAACTACAAATGAATACATATAATTACACTGAATCATTCTTTTATCACCTTTAGAGATAGGATATCTCCAATGTTTTTCATAATTATGCATATCAATGATTGGATGATAGGGTGTAATGAGTAGATTATTGAGATGAACCATTTCAACTTGACCATTCAAACATTGAGTTTTTACAACACATTCAATGATACTCGTTGAATAACTTTCATGAAATCTATCTTGATCATCTTTGAAAGTCTGATAAGTTACCACAGAATCACCTTTTTTTATATCTTCAACCTTTACATAGGTTCCGTTTGCGAGGAGAACTTTTGATCCTTCGGCACAGCAACCACCACCTGCGTTATTATAAACTCTCATACTAGTTAGTGGGGCGGGCGCTGCTCTTTGAACAGGCGAACCGCATCCTCTCATTGTTCCACGACTCGTGGGTGGAGCATGTTTAATATCTCTTTTCGGAGGTGGTTGAGCATCAAAGATATCCGATATTTGATCTCTCAGGGAATTGAAAAGAGATCCACCAAAGTGAGAAATACCTTTGTCTTTGAAATTATTACACAATTCATGTTGGTATGCGCCTTGGAGAGAACGGAGATAATGAATCCCCCACCGAGAGAACCAGTCTTCTCTTTCACCTTTGGATGTCATATTGAGAGATTCCTTTACTTGTCCATTCAGATCAAATAGTAAATCACGGATATATGGAATTGCATCTTCTTTTGCAACTTCGGTAATAAAGCGGGTTAACAGTTCTCCAAAAGAGAGATCATTATACTTCTTTCGTTGGATACAATCATTAATTATATTGACAGCTTCTTGGCGATAATAATTTGAGATATAATAATCACGTGGCGGCCTTAGATTCTCTCTGGTTTCAATTACCTTTCCATGAAACGATAAAGATACATGTGCAAAATCATTCAAATACTCCATAGAACGACTTTGAGCATGTTTCGTATTCAGATGAAAGACAAGATTTTTCTCTTGTCCATATTTCAGAGAATCAAGACAGATTTGAATATTCTTTCGAGTATCATTCAAACTAATATTCTTCGATAAGTCGATGGTTAGAACAGGATTATAAACGGCGGTAGTTAATAGGTTACTAATACCATGAATAAATGCTGTTCCTAGAATCGATGCATCTGGAATGAAGGAATATCCATCTCCACCAGATACTCGAGATAGATCCATTAACAAATCGGATTGAAGATTGTATCCAAATCCATAACAAGACAACATACATTTGAAATTATGGTCTCTAAAATATTTTTCAAGCATATATACATGACCTCTAGGTGGTTCAACATTTGGAATACCATCCGTAAGGAGGAGGATACCTTTCAACTTTTCGGGTGGAGAAGTAGTTCGGAGAATATCGAGGGATTGATGAATACCTGCCCACATATTTGTATTGCTAATAGGTTTCAGATTATCTAATTCTGCTTCAATAAGAATTTTATTTTCGGGAGTGCAAGCAATATTTTCAACAATAGTTACGGCTTGAGAACTATATGTGACTATGGATAGATTATCATTTTCATTTAGACTATGAAGGATAGTTTTCGCAGCAGTAATTGTGAGTGATAATACAGAAAATCCATGACTAATTGTTTCATCACTATCTCCTTTCAAAGTTGCTTCATCAAACATAGAATAGGAAACATCAATGCACAAGACAATATCGGCGGGTGGACGCACATCTACTTCTGGTGTTTGAATATTGACGAATAATTTATCATCAAGATAATAGGATTTCAATTGGATATCGGATTGTATTTCAGTAAACTTTTGAATTGCGGGAGCAAGTTCCTTGGTAGCCAAACGCAGTTGATCTTCTTTCAGTTGGGCTCGTATCGATTCAATACTTCTTTGGAGGGCGGGATTGGGAGATAGATCTTCCATTGTTAAATTATTTCGAGTAATAGGCGATGTTTGATTGTGTCTCAGCCATTCTTCGATTTGAGATTTTTCATATGAATTACCTTCTTTATCCGTTACAGGATCAACCATGAGTTCCCCTGTAATGGGGCAATAGAAATTAGTAGGCACAGATACTTTAGATTCTTCCATTTTAAACTTTTATTTATTACTGGTCAATGTTTTAAATGCAATCAAATTTAGTATACCATTACTGAAATTGATGAATAATTTTAGAAACAATATCATCGCATAATTCATAGGTTGGGTGAGATATAATCTTGGCCAATGTTAAGCATTGATTGGCTTGATTGAGTTTTTTGAATTGATGGACTGTATTTTGAATCAATTGATAATTGAGATAAGAATCAGAATAAGAAAGATGTTTATTACCAAAATTATAATTGAGTCCAAATATTTTAAAAATACGTCGATGTTCCCACGGAGTCATAGATGTATTCCATAATTGATATGTTAGATTGATATCAAAAATAGAAAGAGGTATTTCTACTTGATCATCATTTAAAATATGAATAATATAATCCTTCATTCTTTGATGTATGAATTAAAAAAATATTTCATTATTATTTTTCGTAACTTTTGTGCACTGAACGATATGTCTATTGTATTCATTTTGCGTGAAGACTTGATTACATCTCATACAATGTCTATTTGTGAATAAAAGGGATTCATTTACATCTTCATCTTTTTGACAATATGAAAAGATACATCCCATTGTATATATTATTTATTATTATTTATTTTATCAATCAAGGATGGTAGTTCATCCAATGAATCAATCACAAAATCCGCCCCAGCTTCATTTAATATTTTACGACTTTGAATTAATTTTTCATCCATTTCTTCTTTATGCAAATCGTGATGGAAATAATAGGCATCATCAATCGTCGAAATATTCATATAAATAGACCATTTCGCAACACCGACTGTTAAGCAATTCGCGGCAATTCCTTCATGGATTCCAACAACTGTATCATCGAGTTTGATGACTGTTTTCGGATCTCGAATATTCAATAATTCCATATTTTTTTGAATCATATATGGGTGAGGTCTTGATGGTTTATCGATGCATGTTGATGAAACATAACTATTAAAATAGATATCATTTTGATTTAATTTCTTACGGATAATATTCATATTTTCAGCATTAAATCCGGTAGTGCAACCGATTTGGATGTCTCGCGATTGAAGAGTATGAACGCAATCTTTCGTTTCAGGTAAAATATCAATAATTTTTTCAGAATATTCCATTTGCACGTTATTAAAATCATTCATCAAAGAAGAAACATCTTCTTCCTGCAATGTTTGATAGTGATGAATCCATTTTTGAGAAATATTTGGAGAATAAAGGATATTTCGAATATGATCTTTTTTATTTTTCCCCATATCTTTAAAGATAAGATCATTTGAAACATAAATATCTTTATCTCGAAACGTTTTCCTCAAAGCCAGAAAAGGCGTCAAAGAATATCGATCAACGACAGTCCCTCCCAAATCAAAAATACATGCACGGATCATTCTATTCTATTCTATTCTATATATATATATTCTTCTTTTTTTTAAATAAATTATTAATTATTTGAATAAGATTTAAATAGTTCTTACTATAGATATATAGGATCGATGAAGATAATTTTCAGCAAAGGGAATTTAAAATTAAATCTACAAATACTTCCAAAAGATCTCCAGAAAAAGATATATAGAATTACATGGAGACTTTTCTGGAGATCTTTTACGCCGATTACAGCTCAAATACCAACATGGTATTCAAGATATTTAAAAATCCAAAAGGAATTATACGAAGCAAAGTATAAAAACATACATTTTATGCATTTATCATTTAATTGTTTACCGGAAAATAAGAAATGGATCATGGGATGTCAATGTGATTATTGTAAAACATATGGGAAAGGTAAATTAGGGAGGAGTTATAAACGGAGAGAGTATTTAAAATTATTAAATGATCCATATTATTTAGATACCTATTTACCAAATACAACTTGTAGTGATTGGAATGAACATATTATAGTATCACCATCTCCCAAAAAAATATTTGATCCTTATTGTGGATCACTATATGAATCATTAGAAGTATATGCAGTGAGAGAAAACAAACAAATCTTACAGTTTAATTTGATAAATCAAATCGTTGCAGTTTGATTTATCAAATTAAAATAGTTCATAGATCAGTGGCGAATCTCTAAGGATGCAGACTCCCCCATAATCATATTCATCAGTTGAGCCGTTCATGCCGAGGATATGATGATGTAGTTCGTTTAAGATAATGTTATATTCTTGGCGACAATTGAATCGGAGAACACGATTAATCAGATTTATTTTCACGGACACCTTTGCTTCAACATGATTGATAGTATCATTTTCATTCAGAGTAACTTCTTCTTTGACTATAAACTTTTCATAAAATAGATGAATATCTTTTTTCAATTCTTTCCAATTTGTCCATTGTTTCGTAGTTAGAGGTATATCACACGAAAGAGGAACCGCCTGAGACCAGGATGTAGTATGGTTTTGATAATACTTTGTGAGATCTTTTGTGCTTCTCCGGAGACTCATGTGAAAGTCTCTTGCATCATCCGATGATACATTTTTCAGAGTTTGAATCAGGTAGAAGACCAACTCGGGGTCCATAAGTTTAGCCAATAGAATGATGGCTATTTTTTGATAGTGGGTGTAATCATCATTATAAGAAACAGTAATTTTTTGTTTCATTGTCAGGTGAAAAATGGTTTGATTAATCGCACTCAGAAAATAAACTATCAAATTTAAAATATTGATGAATATATAAAATGGTTGAAGAAAAGAAAGAAAAAAACGAAGAGGCTGAAAAGGTTGAAAAAATCTTAGAGGGCGAAGAACAAATTGATCCGGATTTATGGACAGAAGAAGTAGAGGATTTGTTGTGTGAATGGAGTGAGAAAGCTTCATGTTATCGTTGGTTGCATTCGAGGAGTGAAAAGAAATACAAGAGTAAATATTACTGTTTTTCAATTCCTGTTATTATTCTATCTACACTTACAGGAGCTGCAAATGTTGGTATGGATTCTTTTGTTCCCGCTGAAAATAAAGCTATAGCATCGGCTATCGTTGGAGGAGTGAATATATTTGCAGGGATTGTCTCAACTCTACAAAACTTTTTAAAAGTTGCAGAATTGATGGAAGCCCATCGAATTGCAGGGTGTTCATGGAGTAAGTTGGGTCGAAATATTTCAATTGAATTGGCATTAGATCCAAGGAGACGGACTTTAGCCACAGATTTTTTGAAATTATCGAGGGCTGAATATGATCGTTTGATAGAACAATCCCCTATGATTGATGATGATATTATTACTAATTTTAAAACTAATTTTAAAGAATATGAAGTTTCAAAACCCAGTATTTGCAATGGTTTAGATAAATGTGAGATCTATAAAAAGAAAGATACTGATGATCAAAAAGAAGGCGCAGGCAGGCAGGAAAAAGGTAAGGACGATGATCAACCTCCAAAGGGGAAGTCTCCAAAGGGAAATTCTCCAAAGGGAAAGTCTCCAAAAGGAAAGTCTCCAAAGAAAGAAGATGTTACAGAAGATGTTGCAGAGGATGTTGCAGAGGATGTTAAAGAAAAGGTGAATCAATTATTAAAGGAAGAAGTCGAAAATGAAGATCAAATAACGATTGATATTGATGGAGATGTAGAGGAACCAACATTTTTGGAACCATTAACGAAATAAATATAATTCTTATAAATACTATTTTACATTTTGATTTCATTAATAGAAATCAATAAGTTATAAATCTATGAAAATAATATACTTCTGAATAAATGAGTTCTTGGACTGATCAGTTATTTACATTTAATGAATCTCAGAGTAATACACCTGAATTATTAAGAATGAATATGAGATTTGAATTGCAGATGGCGCAGTATGTCATTGAAGTTTGTAAACCTTTCCTTCAATTTAAATTAAAAAAGGGTGAATTGCATATAATCAAGGATAAGAAAGGGATAACCGAAGATCAATTTGCATATTGGTGGCAAATAACAAGATACAATGAAATATGCAAAGAAATGAAAAATATTCAAGACAAAACAATCGACATTAATAAAAAAACAATAGCTTTGCAAAAATCCATTCCAACAGAAGACGAAGCAGATGATGATGCAATGAAAGAAAAAAAAATAAAGAAAGCAATGGAAATTAATGTGAAATTACAGAAATTAAATTTATATTTCAAATCCGAAGAACCCCGAATGAAATTAAAATTAAAATTATTAGATAATTTTAAGAATACATATGTATCAAGAGAATCATTATCCAAATTATTAGAATCAATCCAAATACTTATTGAAAATGAGAAACATTAATCGAAGGAATAAAATCTAAAAGAGAATAAATGGAATATTTGCAACATGGAGATGAAGAAGTTTATCATATATTATCAAATGAATATCAGCGACAGAAAGAAGGGTTAGAATTAATAGCAAGTGAAAACTTCGTATCTAATTCAGTATTAGATGCATTGGGATCAATTATGACGAATAAATATAGTGAAGGTCAACCTGGTAAAAGATATTATGGTGGGAATGAGTATATTGACGCAATGGAATTATTATGTAAAAGAAGAGCTTTGGAATTATTTCAATTGGATCCAAATAATTGGTCGGTCAATGTGCAACCCTATTCGGGATCACCCGCAAACTTTGCAGTTTATACTGCATTATTAAATCCTGGAGATAGAATAATGGGATTGGATTTACCAAGCGGTGGTCATCTAACTCATGGATATTACAATGATAAGAAAAAAATCTCCGCAACGAGTATTTATTTTGAATCATTGCCTTATGAGATAGATACAGAGACGGGGTTGATAGATTATGAAGAATTAAGAAGTAGGGCATTGATCTATAGACCGAAATTAATTATTGCGGGAGGTTCGGCATATCCGAGAGATTGGGATTATCAAAAAATATCAGAAATAGCAAAAGAAGTGGGGGCTTTGATGATGACGGACATGGCTCATATAGCGGGATTTGTTGCGACAAGGAATGCTAATAATCCATTTGAATATTCAGATATAGTTACCACAACAACTCATAAAAGTTTAAGAGGACCTCGTTCTGGAATGATATTTAGCAAAGCCGCTTATTCAGGTCAGATTGATTTTGCGGTATTTCCATCATTACAGGGAGGACCGCATAATAATGTTATTTCAGCAGTCGCAGTTGCATTAAAAGAAGCATCTACACCTTTATTTGGCGACTATATAAAAAATGTGAAAGAAAATGCGAAAGAATTAGGTGAAGAATTAAAAAGGTTAGGATATACATTATCGACCGATGGAACAGACAATCATTTATTATTGTTAGATTTAAGAAAGAATGGTATTACGGGAAGTAAAGTCGAATATATTTTAGAAAAAGTAGGGATAAGTGTGAATAAAAATACATTGAAAGGAGATAAAAGTGCTTTATCTCCTGGGGGTATAAGAATAGGATTATGTGCAATGACTACAAGAGGTTTACAAAAAAAACATTGTCACGAATTAGCTTATTTACTCCATCGTTCAATTCTACTAGGACAAATGATAGACAGTCAAAAATTATCAGAATTCAAGGAAAAAGTTAATTATTATTTAACAGGTACTATTGATGGAGATGATGTTGAGGAAATAAAAGGAATGACTATTCAACAGTTAAGAAAAGATATCTTGCAATTTTCGAAATATTTCCCCTACGAATACAAATTATAATATTGTAATTAATAAGATGCCTTCATTTCTATCTCATGCGATAATAAGTTATTTGATATTTGGTAAACGGGGGGCAATCTACAGTATTCTTCCTGATTTAGTAGGATTTAGTTATTATTTTGGGAAAATATTCTATACGTTTCAAGAGATTCCAACGATTGATACCTTGCTTCGATGGGGTGATATTTTCCCCCAATCAGAAATGCAGGATTTCGATTGGTTCCTCTATGATATATCCCATTCATTACCATTATGGTTTTTGATATATTATCTTACAAAAGATAAAGCGGTTTATGCAGCAATATTATCAATTATCATGGATGTTTTCCTACATGAAAGAGATGTTTGGGAAGGACCTGCATTTATGTATCCATTGAGTAATTATCGTTTTGATGGTATACATTGGTTATCTGTGAATGGTATTTTAATCACAATGATAGTTAAATTAGTAGTATTAATACTATCTTCGAAGATCATCAAAAAATGGGTTAATGCATTGCCTTAGCTTACAGTTTACTTTTCCGTAAGTGAATCTTTACATGCATTTTCAGAAGGTCGTCGTATATATTTTGGGACTTCATAGTGAATGTATTGACCCATATATATTTAGGATCATTAATAGAAACAATCGTTTTTGAATTAAAATTTGATACACTGTTCAATTTTTCTATTTATAATCTATTCATAAGAAAGTCACAAGAAATTCAATGAATCCCTATAGGGGACTCAAAACGGAAAAAACGGATAACGAAATCCAAACAGAGAATCAGCTCCGTAACACAAAAAAGAAACTGAAGAAAAAAGAAAGAAAATATCAAAAAGAACCCTCTGAAGAACTAGAGTTAGAGATTTATAAAATTAAAATTGCAATCAATGAATACACCAATAAAAACACCAATAAAACTCCTCGTCCATCTCAAAAGAAGAATAAACAAAAGGGAAAAGAAACAGAATCATTTCCAGATAAAGAAGAAATCAATGAATTTAACCGAAAAAGACAAAAAGAAATCGATGAAAGAGAAAAAAAAGAA
>MDTG01244600.1_pt1 | contig 10595 bp, 8 predicted proteins | sample 811421 | NCBI WGS metagenome assembly MDTG01 (sample SAMN05326645, study PRJNA326480) | marine metagenome | isolation source: seawater | place: Pacific Ocean: South East | collected 2011
AAAGGAATGTCATGCCAATTTGCTATTTTTTCATGATCCTTATGGTTGGAAATAATACAAGAAACATTCATGGGTAAAATTCCTGAGTCGACTCTGTACATCAAGTCTTGAAGACAATGTCCATATTTAGAAACAAATATTGCAGTGTTTGGCCTATAGTCAGCCTCTTTAATGGACCAATCCATTTTTAAAGATTTACATTCTTTTTCAAAATATTTTGAAAAACCTAAAAGATCTAATTTCTTTTTTGAATAAATAAGTCTCGCTCTCATAAAAAAAACTTTATTTTCTGGATCTCCGTAATGAGCAGAATCTAAAATAAATAGATTTGCATTATTTAAGGATGATGAAATTTTAGCTACTATCCCATATTTATCTGGGCACTGAACTCTTAGGATAAATTCGTTCGACATGCGGCTATTCAGCACAAAGATAATTGAATTTGAAAGTTAGCCCTTCATTAGATCTCGCGTAAAGTCCAATGGTGCTTTTATTTGAAGAAAATGATACTCCCATATCTGCATTCCAACAGAGATTGATGATCTTAGTTAATCCGAATCTTAAACTTATTGAATTATCGCTTCTCAATCCTAAAAAAGTATCTTTTTGTTTATAGTCTTTATTTGTGTAATTTACATTTGTAGTTGCAAATGTCGAATTGTTTAAAGCCTTACGAGTACTGATATCAAATGTCCTTTTTATATAAGTTTCAATAGGAGAATGAGCATAAAAATGCTCAAAATTTGTTTTATAGCTTAAAAATAGACCGTTTTTTGGAAAAACCATACTCCTGCTTAAGCCAACTCCGATAAAACCTCCTGTTTTATTTTGAGCATTCATAAAATCTCTTTCGTCTAGATAAAAATTTAGACCAAATCCTCCTTGATCTCGAAGAGTTGTATTCCAGTCAATATCTACTCTATGAGATCTAAGTAATTCATCTCCCTGAAGGTAGACTCTAAAAGCAGTTAAAGAAGGTACAAAGGATGTGTTAAAAGTACCTAATTTCTCATTATCTAAAAAGTTAAATTTTCTATTAACTGATAAAACTCCTGTGTAAGAATCAAAATTTGAAAAATCTCTATAAACTTGTCGAGATAAAGAAACAACATAATTGATCGTATCTCCTCTAGGGTGTTTTAAATCCTGTGTAGTTTGTGATGAAAAAGCAAAACTTGTATAAGTATCAGATTGTGGTTTATTTGAAATATTTAAATCGATAGCTCCTAAATCACCTACTACTGTCACAACATCGGTATCGAGACCAGCATTCGCATTACTAGACAAGCCAATACCAATAGAAACAACATTTTGAGTTTTAAATAATTTTGTCTCATTCTCGATTTGATCAAGAAATACAGAAACTTTTTCTGTTACTTCTTTAGGAGGATCATAATTTTCTACATCATCCAAGTATCTTTTTGCAGATGCATATGCTCCGAGTCTAAAGTACAAAACACCAAGTTCAAGTTTTATTCTTGGTAAATCTGGCTGATAAATTAGCATTTGTTCAAAAATACCTATTGCAGCTTCTAAATCACCAACAAGAATTGATAAATTCGCATAATTAAATAAATTATCTAAATTTGTAGGATCTTCAATAATTGAATCAAATACTTTTTGTCTTTCTATTTGAGTAGCTCTTAATTGTTCAGGATCAGTAATTGAAGGAGGAACGTTTTGTGAAAATAGATTAATATTCAATAAGATAATAAAAAAATAAAAAAGTATTTTTTTTAAATAAAGAAAATTAATCATTAGCGCACCCTTTCGAAAAGAATTATATTAAAAATATTACTTAAATTGGATAAAAGTTTTAGAAACTAAGAAATGAACATGTCAAAAATAGGGAAATATCTTTTAATTCCTTTTGCAATTTTAATTAGTCTAGTACCTTTATTAGATCCCTTAAGTGCATTCAGTTCTTTGAGAAATACATCATTTGACTTATTTCAAAATATTTCACCAAGAGAATCTCTTACAGAAAATAATGTGTTGATCATTGATATTGATGAAAAATCTCTAGCCGAATTAGGTCAATGGCCTTGGTCAAGATCTGTAATGGCTAAATTAGTCGACAAAACATATCTTTCCGCCGCTTTAGGATTTGATATTGTTTTCGCAGAATCAGATAGAACGGGTACAAAAGAGTTAATCAAACTTTATGGGGAAAACGATACGCTAGTAAACGTACTTCAAAAAATTCCAAACAATGATGATGTTTTTGCAAATTCAATAAGAGATCATGGAACAGTTGTATTGGGTGCTATCCCAAGTAATAGCCTAAGAAATGAATTTAAGATGAAATTTGGTCTAATAGAGCAAGGTGACAATCCTAGAAAATTTTTGAATAACTTCAGTGGAGTTCAAACTAATTTAAAAAATTTAGATGAGTCTGCATCAGGAATTGGCAGTATGAGTATAGGTGACAATGATTCAACTATAAGAAGATTACCTTTATTTGAAAATATTGATGGAACACTAATTCCCTCACTATCTCTTGAACTATTAAGAGTTGCAATTGGAGCCTCGACTTTTCAAATAAAATCGTCAAATGCCTCAGGTGAGAGTGCTTTTGGAGAAGAAACTGGTATTAATAACGTTAAACTGGGAAGCTTAATAATTCCAACGAATCAAGATGGTAGTCTGTGGATTCATTATCCAAAAGAATCAGTCAATTCTTTGTCAGCATCAGATGTATTGAGTTCGAAATATCCTAGAGAATTTTTTGAAGGAAAAATTCTCATTGTTGGAACAAGTGCGCCTGGATTATTTGATTTAAGATCAACTCCTTTAGAAAATAACATTCCTGGAGTTAGTATAATTGCAGACCTTACTGACCAAATACTATCAGGTCAGTTTTTACAAAGACCAGATTGGATATTTGGCCTTGAAATTATTACAGGATTGATTTTAGCCCTACTTATTACTTTTTTTATTCAATTTCTAGGTCCAGTTGGTGGATTAGTCATCTTTTTATTAGGAAATAGCATTTCTATTTTTGGTAGTTTCTTTATTTTTAAGAACTATTTTTTCCTATTAGATCCTATATCGCCACTAGTAATTTGCTTATTGTCCTACTTGGTAATCACTTTTTTCAACTTTCTTTTTACTGAACTAGAAAGAAGCAAGGTCAGAAACGCATTTTCGCAATATATGTCACCAGTTATGGTTGAGAAACTTGCTAAATCAAGTGAATCTTTGAAACTTGGAGGGGAAAGAAAAGAGATGACTTTTTTATTCTCAGATATTCGAGGATTTACTTCTATTTCTGAAAAATATAAAGGAGATCCAGAAGCGCTTACAGACTTAATAAACAATCTGCTAACTGTTTTATCAAATGAAATTCTTAAATTTGATGGAACGATAGATAAGTACATGGGCGACTGTATCATGGCTTTTTGGAATGCTCCTTCTGAAGATGAAAACCATAGGGAAAAATCAATTGCAGCTGCATTTGCCATGAGTAAAGCTTTGGAAAAATTAAACTTTGATCTCGGTAGAGCTGAGGAAGATAAATTGTCTGTTGGAATTGGAATAAACTCAGGAGATTGTATTGTCGGAAATATGGGATCAGACAAAAGGTTTGATTATACTGTTTTAGGAGACGCTGTTAATTTAGCATCCAGATTAGAGGGACAATCAGGTAATTATGGAATGCAAATTATTCTTGGAGAAGAAACTGTCAAAGAAATATCAAGTGAAGAATTTAAATGCTTTGAACTTGATTTGATATCTGTAAAAGGAAAATCAGAACCAGTGTCAATTTACACTGTATTCGAGGAACTAAAAGATACTAGTGACATTGAAAATTTTATGAAGGAACATATTCAATTTCTCAGTAATTACAGATCTAAAAAATGGGATGATGCTATGAAACATATAGACAAATATAGGTTTTCTATACCTGAATTTACTTTATACTACACCCTATTTTTTGAAAGGATTAATGATTTATCTAAGCAATCTCTTCCAGACGAATGGGCTGGGGTATACGTTGCCACTACTAAATAAGGCTCTAATTGTATCTTTATTCTCCCTATCTTCTTTAATATTCTCTGAGGCGATTGTAAATGTAGAAGATCTAAGAAGAGATGGAGAAAAAGGATTTTTTGCAAATATTTCTGGGTCGTTGAGTTTTTCTAGAGGTAATAGAAATAGAGACAGTTTTTCTCTTCAAACTTCCTTAGATTATAATCAAGAAGATTTGGAAACTTTTTTTGTGGTGAAAAGATCTCAAAAGCAAATCAATAATAATAATTATGACTCTGCAACTTTGTCTCACTTGAGATTAAATTTTCTATTTGATAAAGATCCCAGCTTGGAACTTTTTGCTCAATATTCCAAAAATCCTTTTAGAAAATTTAATAGAAGAGAGTTGTTCGGTATAGGTTCTAGATTTAAGTTAAACGAAAACTTTAAAGCAGGCATAGGGCTGATGAATGAAAAAGAAGAGGATCTTTTAGCAATTACGAATAATACACTTAGAATAACTTCGTATATTCATAATGAGTTTATTATTGAGGAAAATATTATTTTTGATCTTTCTATTTTTTTACAGCCTGATATTGATTCGTTTAGTGATTACAAGGCTACTCTAATTGGACAATTTGATTTTCATGTTAACGAAAGTTTTAAAATCTCACTTCAATACAATACATTTTTTGATTCTAGACCCCCTTCTGATGCAGTAAAAAAAGAAGAAGGTTTTGCTACAGTTTTTTCGTATAATTTTAATTGAGTGATATGGAAGGATTTATTAATTTAATTGTAGAAGTATGGAATCAAGACTTCCTAGGCATTTCTATTGGAAATGTCGTAATCTCATTGACAATAATTATTACTTCAATAGTTTTAAGGGCTGTATTAGTTTCAAAAGTATTCAGTTTTTTAGAGAATCTTGCTAAGGAAACAGAAACTGAAGCAGATGATATTCTCTTAGAAACTTTAGAAAAACCCCTTGGAAATATTCCACTAGCTTTAGGTTTGTATCTAATTATCGAACTATTACCACTTTCTGGGATTGCAGATATATTTTTAACTAATATAGTAAAAGCTCTTATTGCTTTCACTATATTCAGCGTACTTACAAAAGCGATTGGCCCAATTTTTGAACTATTGGCAGTTAAATCTTGGGTTACAGCTGCTTTATCAATGTGGTTAGAAAGATTTACAAGAGTTTTAATATGGATATTAGCAATAGCAATAATTTTAGATATTTTTGGAGTACAAATAGGTCCAATAGTCGCAGGATTAGGTTTATTTTCAGTTGCGGTAGCCTTAGGAGCCCAAGATTTATTTAAAAATTTAATATCAGGGATTTTAATAATTGCTGAAAATAGGTTTCAACCAGGCGATAGAATAGAAGTTGATGGAAAGCTACATGGTATTGTAGAAACAATTGGTTTCCGATCTACAATGATAAGATTGTTCAACACCTCTCCTATGATTATTCCCAATAAAGATCTATCTGATGTAAATGTCATTAATCATGGAGAATTAAGATATAGAAGGATTAAATGGCAAATTAACCTTCTTTATTCTACTTCTATAGACCAACTAAAAACCATCTGCGATAAAATTTCTGATTTTATTTCTGATGATAAAGAAGGCTTCGCAATAAATCCTGGCCAAGAGTCTTTTGCTAAAGCAGTTGAGTTTGGCGCCAGTTCTATTGATGTAGAAATTCTATGTTATTCCGCTGAAAGAGATTACTCTCACTATACAGATTTAAAGCAAAAATTAGTCCACAGGGTTATGGAAATTGTTAGAGAAAACGGTTCTGACTTTGCTTTTCCTTCAAGGTCTGTTTACGTAGAGTCTAGTCACGAAATAGAAAATCAAACTTAACCTGTTCTTGAAGTTGCGCTTTGTTTTAAATCCTCAAATAGAGAAGGATATTCGTTCATAAGCTCTTCCAACGATTCTTTGGAAAGTTTTAATAACTTAACTTCTTCTAAGACAGATATAGAAGCATTTCTTTCTGCATCACTAATCAAACCGGTTTCACCAAAATAATCCCCAGAGCCCAAAATCACAGGCGGTTCGATTTCAACCTGAACACTGCCAAACTCGATTATATACAAAGCATCAGCGGTGTCGCCCTTTTCAAAAATTAATTGTTTTGCAGGCAAGACAATAGGTTCTAACTTAGAATTTATTTTAGTAATTGCACCAATAGGCAAGCTAGAGAATAAGGATATTTCAGTTATTGCTTCCAATGAAACTAAGAAATTTCTTTTTTGAATATCCTCATAATATGCGGATGCTAAAATAGCTGCAGGAAGAGCAAACATTGCAATTCCTAAAAACATAGCAAAACTTGAAATTAATTTTCCTAAACCAGAAACAGGAGTTACGTCACCATATCCAACAGTTGTAAGAGTTGCAATTCCATACCACATTGAATCTAAAATATTTCCAAAAGTTTCAGGTTGAAGATCTTTTTCTAAAAAATGAATTACAACGGAGAATATCAATAACAAAGAAAAGACTACAATTTGTGTTCCTAGAATTGAAAGTCTTTGTTTCCAGATTGTTTTCAAAAGAGTATTTGTAGGTAAAAGAACTCTTAATTTACTAAAAATAGAGTAAGCTCTAAAAATCCTGAATACTCTTAAGTCAAAGATATTAAAAAATAGATAATTTCCTATAACCGCTAAATCAATAAATAGTAACGTTGAATATTTCTTTTCTTTAAAAATTCTTATTACAGCTTCAAAGATAAATATTGAAATAGAAATGAAAATAAAACTATCAGATATCATCTCAAAGTTTCCACTTAGAAACCAACCGGAGATTAATATTTGATGTAGAACATTTAAAATAATTAAATATCCAATGAAATCGTTAAAATACTTTTCAAAAAGTTTCATAGTGGGGATTGATTCTATTAGAAAATTTACATAGAGTGAAATTAATATAAATTATATATGTAAAGTAAGGGAGAAAAAAATTGTTTGATATATATAAAGATAAATCCGGAAAGTTTAGATTTAGATTAAAAGCTAAGAATGGAGAAATTATATGCGCAAGCCAGTCTTACACTACAAAAAGTGCATGCACTAAAGGAGCAAAATCTCTGATATTAAATTCTAAAAAGAAAAAATCTTTTAAAGTTTTAAAAAATAAAGCCGGAAAATTTTTTTTTAATGTTGTTGCGGGGAATAATAAAACAATCGCTACAAGCCAAGGATATAAGTCTGAAGGTTCCTTAAATAAAGGAATAGAGAGCGTTCAAAAAAATGCAACTAAAAAGAACTTACCTTAATTATTAACCCCAGTAAAAGATTATTGCTGGGACACTTATTATTATAATAAGGATTTCTAAAGGCAATCCCACTTTCCAATAATCTCCAAATTTATAGTTTCCAGGAGCCATGACCAAAGTATTACATTGATGGCCTATAGGTGAGAGGAATGCACAACTTGCTCCAATAGCTACTGACATTAAGAAAGGTTCAATTGGTTGATCTATTTTCTCTGCCAAAGAGACAGCTAGAGGTGCCATAATCACAGCTGTTGCAGCATTATTAATAATATCTGATAGAAACATTGTAATGATCATTATCAAAACTACTAGCCAGACATAATTCACTGCAGCAGATAAACCAGCTAAATATGAAGAAACAGAATCAGTGATTCCGTAGGAAATTAAAGTATTTCCAATTGGAATCATTGCTGCTAACAAGATAACTACCGGCCAATCTATATGCCTGTATACACCCTCTCCGGTTAACAACTTTGAACTGACAAATCCAATAACACAGATTAAAAAAGCTATTACGATAGGTACATAGTTAAATATGACCATTAACAAACAAATTACAAATAATCCGAATGCTATAAATATTTTAGTTGGATCTCTAGCAACATCAAATTCTCTTTGCCATAAGGGCATCAAACCTGCTAATTCGAGTTTTTCTGAAATATTATTTTTTTCACCTCTATTAGCAATTAACAAAACATCACCTACTTTAAAAATTTCATTTGACAATCTAAATCTAAATTTTAAACCTCTTCGCCATAAGCCAAGCAAAGATAATTCTCTGCCAATAAGTCGCTTGAAGTACTTATATTTTCGTCCAATCAATCTTGATTTGGGAACAATAATGGCCTCAATACCTCCTAGATCCTCGATAGAAGTAAGATCGTTTTCAGAATCAATGTCTAAACCAAATTCTTGCTGGACGTCAGCAACCATATCAGGATTTATTTTCATAATTAGAATTTGATCTTTATATAATTTTTGATTGCCATGTATTTCTATTTTCTTTCCATTTTCATCAATTTGCCCCATTAACGCAGTATCTGTGTCCAATTCCTGACGAAAATCTAATGCTCTTTTATCAATAAGCTTGCTATTTTTAGTAATAACCATTTCAACAAGATAATCTTCAAGTTCTATCAATGGATTATTTTCGGAATTTATTGGCCTTAGTTTTATTAACCTCCATCCAATGAGGGCAATAAACAAAATCCCTAATATACTTACTGGAACTCCAGCAAAAGAAAAATCAAAAAAAGCAAAATCTTTATCTACAAAATCGTTTCTAAATTCAGAAATAATTATATTTGGGGGAGTACCAATTTTTGTATTCATCCCTCCTAGAATAGAGGCAAAAGATAGGGGAATTAAAAATTTAGATGGATTCCAGTTCATTTTTTGACAAATACCAAGAGTAATTGGTAAAAGCATTGCCATAGCGCCGATGTTATTCATAAAAGAAGAAAGAATTGCTGCGAAAAAAGTTATTGAAATCATAAATTGAATTTCACTATTTGCGTAAGCTTGTAATTTTCTACCTATGACAGAAATAAAGCCGGATCTTTCTAAACCTTTGCTAATTAATAATACTAATGCAACAGTAATTACAGCCGGATGAGAGAATCCCTTAAAAGCTTCATCTGGCTGAACATAACCAAGCAAAACAAAAATAGATAAGATTCCCAGAGAAATAGCATCGTAACGCCATCTACCCCATATAAACAGTCCTACCATTAGGATTAAAAGACCTAATATGATTATCTGATCAAACATTTATTTAAATATTCTTGGGATTAAAGCAGGTGTTTCCTTCATATAATCCTCATAGTCAGGTCGTCTTTCAAGACTTCTATTATCCATCATTGGTATTGATGCAAAAATAAACATAGCAAGCATGGATAAAGGACAGATAATAAGCCAAAAATTATAAAAGGACTGAGATAAAGAAAATCCAAATAAACCAAACCAAAATAAAATCTCTCCTAAGTAATTCGGATGGCGACTGTATTTCCAAAATCCCTTATTCATAGTTATTGAAGCATTTCTTTCATTAGCTTTAAATGAGTGCATTTGTTCATCGGAAACGTGTTCTAAAAGAACGGCTAAAATTGTAAAAATACAAAAAAACCAATCTACAAAAGAAACTGGCTGATCATTTATAGTAATTGCAAAAAATAATGGGAACAAACAAATATTTACCATTAAAGTTGGAAAAAGATGTATTCCAAAGAAATTTATAAATAACTTAAATCGTCCAAAAGTTTGATAAAGATTAATGTAGCGAAAATCTTCTTTTTCTAAACCCGGCCAAGTTTTTAACCAATTCCAAGTCAAACGAAATACATAATAAGTTATAGGGATACCTATCAAAAGAAATCTTAATTTAGAAGACTCATCAACTTCAGGATACATTATTAAATATATGAATATCGGAAGTGGAATTACAGACCAAAAAGGATCATACAAACTTGAACATTTATAAATAATACTAAATATAAAAATGACTACTGTAGCTACGACATGAGCTAGAAGGATGTCGAACCAAAGATGACCTAAATCAAAATAAACTAAGGAAAGATACCCAAATAATATTGAAAGAAAATAACCAAAGAAACAAACAAATAAACTTTTTGTATACATGAGATCTATTTTTTAGGAGTAAAACTTACAGGTAGTTCCTGAATTGCGTTTACAAAATTATTAGGCGTGTAAACTATATCTCCTGACTGATTCATATCCGGAAATCTTTCAAAAATCTTTTCATAAACAACTTCAAGTTGCATATTTGCAGTATGTTTGCCTAAACAAAGATGTCTTCCATATCCAAATGATAAGTGTTTTTTTGCATTTTCTCTTTTAACATCATACTTGTCAGGATTTTCAAAAATTTCAGGATCTCTATTAGCTGCCCCATACCATAAAGATATTTTTTCATTTGGCCCTATTCTTTGATCGCCAATCTGTGTATCAACCTTTGTAGTTCTCCTCATGTAAGTAACAGGATTTGCCACCCTAATAGATTCATGAACCATATTTGGAATCAAAGACCGATCATTTAATACTAATTCCTTCTGATCTTGATTTTCTGAAAGTAAATTCATAGTCCCGCTTATTGAATTTCTAGTTGTATCGTTTCCTGCAAAGATTATTAAAAGCCAAGACCCGTCTAAATATTCATTTGGTAGTTTTTTTCCATCTATTTCAATATTTGCAATTACAGAAAGTAAATCATCTTTTGGAGATTTTCGTCTTTCCTCTAAGACATGTCTGCCATAAGAAAACATTTCGTTAATCATATTTGTAAACATTTCTATTATTGCTGGATCTG
>MDTG01448017.1_pt1 | contig 10595 bp, 7 predicted proteins | sample 811421 | NCBI WGS metagenome assembly MDTG01 (sample SAMN05326645, study PRJNA326480) | marine metagenome | isolation source: seawater | place: Pacific Ocean: South East | collected 2011
AATTTCAAAAGTTACCCCATCCCTCTTTTCTGAAAAGAAATCAATTTCTTCTTTTGTTGAAACATGAAGAATATGAATTTTTTTTTTATGTTTTTGAGCTAATCTTACTACTCTTTTAGTGGACTCGAGTGCACATTCCTCATTTCGCCAAACAGGGTGCGAAGTAACATCTCCTTCTTTAATAAATTTTTTTCTAGATAACAGAATATTTTCATCTTCGGAATGAACAGAGATAATCTTGCTGCTGTTGGATATTACTTTCTCTATATCTTTTTCCTGGCTGACTAATAGGTTTCCTGTTGAAGAGCCAGCAAAAAGTTTTACCCCACAACATCCTTCAAGAGTATTGACCGATGCTAACTCTTTCATATTATTTGGGGTAGCACCAAAATAAAATGCATAATTACAAAACATTCTATTTTTTGCTGCTATGAGTTTATTGTTAAATTCTTTAAAGGTTGATGTCGGAGGATTTGTATTTGGCATTTCAAATACTGCAGTTATTCCTCCAGCTATCGCCGCTCTACTCCCACTTTCTAAATTTTCAGCATCATTATTCCCGGGTTCTCTAAAATGAACCTGTGTATCTATTGCTCCTGGTAAAACAATTTTACCTGTTGCATCAAAAACCTTGCTGCTATTTATATCAATTTTACCTATTTTTTTGATTTTATTTCCAGATAGGGCTAAATCAATATTTTGAAATTTTCCATCAATATAACAAGATCCATTTTTAATGATTAAGCTATAGTTATCAGACATATTTTGTTAAATATATTATAGAATATTAATTTTTAATATGGAAAAAAATAAAATATTTGTTTTAAAAGATCGGGGAATAGTCTTCATTAATGGTGAGGATGCTAAAACTTTTCTTCAAAATCTAGTTACTAATGACATAAATAAAGTAACCGAAAAATATAGTTGCTTTTCCTCGCTACTTACCCCCCAAGGAAAATATTTGTTTGATTTTCTCGTTATAAAACATAAACAGGGTTTTTTTCTTGATTGCGAAATTAATAGAATAGAAGAATTGGTAAACAGACTTAATATTTACAAGCTAAACTCTAAAATTGAAATACTCAATTTATCAAACGAATTTCAGGTAGCAGTGATCAGTAATGAGACATTTTTATCTCTAGAAAATTCAAAAAATGTTGAAGGATATACAATAAATTATAGGGGTGATCCTTTTTTTGTTGATCCGAGAAACAAAAATTTAGGAGCTAGAGTAATTATAAATTTAGAAAAACTTTACATGTCTATTAAAAAGTTAGGTTTAAAATTAGGAGATGCTAAAAAATATTATGAAATGAGCCACAAGCTAGGTATAGCTCAAGTAAATACAGTTCAACTCAAAGAAAAAATTTTTAGCCTCGAGTGTAACTTTGAAGAGTTAAATGGTATAGATTTTAAAAAAGGATGTTTTATTGGGCAAGAAAATACCGCAAGAATGAAATTAAGAAATAAAGTAAGAAAAAAATTATTACCTTTGAATTCAAATAATGAATTTAAAAATGGTGATGAAATTAAGTTTGAAAATAATGTGATAGGTAAGATTTTAATTGATAAACCGTATTCTTTTGCGTTAATAAACCTATTTGATCCAGATTTTAATAAATTTAAAGATAAGGATCTTTTGATTAATAACAATAAAGTTAAGATAATAAATTAACTAAATAAATATTTATTTATGATGAGTGAAAATAAAAATAATTTAAAGAGTATTTTTCTATATTTGATTACTTTTCTTTTTATTACAATTATTTTTCTAAATCAAATTCATCAAAATTTAAGTCTTAACTATTTTGAAAAAGTTGAAAATGAAAATTATTACATTAAAAAAGATAATAATTATGCGAAGAAAAAGTTTTCCGAAGATTTAATTGCTGACGACTCCTATCCTGCTCTTAAAAGAGAATGCGTATTAACTGGTGATTTTTCAGATAGACATAAAGTTAGGTGGGTAAAAGCTTTGTTTTTAAAAAATACTTTTTTAATTTCTCAAAAAATCAATAGTAGTTTTCCTTATTATACAAATATTTTTTTACATAGTTTTTTAATTTTTCTAACTTTAATTTTTTTAAATAAAACTTTTTTGTTAGATAGAAAATATAATTTATTATTTTTGTTATATATTGCTTTTGTTTTCCAGGGACAATTATCGGAATACACTTACTCGATCTTTGAGATGTTTTTTTTGAGTTTAGCGCTATATGCTAGTAAGCATAAAAAATTTATTTTATTTTTACTTTCCGGTATTTTTGCTTCGCTTAATCGTGAAAGCGGCTTTATAATTTTGTTGAGCTGGTTATTATTTAATAATGACTATAAAAAATTAATAATTAGTTATTTGATTGCAGGTGCTACTTTCGTGCTTTTAAACTTAGATATTGCTAAATGTTTGATAAACCCTGAATTTTTTATTCCAACAGAAAATCAGAAAGGACAGGTGAACTTTTCTGATTTAAGTGGAATAAATTTCATATCTTTGTTTAAGTTGATTTTTTTAAATTTTTTATTACCTTTCGGTTTGGCTTTTTACTATATTTCTCAAACCCAAAATAAAAATAAAATATTAATTATTATGTTTTTCATTTATCTTTTAGCTTTTTTAGTAGCCACACCTCTTCATCACGTATCAATTAGATTAATAATTTTACCTCTAATTTTTGCATCAATATTTTATTTTGAAAACCAATACCAAAAAGCGTAATTTCATCATAATTCAAACAAAATCTTTAAATAAAAATTACTTTGGTATAGAAGTATGTTCAGAATTAGTTATTTATTTAACATTTAATGAGTCAACAATTAATAAAAAAAATTTGTAAAGATATAGTTTCTATAAATAATGATACCGGACCTGTTATAATTGGTATTGACGGGCCAACGGCAGTAGGTAAAACTTTTTTAGCAAAAAATTTAAAATCTAAATTAAAAAGTAAGTTTAAATCCATTTGGATATGTCAATTGGATTGGACTTTAAAAAGTAGAAATTACAGATCAAGTTCTTTGAAAGAATTTAGAAGAAAAAGAAATAACTTTTATTATGAGGCTCAAGACCATATGAGCTTAAATATAATAAGTGAAAATTTAAAAAAAATTAAAAATCATAATTTTGATAAAAAAAATTTTTTAAAAGTAAAGATAAGCTCTTTGTACGATAGACAAGGTTCTTCAAAAAATGATCTTACAGTTAAAACAACGATTTATAAAAATACTCTAATTATTGTTGAGGGCCATTATACTTCTATCCCAACCTTAAATATCTTAATTGATTACAATATTTTACTATTGGGAGATAAAAAAGAACTGCTAAATAGAAAAATAAGCAGAGTTAAGCACTATCGAAGTTCATCTGACACGACTGAATATTTTAATTTAATTGATATACCGTCTTTTACAAACCACTTAACGTTATTTCAAAATAATTATAATTTAATAATAGATAATACCCTCTATCGAAAACCTATTATAAAAACAAATGACTATGTAAAATTTTGGATATCAAGGGTATTTGACAAAAAATCATTAAACAAAAGTAGCTTGGATGATTTTATCGAAAATAATTTTTATCCTTCGTTGTCTAAAGACTTAAATTTAAAATATTTTTTTAAAAGTTTTTTGAGTGAAATTGCAAATTTCGATGATTTTGTATCTCGAAATATAAAGGTCAATATTGAAGAAATAAATATTGATCTGTCGAGCTTTTTGAAAAATCTTTTAGTTAGAGTAAATAAGCAGATAAAAAAAAATAAAAATATTCTATTATTAGATTTTACAAATAATTTTCATAAAATTTATTATAAAAAAGCTCCTTTTTATTTTGGTTTAAGATTAATAAATAATTCGTATAAACCCGAAAATTCTGAAAAAATCAATTTTATAGTAAAAGTAGAAAATAAGAATTTGATAATTGATGTATATTGGAAAGGTGGGGTAGAAACTATATTTGTACAAAGAGACCTGGGTAAAACTTTAAAAAATTATAATTTTATATTTGACAAAAAAAATATAAGAAAATTTGATATTTCAAAAAATTTTAAGAAGAAAGAATTAATGGCATATATTCCAACAAATTTTTTATATTTTAATTTTATTAATGACTATTATAAAGTGAAACAAGTTTTTACAAATAAAGAAGAGTCTACAATTTCAGCTGCTGAAATTATTGAAAATTTTTACAACAAAGAGGTATTTTGGATACATAGATTCTCTAAATTTTGTGAAAGAGACTTTATTTTCAATGTAGCTTCGAGTCTAGGTATTAGATCTTTTCCAATAGGAAATTATTTAATTTCATTTAAATTATTTAATAGAAGTTTAGAAAAAAAGATAAGTGATTTTTTAAAAGGATGGAATGTACCCAAAGAAAGCAAAAAAATTCAAGAAAAATCAAAAAAAGATTACGACAAAAAAATTGATATAAATCGTGATAATTTTGTTAAATATGTAAACAAAAAAACAAAGCTATTTAGAGCATTTGACAACTCATTGTTTTTAAAAAAAGGTAGTTTTTTTAATGTTGATCAAAAAATTTTAAAAAAAGACTTAGAAACATTATTAAGTTCTAAAAATAGAAACGTTAGAAAAGGAATTACTTTATTAATTGATAAAAATTTTAATAATTTAGGGCTAAATATAGATGAACTGTGGAAGGATAAAATTCACACTAATAAAAAAACAATTACATTAAACTCTTTAACCAACATAAGTCCGAGCATATTATCTGATATTTATTTTTGGCTTTCTGTTAAAAAAGAAAATTCCTCAATACTTGCCGCAAATGTATATGATATAAGAAAAGGATCTTTCGATATAGAATCATATCTAAGGGCAGCCCAATCAACTAATTCACCAATAGTAATTCAAACATCTTTCAATGCAATCGGGCAACGAGAAAAAAGAGTCAAAAATGGTTTGGAGGGTTATTTAAAGTTAAAAGATGGACCAGGAGATTTTGTAAAGAACTCTTACTTAGCTGCTAGGAATGCTTATCTTACAAACGAAAAAAATTTCCTTTTTGGTTTGGGTCTGGATCATGTTGACATTAGATATGATAAGCCAAAAGGCAGGGTTAAAAACTTTATAAAAAATTTTCAAAAATATAACCTAATAACTCACTATACCCTAGATGGCTCATATATTTTAGAAAAAAACACAAGAAAAAACTTTGAGCGTGAAAAGAAAAAACTTTTTAATGAAGTGATCGATTTTGAAGTAGATATAATTAAATTAATTAATAATTATGATATTTTTGATTACGAGTTTTGTGCGAGTGAGCTTAGTTACGTTGGTAATGATAAACGTATGTACATTCCCAGTACTAAAGATTTGTTATTTTTTTCTAAAACTTTATTTAGTAAACTTAATAAAGAAAAATTAAGTTTAATAAATATGCGACCTAAATTAATAATTGGAAATTTAGGTACGACACATCACGGACATGACAATAAAACTGTAAAAGTCGAGACCTCAGCATCATGGGTGAAAGAGACAAAAAAATTTAATTTTGTGTCTGCTGTTTTGCATGGAACTTCTAGAAGTCACCCTGATACATTAAGAAAAGCAGTAGTTGGTTGCAAAAAGATTAATGTTGCTGGTGATTTTTTACAATGTTTTGTATCCAACCTTCCAGAAAAACTAAAAAAAATAGTTAAGTCTGAACATGATCAAGAAAAAAGGAAATTACACTTTATTAGAAAAGATTTAAATATGATCCCTCACAGCAAAAAAGAAGAGATTAAAAAATCACTTAGTTATAAATGTCTTGATTTAATGAGGAGCATTAACTCTCCCGTACTAACTGATATGGATATTAACTATTTTAAATACAAATTATATAATTACGACAAGTTACAAATTAATACTATTACTAAGTCGGTAATAAAAGAAATTAATAATTTAAACAAAATAAATATTAATTTAAAAAGAAAGAGTAATTCAATTTTTCTTCCTTCACCAATAGAGGTTGAGTATGGAAATTATTTTAAAGAAATAATTAATTTATCAAATAAATTAGGTTTCAAAAGATTTCATATAGATGTTGGAGATGGAAAATTCATAAATAGACTTTTAAATGTTGAAAATAAAGTTTCTTATATTAAACAACAAAGCCCTCAAAATATTGTGCATCTACACTTAATGGTTATGAATCCACACATTGGTCAAAAAGATAATTTTATTAAAAGATATTCTGATCTTGGGGCCGACTATATTGGTATTCATAGAAAAGCTTTCACTAATAACAAGGAAATTGATGAAACAATAATTTTAATAAAAGGCCTAAATAAAAAAGTAGGCATATTTATTGAGGTTGATGAATTGATTGATGAAGATCTTCTTAGCAAAATAATAAGGCATAAAATAAATTGGATAGTTTTAATGGGAGTTCCGGTTGGATTTGGTGGCCAGTTTTTCAATGAACAAATTTTATTTAAAGCAAAAACATTGAGGCAATTTTCAATAAAAAATAAACTTGATTTAAAAATAGAAATAGATGGAGGATTGAACAGAGACAATATTCTTTTGTGCCAAAAATTTGGAGTAAATTATTTGGCAGGATGGTCGCTTGTAAAGTCAGATAATTTAAAAAACTATCAGAAAAATATTTCATTAATTAATAAAAAACTTAAAAATGACCTATAACGTAGTTATACCCTTAGCTGGATATGGCAAGCGTTTTAAAAAATCTGGATATAGAACACTAAAACCTTTTCTTAAAGTTGATAGTAAAAATTTAATGTTGGATTTAATTTTAAATAATTTTCCAGAAAAGACAAAAAAAGTTTTTATTGTTAGAAAAAATATAGAAAAAAAATATATTAATACTCTACGAAAATACAAAAATTCTGAAATTGTATTTATTAAACCACATAACTTAGGCCCGCTATACTCACTTTTTTTAGCAAGATATAAATTAAATAAGCTTAAAAATATTTTTATAAGTTACTGCGATATTCATTGGGAATGGGGTGGTTTTAAATTAATTAATTTAAATAGTAATTTAATATTTTGTTTTAAAGGTTGGCATCCTTTTACAGCAGATAATAATAATTATGCTTTTTGTAGGAGTCAAAATAATAAATTTATTTCAATTAAGGAAAAAGAAAGCTTTACAAAAAATTGGCAAAAAGAACCCCTGTCTGTTGGTTTATTTTTTTTTAAAAGAGGAGAAGAAATGATTAATATTTTTGAAAAAATTATCAGAAAGAAAGTATTAGTAAATAATGAGTATTTTCCATCACTTGCATTTAATTATATAAAAAACACTAAAATAAAATACGTTAAAAACTTTTGTCACATAGGTAGGCCAAATTATTTTGAAATTTTTAAAAAATGGAAAGAATTTAAGAATTTAAAAAAACACTTTAAAAACAAAATAAAAAAATCAAAATTGGCTGACGAAATTATAGTATTAGCTGCTGGTAAAGGTAAAAGATTTTTAAATGAAAGAATTAAAGTGCCAAAGTTTTTATGTAAATCAGGTTCAAAAAATAAAAAAATGATACTTCAAGTAAAAGATTATCTTCCGTCACTTAGAAAAATAAATTTAATATCATATAGACAGACTCAAAAGTTACTAAATAAAAACTTTAATTTATTTTGTCTTCAAAAAAAAACTGGCGGACAAGCTGAATCTGCTCTAAAAATAATTAATAAACTTTCTAATGGCAAATCATTTTTTGTTAATTGTTGTGATAATTTTTCTATTTTTGAATTGAAAAATTTTAAATCACTAAAAAAATATTCAGATATAATAGTTTTCTCCTCTGGTAATTTTGAAACAGATAGTATGACTAAAGATGGATCCTGGGTTAAATCGAGTTCAAATATCATAAAAAAAATTTTTATTAAATCAACAAGGATTGGTATGAGCAAAAGAGTTACTGGAAATTTTTATTTTAAAAATAAAGAAATTTTTATAAAATGTTACTATGAAGCTTTTAAAAAGAAAAATAAAAATAAAGAAATTTTGATTGACGACCTAGCAAAACAAGCACTTAAAATGAAGTATAAAGTCAATACGATTAGTGATAAAATTTATGTAAATATGGGAACACCAAAATTGTTAAGAGAATTTAATTTTTGGGAAAAATATTTCGATGTCAGGTAAAATAATATCGTGTGTTATATCTTGCTATAATGAAGAAGAAAATTTACCAACTTTACTCAATCAAATTAATTCGAATCAATTAGAAAAAAAGATTGAATTTGTAATTGTAAATAATGGATCTACTGATAATTCTTGGAATATAATCTTAGAAAACAAAAAACTTTTTCCGGAAATAAAATTTATTAATGTTAAAGAAGATCTAGGATGGGGCAATGGTATAATGGAAGGTTTAAAACATACGAATTGTAAATTTGTTGGATGGATACATGGAGACTTACAATATGATATGAAAATTCTTTTTCAGGTAATAGAAATTTTAGAAAAACCACAAAATCAAAATCAAAATGTTTTAATCAAGGGGAGAAGGGCTAAAAGAAAATTTTCAGAAGATTTTTTTACATTAACAATGGGGATTCTTGCGTCTATATTGCTTAGAAAAATACTCTTTGATATAAACGCACAGCCAAGTTTTTTTTCAAGAGAGGTTTTAAAGAAATTTAAAAATACTCCTAAGGATTTAATGTTAGATTTATATCTTTATAATCTAATTTGCAAAACAAAAGAAAGAAATATTATAAGAATTCCAGTAGTACAAAAAGATAGAGAAAAAGGTCAATCATCATGGAATAAAAATTTTGCCTCTAAATTTTTATTAAGTTATAGAATGTTAATTGGAATAATAAAATTAATATGACAATATATATAGCTCACAGACAAAATAATTTAAAAAAAGTAAAATATAAACATAATTCATATTTTGATGGAATTGAAATAGATGTTAGATCAGATTCAAAAAATATAATAATAAATCACGATCCTTTTAAAAAAAGTTTGAATTTGTTCAAAAATTTGAAAACTCTTAAAAAGTTTTTTTTAATAATTGATGTTAAATCGACTGGTGTTTGTCATAAAATATATAATGTATTAAAAAAAAAACATAAAAAATTTTTATTTTTGAATTTAATTCAGTCAGAATTTTTAAATATGATTCAAAGAAAACGAGGAGGAAACCTAATGTTAAGATTTTCATCCTACGAAAATTTCAATTTAAATGATAAGAATTTTAAAATGATTAAATGGATATGGTTTGATTTTTTCGATAAGCATTTTATAAGCTCAAAAGAGTATGCTTATTTAAAAAAATTTAAAAAAAAAATTTGTTTAACATCTCCTGATTTACTTGGTTTCAAAATTGGTCTTGTTAAAAAATATATTAAACATTTAAATAAAAATAAAATAAAAGTTGATATGGTTTGTGCAAAAAAAAAGAATATAAATATCTGGAAAAAATTTTATAAATTTTAATAATATATTGATATTTTGGTGCGGTCGGAGAGACTCGAACTCTCACGGGAAACCCACACGCCCCTCAAGCGTGCCTGTCTACCAATTTCAGCACGACCGCTCTGCAGATGCGACAATAAATGAATGACTTTTTATCTGCAAGTTGATAAATTATTATAATGTCGACAAGCAATATAGAAAATAAATCTTTAAGTGAGATTTATAAAAAAATCTCCTCTGTAGTCCCTGAGGTTGAATGGAAATTTCATGCCCCTTTGATTGATAAAATTAATAAACTTAAAAAAGACAAAGGTGCTGTTATTTTAGCTCATAATTATCAAACACCAGAAATTTATCACGGTATAGCAGATATATCAGCTGACTCTCTTGCTCTAGCCTTAGAGGCAGCAAAAACTAAATCTAAAATTATTGTTCTGTGTGGAGTGCATTTTATGGCGGAGACCGCTAAATTAATGAGTCCTGATAAAAAAGTTTTAATACCTGATATGCAAGCTGGGTGCTCTTTGGCAGAGTCTATAACTGGCGCAGATGTTAGAATGTTAAAAGAAAAATATCCAGGTGTCCCGGTAGTTTCTTATGTAAATACTTCTGCAGACGTTAAAGCCGAGTCTGACATTTGTTGTACATCCGCTAATGCTGTTAAAGTTGTCGAGTCTCTTGGTACCGATAGGGTTATTTTTCTTCCTGATCACTATTTAGCAAACTATGTTCAAAAAAACACTAAAGTAAAAATCATTTCGTGGCAAGGCACTTGTATGGTTCATGAAAAATTTACTGGTAAAGAAATTGAAGATATAAAAAAAGAAAACCCGGGTATAGAAGTTATAGCGCATCCTGAATGTCCGCCAGATGTTATTAGCGCTTCGGACTTTGCTGGTTCAACCTCGACAATGGTAAATTATGTGAAGAAAAATCAACCTAAAAAAGTTTTACTAGTTACTGAATGCACTATGAGTGACAATGTTCAAGTTGAAAATCCTAATGTTCAATTTATAAGACCGTGTAATCTTTGCCCTCATATGAAAAAAATTACTTTAAATAAGGTCTATGATTGCTTGAAAAATGAAACCAATGAAATTAAAATTAGCCACAATATTGCTGAAATGGCAAGAAAATCTGTTTTGAGAATGGCTGAAATTGGTAGATAATTTTGAGTGCAAAAAATAAATCA
>MDTG01048261.1_pt1 | contig 10594 bp, 14 predicted proteins | sample 811421 | NCBI WGS metagenome assembly MDTG01 (sample SAMN05326645, study PRJNA326480) | marine metagenome | isolation source: seawater | place: Pacific Ocean: South East | collected 2011
TGATAGCAAATATGGCCGCTGATAGGTTATGGATTTATACAGGAATTGCAGGTAGTTTATTTGGTGCCGCATTTTTGTTTTGGTTTAAAGATACAAAAATGGCAATGTGGGCTGTAAGAAAGTTCGATGGCTGGTGTGAATATCTAGCAATACGTTGGGGCTGGACTTGGTTACAAAATGACCCAGATGCTTGGCGTAAAAAATATCCACATATAACTGCAAAAATTGACGAATTAGAAGAACGTTTAAAGCATATGGAAGAAAATGGACAAACTAAGTGGTAAAAGGCAATACCCTGAACCACTAGAATATGAAGAATGGTTGCGACAACAAAACTATTTCTTAAAAGAACAAAACGATTCACTTAGAATGAAGTTGCTAGAATCTACAGAGTACATTGAATATCTCACAGAACGTTTGAAAAAACTAGAAATACATAATCCAAAAAAGTAAGAAATTATACTTCTTTAGTTAAATAGTACTATCGAAGAGGATTACTTATGGATAATAAAATAGACGGAAGTAATAATGCAGTAATTGACCCTGCCGCTAGTATGGGAGATGTACAAGCTGGTATTGAATTTATATACCACATGCGAGAACATCTACTAGATGTAGGAGTAGCAACGGCATATTTGTTTGCCTGCTATACAATTTATTTGTTGTTAAAGAAATATATAAAGTAAGGAATTTATTATGGCAGAAGATATTAAAGCCGCTGGATTTCATCCCGCAGATTCTAACGGTGACGGAGAAGTATCAACTAGGGAAGAAGAAATGTATTTAGAGTTCAAACGTAAAGAACTTGAAGATGCAGACGCAATGAGAGATGCACAACGTAAGATGGCGTGGTTCTCATTAGCAGGTATGTTGTTATATCCTGCAATCGTGTTAATTGCAAATATAATTGGCATGGAACAAGCGGCTAAGATACTAGGTGATATGGCGGCAGTTTACTTTGTTTCAGTTGCGGCTATTGTAGCGGCATTTTTTGGAGCACAGGCACTTAAGAAATAAGATTGACTTTTAACGGTTGCGGTAGTATAATTACAGTATGAATTATTATGATACTCTTGGGGTACCAAAAACCGCAACCGATAAAGAACTCAAAGATGCATTTCGGCGTAAGGCACGAGAACACCATCCTGATACAGGTGGTAGCGAAGAACAATTCAAAAAAATTAACGAAGCATATGAAACGTTAAAAGATCCACAAAAACGTCAAGCATACGATAATCCAGGAGCAAATTTTCAAGGTGGATTTGGTCCACGTGGACCTTCTGTTCAAGACATTTTTAGTGAAATGTTTGGGCATAGGACACACAATGCCGCACCAGGTGGATTTACAAGACGTAGACAAGGTCCTGACGTTAGTCTAAGGATGCCACTAAGTTTAGAGGAAATAGCCAAAGGTGTAAACAAGACTATTAATGTGCAAACTGGTAATAACGAAAATGAACTTATTGATATCAAACTTAAAGCAGGAGCGGCAAACGGAACAAAGATAAGATATCCAGGACGTGGGCAACATTCAACTAATCCTGCATTTCCTAGAGGAGATTTGTACATCACTGTTGAACAACAACCTCATAAAAGGTTTGAAAGAAGTGGAAATGACATATATAGTATGGTACAAATTAGTACATGGGACGCAATTTGTGGTACAAAAGCAGACTTAGAAACAGTAAACGGCAAAAAGTTAACCTATTTTATACCACCAGGAACACAACCAGATGCAAGAGTACGTCTTAATAAACAAGGTATAAATGGTGGAGATCATTACGTTATAGTCAATATTAAAGTTCCTGATATAAATCAGTTGACAGAAGATGAAAAACAGGCTATAATGAATATAAAGAATAAGGAAAAAGATGAAACTAACTAACAAAACATTGTATACTATTACAAAGCCTGTTACTTTTGAAGATCCAAGAGAACTAGAGTTGCTCAGTGTAGATATGATGAAATGTATGGATAGTAATAAAGGTGTTGGACTTGCCGCTAATCAAGTTGGTTTAGATATTAGTTTGTTTGTTACTAACATAGAAGGAAACTATAGTGCTTTTTTTAATCCTAAAATACTACAACTAAGTGAATATATGGTTGAGTTCGAAGAAGGATGTTTAAGTTTTCCAGATGAATATCATATAATTAAAAGACCAGAATCAGTAAAAATTGAATACCAGGACTACTTAGGGAATACTACTCGCAAGGAACTTGAAGGACTAGAATGTCGAGTTTGGTTACACGAATACGATCATTTACAAGGCATAACATTTCAACAATACAAGGAAGATGAGAATACAGATGTTAAAGAATAATCCAGAAATAGATCTTATAGTTAATAAAGCAACTGAGTTTGCCATAAAGTTTAAACATGCTTATGTTACTATTGAACATCTTGGACTTGCACTAATCAGTTACAAGAATTTTAGAATTATGCTAACTGAATTTGGCACTGATTGGGAATCAATGAATGAAGAACTGCAAGAGTATCTGCTTACTAGTCCTTACCATGAAGAAGCAGGCAAAAATATGTCGCAAAAGCCGCAACGTACACATGCACTTGAAAGAATCTTTAATAGAGCATACACACAAGTACTGTTTGGTAATCGTGCTCATGTACAAACAATTGATATTTTCCTTTCAATGATGGTTGAAGAAAAAAGTTATATAGTCTTCCTTTTTAACAAGTACGGAGTTGGTAAAGAAGAACTAGTAAAATTCTTTAATGAAACATATGTTGATGAGGAAATTCAATCTACATATAGTAAAGAAGAAGTTGAAAAAGTACTAGCAGAATATTGTACTGATTTAAATGAAGAAGCAAAAAAAGGTAAAATTGATCCAGTTATTGGCAGAGAAAGCGAAACAGATGAACTATGTCAAATACTAGGAAAACGTAACAAAGCAAATGTAATTATGGTAGGTGATCCAGGTGTTGGTAAAACTGCTATTGCTGAAGGACTTGCAAAGAGAATTGTAGAAGGTAATGTACCTAAGTATCTAAAAGATGCAACAGTATACAATTTAGATATTGGAAACTTGATTGCAGGTTCAAAGTTTAGAGGTGAGTTTGAAGAAAAACTAAAAGACGTTATGGAAAGTCTTACTGCAAAACAAAACACTATCTGCTTTATTGATGAAGCACATACCATGCGAGGTGCTGGTGCAGGTGGTGCAGGTAATGGTCCAGACTTTGCAAACATGATTAAGCCATATATTACAAAAGGACAAATGAGGATTGTAGCAAGTACTACTTGGGAAGAATACAACAGTGACTTTGAAAAAGATCGTGCATTAATGCGTCGATTCTATAGACTAGCAATTGATGAGCCTTCATCAGCAGTTAGTAAAGATATTCTTAAAGGACTTAAAAAGTACTTTGAAGATTTTCATAGTGCAGTTATTACCGATGAGGCAATTGAATCAGCAGTAGATTTAAGTGTAAGATATCAAACAGACAAGCGACTACCAGACAAAGCAATTGACTTAATTGATAGTGCCTGTGCTAAACAAAAGTTATTAGACAGAAGCAACTTTAGTATTACTAAAATAGAAGTACTAGAAGAACTATCTAAAGCAATAAAGATTCCTGCAGATCAACTTGGTAGCGGAAACAAAGATGTATCTGATGGTGAAAGTATTAGTGTAATTGAAAAGTCAATCAAGGAACACTTGTTTGGACAAGACAAAGCAGTAGATACAGTAATGGATCGTATTACTATTGCACGAGCAGGACTTAAAGCACACAACAAGTCAATTGGTAGTTACTTGATGGTAGGTCCAACAGGTACTGGTAAAACTGAACTTGCTAAACTACTAAGTGAAAAATTACATATGAAACTACTACGTTTTGATATGGGTGAGTATCAAGAGAAACATACAGTTGCAAGACTTATTGGTGCACCTCCAGGATATGTAGGCTATGAGGATGGAAACTTAGGTGGTGGATTGCTTGTTAGTCAAGTTGAAAAGAATCCTAATGCAGTTATACTATTTGATGAAATTGAAAAAGCACACCCAGATGTGACTAATGTACTACTAAGTTTGATGGATGAAGGTTTTGTTACTAGTACAAATGGTAAACGTGCTGATGCTAGAAACTGTATTATCCTACTTACTAGTAACTTAGGTGCCGCTGAGAATGAAAAGAACAACATAGGTTTTAATCAAGAACTACAAAAAAGTGGTGAAGAAGATGGTGCCGTTAAGGAACACTTCAAGCCAGAATTCCGTAATAGACTTGATGGTGTAATTAAATTTAACAAACTAGATCCAAGTATTATGCGAAAAATTGTTTACAAGTTTATCGAAGAGATCAACGAATTGTTAACTGAAAAGCATTTACATATTAGTCTTGCAGAAAGTGCAATTGAAACACTTGCTGAAAAAGGTTATGATCCAGCAATGGGTGCTAGACCTCTACGTAGAGTAATTGAGAATCAAGTTAAGATTCCGTTGAGTAAGAAGATTATAGATGATAATCCTGTTGCCGGAACTACTATACTTGTAGAATATAAAGAAGGCGAGTTTGTATTTGAATACAAAAATGTTAGTGATGGTGTTAAACAAAAGCCTATTCCAAGGAATGTCACTGAAGATGGAATGATTATACTGGATCAATTCAAGCCAAAAGCCCAGTAAATATTCTAACATAAGTACTAGTATGTTAAAAAACGAAAAGTTGTTTTACAACAAATACAAGTACCGTATTAGATTTATTTTAAGAAAAGGAATAAGTCTGTTGAGATCATCATACCACTATGATGATGAGGCACACTTACTTTCAACCTTACAAGAACGCAAAGAACAGTCCAAGCAGTTAGCAAAAACTAGACCTGCTTGGCATGACCTATGGAATTTAGACTGCGACGAAGTTGATATATTAATTGCTTTATTTCAATACAGGAAAAATTTTAAAGGACAATTAAGAGTAGATGTACCAGTTGCTGACTTTTATACCAACGAACCAGACTATATAAAAATAGCAGAAGACACAGGACTACACCCTGAAATAACTGTTAGTGCAACTGATGATCCAAATACTATTATAGTTTCAAAACTTCCGTATGAAACTTTCCAATTAAAGTGTCTAACACGTTATTGCAGACTTGACAAGTATACTGCTGATGCACTACTTGAATACGAAGGTGCAGGCGAAATAAGATTTCCGTGGACATGGTCAACTAGACGTTTTATACTTGAACGTGAAAATGTAGTGCTACCCGAATACTTGTATGCATTAAATGGAGAAAGTTTAACCTTTGTTTCACTAATTGCAGGAGATGTTATTGGTACAGTTTACAATTATCAGGTTGAATAGACAATGTATAGAGGCTTAAATTTATCCATACGTGAAGATAAAATTAGAATTAACATTGACAGTAGCAGTCGTTGTAATCTAAGATGTCCTGGTTGCCGTAGAACAAAGGATATGAATCTTGGAATACAAGGAAGCATTGAAGATATGCCAATGGAATACTTCAAAGCATTGATGCGTCCTGAAAACAAGATTAGAAGAATAACTTATAATTTGAGTGTTAGCGATCCAATTTATAGTGGCTCATTTATTCCTCAACTTGAATATTTGCATTCAATTAATAGAAAAGTTAAAATGAATATAAGCACAAACGGAAGTGGCCGCAATGAAAAATGGTGGTTAAAACTAGCATCATTATTAGATCCAGAGCATCATAGAGTTGAATTTGCAATTGATGGATTAGAAGATACAAATCATTTGTATAGAGTAAATTCAAAGTGGCATACTATTATGCTAGGTGTAAAAACTCTTAGAGCAAACTTTACTGGAGGTATGTGGTGGCGTTATGTAATATTTGAACACAATGTTCATCAAGTTGTAGAAGCAAACAAGTTAGCAAAAGAATTAGGATTTAACAGTTTTAGACCTGTAGTTGGAGATTCTCGTACACCTCCGCACCTAAGATTAAAAAGTAGAACATGGGAACAAATCCAAGATGATTTATCCAAAGTGTAAACTAAAAGACGGAAGAGCTCGTATGGCACCTGCACTAAGATACGATGGTTATCTTATGCCGTGTTGTCACTTTGGAAATTGGGGTGTAATTGAAAAGCTCAAAGAACGCATGGGCGAAGAACTAGTAGAGCAAATGCACATTACAAATGGAACACTAGACGAGATTAATAAAAGTGATGCATTTAAATGGATTGAAAATAGTTTTATCAGTGACAATCCACTAAGTGAATGTAAACATATGTGTAGCAACAAAGATAACTTAGATGAAAGCCTTTCATCCAATAATAGCAATTATACTCTTATTAGAATGGAAGATAAATAGTTACATATTATAAAGGAAACTAATATGGCTAAAGTAAACGAAACTGTATTTCAAATTAAAGTAAGCGAGTTACTTCGTGATGAAACAGAAGCACAACCTGTATTCAGCGATGAAACTATTGGTCAAATCCAGCAAGTACTTGAAGAATTAGCCGGACCTGGTAAGTTAGTGGAGATTACAAAACAATGAGTACAACTTTAATACCATCAACTGCATTTGGAACTCCAACAGGAAACTATGATGGATCAAGCACTTCTTTTGAAAGTGATAGTGCATATGGCGACGGCTACTATGGATACACTGACGGATTGCATACGGTAAGTGTTCAAACAACAGGCTTTGTTGGTACAATTACAATACAAGGTTCTTTAGCAGAAACACCGGGTACTAGCGATTGGTTTACAGTCAGAGATACCTCAGGTGCTAATTTAGTATACGGTGACGGTTCATCGGCAACAACTGTCAGCGAAGCAAAAAACTTTATTGTTAATGCAGTTCATGTTAGAGCAGCAGTAGCAAGTTTCTCAGCAGGGTCTATTGCAAAAATAAATTTCAACCATTGAGGTTATAAATGTTCAATGACACTGAACGTGCTATTATTAAAAATAGTAACGTTGTCTTTATGGTACCCTGTTATGGCGGTGCCGTCTTCGAAAAATTCTTTTGTAGTTTTGTAAAAGCAGTTATTTCGCACAAAGAAAATAACTTAAAATTTGGTCTTGAAACATTATCAAATGAAAGCCTTGTGACTAGAGCTCGTAATACACTTATTGCAAAAGCAATGGCTTCTAATCCTGGCAACGAAGAAGCAACACACTTTATGTTTATAGATGCTGATGTTGGATTTCATGTAAAAGATATCTACAGGCTCATAGCAGATGATAAAGATGTTGTTGCTGGACTTTATCCTAAAAAGACCTATCCAATTGAATATGTGTATAACAGACTTCCTGAAGACCCGCCAATTGACGAAAATGGGATGGTAAAAGTTAAACATGCTGGTACTGGCTTTATGATGTTTAAACGCCATGTAATTACCCGTATGTTTGAAAACTATCCTAAACTTAAATATCGCAATGAGCTTAACATTGATAACAGGTACGAGCCATATTTGTATGCATTGTTTGATACAGGAATTAAAAATGGGTCATATCTAAGCGAAGATTACATGTTTTGCGATCGTTGGGCAGATATAGGCGGAGATATATGGGTAGATACCAGGGTAAGATTGAGCCATTCTGGATACCATACATTCCAGCAGTTAGTATAAATACATTATATTATTACGGAGATAGTACTTTTGAAGCGAGTTGTAATTTATCCAGGAAGATTTCATCCTTTTCACAAAGGCCATGCCAGTGTTTATAGCACTTTAGCGAAACAATTTAGTGCTGATGATGTATTCGTTGCAACCAGCGATAAAGTTGACCCTCCAAAAAGTCCATTCACATTTGAAGAAAAAGCACAAATGATGCAGGCCGCAGGTGTTCCTGCAAGTGCAATTAAAAAAACTAAAATGCCATATCGTCCTCTTGAAATACAAGAAAAGTACGATCCAACTGATACTATTATAATGTTTGCAGTCAGTGAAAAAGACATGGCAACTGATCCAAGATTTGCATTTAAACCTCTAAAAGATGGCAGTCCAAGTTACTTTCAGCCTGCAACTAAAGATATGGAGAGCATGGACAAGCATGGGTATATTATTACTGTACCCACATTAAAATTTAAAGTTTTAGATAAACCAATGACAAGTGCATCTGAGTTTAGAGCAAATTTTGCAAAAGCAGATTATGAAACTCAAAAAAAGATGATTACTGATCTTTATGGAAAATACGATTCGAAGGTACACAATATTATGTCAAACAAAATTACAGAATCAAATGCTCAACGATTAAAGAATATTTTAAGTACAGTTGATCAGATCAAAGAAAACCTATCACAGGATCAATTAAGTAATGTTATTACTAAAGTTGGTAAGTTAATGATTGAAATGCAGTTAGCAAAAAAGCGAAATATGGTTGAAGGTTATACAATTTTACCTCCAATGGATAGAGAAAAATATCAGGAACGTCCTGGTTTGGAAGGTCCAATTCCAACAAAAAGTGGAAAAGTACTTTATTACGATAACAAGATGGGAAAATATTATGACCCAGATACTGATCAATACATTGAATATGATGAGTGGAAACAGTATGATGAGAGTATAGTAGAAGGTTTGCACGAAATAGATCGTGAAAACATTATGCAAAGCAAAGTAGAAGTACGCGGCATTGGTGTTTATAGTATAGAAGGATTGATGCAAAACATACACAAGAAACTTGATAATCTTAGTGCCGAAGCAAAGTCAATGGATCCTTTCAACTACAAGAATATTAAAGCAAAAATGGATACTGGTTTATTACCATTAATGTTAGATAGTTTGACAAATGCATTTAATGACTTAGAACGCACAAGACGCAAAGGTGGTGCTATAAGCAAAGGTATTCCAGCAAATATGTTTGACGATGTAGAGCCAATTACACTAGACGAATATCAAGTAACACAGGGTGTGGCTTTAAAAGTACTTAATAATGTTGCACAACGAACAGACGGAAAGCCTTTTCCAGTTCGTATGTATGATAAAAATGTAATTGAGGTAAACCCAAAAACTGCAAAAAGAATTATAAATTTGTACAACAGATCCTCAGAAAAAAATCAAAAGAAAATAGACCAGTTGTTGAAAACTTACAACGGGTACGCAGAATTGGTTAAAATAGCATCCGCTTAATTTCTGGATAAACTCATGACACAAGCTCAAATGAAATTATTTGTAGAACACATTATCGAATCAGAAAGACTTCGACGCAGTTGGAATGATCGACAAATGATTTGGCAACATAAAAAGCAAACATCAGGACTTTGGAAAAAAGAACCAGTGAAAAAAGAGGAATGGGGCTTTGAGACGTTATAGTTGGTTACATGAAGATCCAGTACAGGCTCCAGTAACAAGAGGCGATCTGGATCAACTAGAAAACTATGCAGATCGTTTGTTTGCCAAAGTTGGTATTGACGTTGAATTCACACGCCACTTCTTAGACAGAGTAAACGATGAACGTAACAAGAAACAAATTACTATGGCAGAGCTTACTCGTATTTTCAAACAAGAGTTCAAAAGATATGGAAAGAAAATTGCCCAACTAGGTCCAGATGCAGAAGCAGTAATGAAGGATATGAAAACAGATGTTAACATTCCTTTTGTGTTAGTTTATGATAGAGCAAACAAAGAACTAGACTTAATTGCAAAGACTGTAATGAGAAAACAAAACTTTGCAACACCCAATCCAGTATTTCAGATTGAAGGTGTAGGCACAATTACAAAGCAGAACGCTACAAAAGATGCTCCTGTAGGCGGTGAATATATGAATGTTAAAAAATTAGGACTTGGTACAGGAAAGCCCAAAGAGCTTCACAAAAAGGCAAGAAAAAATAGCAGCCCTAATAAGTTATTCAACTTAGGACTTACAGAAGATGTTGTACCAGTTAATAATACAGAACATGCCATAGAGCGTTTAAAAGTTGCCGCTGAACTTTGTAAAAAAATGGGAAACCAACCTATTCTTTATAGGGCAATGCACACAGGCACATACCGCGGCGGCGCTAAACAAAATCTAATACAAAAGATAGGTAACCCTGCTAGAAAAGGTGTAATGGGAAATTTTAATCCTATACAGAAAGCAGTGCTTAAAGGTTTAAACATTGTTAGTCCTGCACAAGCAACTACAGAGGCACCTAGTAGTACAAGCAGTTATTTTGGTACAAACCATATAATGATTCCGGGTGGAGACTTTACTGCTTATTGGAACGCAGATATAGATGATTTGGGTGGCTTCCTAGGATATGATCCAAAATACGCTCAAGGTGCTGCCGACGGTGGCGGAACTATTAGGCGCGGAGACGAGCCCCAAGGTGAAGAATTACAAAAAATACTAGGTGGTTATCAAAAAGGTATTCCTAGTTATAGTCAACACAAAGGTGAAGTTATATTAGATACACCTTTCTATTACATACTAAACTTACAATCTTTTTTAAGTACGTTTGGCGGTAAGAAAGTTAAAGAATTAATAACTGTACAAAATAAAAGTACCTTTTCACCTATATCAGCAGAACTATTAGCAAGTAAATTTAAAACATATAGTGATATTGGATGGTACTTGGCAAACCCTGCTACAAATATGTTGAAATGGATTGCTAGTAAAGAAAAAATGAGATCGGAAGAGTTGGAAGTAATGGAA
>MDTG01293435.1_pt1 | contig 10594 bp, 2 predicted proteins | sample 811421 | NCBI WGS metagenome assembly MDTG01 (sample SAMN05326645, study PRJNA326480) | marine metagenome | isolation source: seawater | place: Pacific Ocean: South East | collected 2011
TAGTTGATTAGCGTCAATAGTACCTGTTTTAATAGTGCCTCCATCGATTTGGGTTATTGCCGTACCTCCGTCTTCAAATCGATCGGTAGTAGAATTAAAAGTAACAAGCCCTGTAAAACTTATTCCCTCGGCTACAGCGCCAAAAGTTGCTGTTCCGGTACCGTCCCTAGTTCCATTTGTAACAGTCTCAACAGCCCTATAAGGGGCATAAAAAACTTTAGTTCTAGTACCAGTAGCCGCTGGAGGGCTATGACTAAAGTTAGTGAGGCTACTAAAAGCTGAATCAGTTCCTGCGTTAGAAAAAGTATAAGTAGGAGTTCCTAAAGCAGTTAGTAGAGTTTGAACAGCGCTTGTAGTAGTTGCACTTGTTTGAGTATAGTACACATATCCCACCACTATTCGAGGAGCATCATCTCCGTCCTCTCCATCATCTGGAGCGTCAGGTGTATTTCCAGTTTCTCCTTTTTTGCTCTTTGAAAAACTTTGTACTTTTGTAAGAGTAGTAGTTCCTGCAGCGGTGTATGCAGTTATCGTATAAGTAATAGAAGCATTGTCTGCTGTCATACTACTATGATTAGCATACCTTAAAGTGTCGTTTGTACCTAAAACGTTTGTAACGACACCTGTTGAAGAAGAAGCAGTTATACTTGAAGCACTTGCTGTAGCTTTAAAAGTATTTACAGTTGTTCCACTTGTTGCAGCAGTTAATAAAGTAGCTCCTTTATAAATTCTAATATCTGTTCCAGACCCTGCATAAGAACTAACTGCACCTGCATTATTTGCAGGCAGAACATGGGCTTCGTTTGTAAAAATAATAGTTAAAGCATCAGAACCATCTTGAACACCATAAACAGAGACAGAATCAGTTGCAACTGCAGTACCTCCGTCATACATAGTTACTTTAACAACATGCGCGTCGCCAGAGGCTGGTTCATCTGCATCAGCCATTGCATACGTAGCAGTACTACTTGCAGCTTGCTTTTGTACAAAACCACTACCCGCATCTACATCGAATTTATAAGTTCCTGTTCCTGTTAGTCCTTGAGGGGTAGCTGTAAAAGTAAGAGCATCATTTTCTGTTCCATCCTGATTAAAAGCAATAGCATACTTATTTGCAGTTAATTTTACTGCTTTAGCACTGGCTCCGTCTGCTCCCACTCCGAATTGGGAATGTATTACTGCAGTCGCCCAGTCTGCCGCAGGGATAGTATGGGTATCTTTTCTACCTATGGCTGCAGCAGTTATTCTCCATAAATATTGATTATTTGCTACAGGCGAAGAAGCGGCAGTACTCCAATTATTTAAATTATTAGTAGTTAATGCTCCCGAAGCAAAAGTATAAATAAGGTCTCCACTTGGGTCTGCGGGAGCGCTACCAGAGTTTGTTAGTTGATAAAGGACTACCGTTGCTTGATTTAATCCTGCGCCTCCAGACCATTTAACAGGCTCTGTCCACTCTGCTCTTGCAATTTCATCAGTTGCACCAGCACTACTACCGGTTGCTGCAACTACCCAAACAAAATGATCTCCGTCTGTTGCGTCGACTGGTTCAATATACCATCCTGTACCGTTACCTGCCGTATCTATAATTTGATTGTTTGTAAGAGCAGCAGAACTTTGTCCAGACGCAACTCCTGTAATTTTACCCGCATTAGCTCCAGATAAAGAAACAGTTACAGTAGGAAATACACTATCATCACTAGGATCGTCTGTGGGTTCGGCTATCGAACTCTTGTACAAATATAGAATACCAGTAGAACCAGCAGCGGATATAGCTGTTGCACTTACTCCGTTGCCTGCATCAACACCGTTAGCTGCAGTGGGATGAACAACAGAACTTACTCCGCTACGTACATGCTTAATCCAGTAATAATAAGTTGTATCAGAAGTAATATCTGGAAATGGGTCTTTGTACGAAGTTATCGCTTCAGAAGCTGTTGTGGGTGCAAATGTCGTAATAGGAGTTGCATCAGCAAAACTATTGCTAGTATGTCTATAAATGACAGTATTCCAAGCAATTTCTACGTTTTTACTGTTTTTTACCTTGGTACCAAAACTTCCAGCATTATCCCATGCTAAATTAATAGCATTATTTATACCTGTAGCAGTCAATCCTGTAGGGTTATCGGGAGCTTTACCACCTCCTCCAGCTCTGCCAGTACCTCCCTCGCTTCGTCCGCCTGCATCAGAACCTAGCTTTCTTTTCTTTGCTCCAATTTTATAAACAGAATCATCATGTTCTTCAGCAGTTACTTGTATTAAGCAGTCCTCTTTTATCTGTAGATTACTAATTCTAAATTCTTTATCTTCCCAACCAAAACGAGGGTAAGTTATTAAAATTATATCGCCTGCCAATAATAAAGTGCCTTGAGGACCAAGTGAAAAACTAATTTTTCTTGCATACCGAGAGTCAATTAAATACTGCTCAGCGTTCATTCTAGCATTAAAATAGTTCGTTATTAGAGGAGTTTTTACCGATTTTTTCTTAGGTATTCCTCTATCTTCTTTTAAATAGTCACTATTATAAAAACTTACACTACGCTTATCATACCTTATGGCAGGGTCAGATATACCTACAGATACAGTATTGGCACTACCCTTTAGTCCCGCATCATCAACACTAATAGCCCCGATAATGTCGTCTGCATGAATTCGTCTAGGGTCGGGGTAAGCAACACTATCATAAGTTATAGTGGCGGGAATAGTAGGCGCCGCTGTTTCTATGTCTAATTCGTATTTACCATTAGTGTACCTTAATATTCCATTAAAATGTTCTAGCATTGAGTTAACATTATCAAATAAAGGAGTCTCGCTTCTAATTACAGCGTTAGTTTGATGACGAGTTACTTCATCTTGACTATGATTTTGCCAGCCTAAATACCTCCAATATTTTACGTCATCAGAGTCGTATAATGAATACCCACTAGGAGAGAAATTCTTTTCAGGCCCACTACCGTCGTAGCTTTTAACCACCGGGTTATGATCCCAAGAAGATTCTGTAGCAGTTGATCCTCCGTTACCTGCAACATCTGCACCTAACCAGACAGCTACATTTCCTCCGCCTTCTTTAACAATAGTTAAACTAGTTTCATGACCAGTAGTAGGTTCACTAGATATAACGCCGGTATTTGCAGCACCGTATATCCGATTAACATTTCCAACTTTATGGTAATATATATTGCCTCTATCAAAAGACTTCCAGTTATACCATTTATGGGCTATTTTTCCAATACAATCAGTGAAAGTAACCGCTTCTAAATTATTGACTGAGTAGCCAGTACACGCTTCTTTTTCTTTTACTGTGCCCTACCATTGAAAAAAGTTTTGATTAGAACCATCAACTTCGACAACTGTAGTAAGAGAGTATTTATCTCCTGCATTATAAGTACCAGCAGGTAAAATTAAAGTTACGTCAGAACGGGTATCACAAGCTCGCATAGTTGCTTGAAAACTAGCTAAATCTATGTCTTTATCTATGTCTAATCCTTTTCCGTACCTTCTACTCGTCAGATAATCTAATAATTGAGCTGCTGGATTAATAGATACTTTTGTGTCTCCTAAAGGTAAAATCTCCCATTTAGTATTAGCAGTAGTACTTTTATCTGTTCCTAAAGGCATAAATTCAAACGGATGCCCAGTAGCAACCGTACCCTCAGAATTAGTAGATACTGCACTAGAAATAACGGAATTTTTTGGGAAGGAACAAATATTACTAACGGTTATAACCTTAGTTGTAGTATTGATATCAGTAATTTTTGTATCGTGGGGGATATAAGCATTAGCTCCACCTGTTGTCGAGGTAACCCCAGTAATTACATTATTAACCGCTAAACCTGATACACTAGTTAATTTAACAGAGTTGTTCCAGTTGGTTGTTTCCGCTACAGTAAAGTTACCTACACTGGCCGAGTTTTCTTCTGCGGGACCAAAGCTTCCTGTATATATTATTTTTTCTGAAGCGTCATACCCAATGATTTCTCTAGTTTGGGTTCTTATATCTCCTCCTGCTAGAGTTTGAGTAATTCTTACTCGCTGCCCTTTATAATAGTCGTCCTGTGCAGCATCTGTCGAAGTTACTACACCGGTTGCGTCACCAATATAAAGACCGTTTGTTATTAGTATCTCTCCAGCATCCGCTTTTCCTGTTGGTAGCTGTAATTTTGTATCAGAACCATCAGGTACTGCGGTAGCGTTGGTCCCCCCACTGTCTATAGTAATTTGGGCTAAATTTTCTAATAAATCTTCGGCGGTAATGGTAAAGCTAGTTCCCATCACTGAAATAGTAATACCGCCCTGAGCTTTTAAATAATCTATCCACGTTTGTAGATCAGCAGGTAGATTAGTTATGTCAACTCCTCCAGTAGTACCATTATCTGTCGCTGTGGCATTAGCATCACCACTATTTGTAGTTACTAGTTTAGTTAGTGTTTTAGTTAGAACATTACTGGATAACGTTTTATGGTCCCAAGTAACCATCCAATAAGCACTAGCATGGTTATGGGCTTCCCCATTTACAACCATTTTGAAAGATGTTACAGTACTATTATTAACTAAAGGATCGGAAACAAATCTAAACTTCCAGACTTCTTCTTCCCTAGAGTTTATATACTTAGTTATCGCAGCTATTTGAACATCTTGAGCTAGAGCAGCACCGTTTCCTTTATAAAAGTCTACTTTATCGCCTACTTTAAAATAAGTGCTTCGTAAAGTAGCTGCCGTGGCGGGAATTACATTTGGTGCCACATTATAGGAATAATCGTAATTGTATTGTTCAATTTCTTTTCCTCGAACAACAAAATCAAGTTGAGGAATTGTTACATCCCCTTCAGCAATTTCGAACTCTGCAGCTACATATGCAGTATCGAGTAATCTATGGTTTGCATTCCAGTAGTTATCTTTATCTTCTGCTATATCCCCTTGAAGTTTAAAACCTCCCGTTCCGTTTCCTGTTCCTGCGGAAGCAATACCTGTGAGCATATCATTAGAGCGTTGATAAGGACGACCTGCATGAAATTGTAGCGTGCTTTTAATAGGGTATTGTAAAGTAGTTTGTTTTTCGTGGGTTACACCAGCATCAGAATTATTATTAATTACTGGAGCTCTGTTACGCCCATAGTTACGACCTTGGTGATAGAATAAAGCATTACCGAAAGGCCCTGTCCAACCAGCAGTATAGATATCCAGACCTGCGTTAACTCCTACAGCTCTATTAGCGGAAGCAGAGGAACTTAAGGTATCTCCACGATCCATTCTACCCTCACATATAACATCAATAGTTTTTTCACCTGTTTGGGTAGATCTAGTGTCAAAGTCGTTTTTATCTATACATATTCGAGATTGATCATCAACATAAATATCGTAGAGCCCACTAACCTCTCCCTCGCATATTGCATAGACAACATAAATCATTGCCGAATCCGATTTTAATGAATCTGCAAAAATCGGAATACTGTCAACTCTGTTAACTCCATATACTATTGGCAAATACTTAGCTTCTAAATTTATTCGTAGATCAACATCCCTATCAACTTCTACTTGGTACTCTTTCATCTTTTTCTTCATACCAAACAGACCAGAGCTTTTCATCTTATACCGAGTTTCCATTACTTGGTATATTGCAATAATATTTACTGCTGTTTCACTATGCATAAATCCCATATCGCCCGCATATTCAAATCGATGTAAAGAAGAAGGATCAGGCTCACCGTTATTGGAAATAGCTCGATGATCTGAATCTGCAGTTCTACGTCCATTCACTCTTACAAAGTCACCCCAATGACTTGTTAAACTCCATGTAACTTTTGAGTCTTTCGAGGGGTCTTCCGATAGTTTAGCTTTGGCAATAATTCCTTTAAATACTAAATAAGGTTCGCCAATAATGGCTCCTGTATCAGAATTTATATGTGCTTTATATATAAAAACTTCTCTGTTTATATAACCAGCATAACTAGTATCATTAGGATTATTTAAGATTGCAACGACTTCATCAGTTGATAAGTCAATAGTGGCATTAGATTGATTAACTTGATAGGCAGCAGGTTGGGTTTTTCCGACAAAAGTAATATTTGCTTGTATATTTGAACTTGTAAAAGAGTCTATTGTCGCCTCTAGACCATTCCAATCACTAGTTGGGTGAGTGATTGTAATCTTATCCCCTTCTGAAAAACCGCTCTCAACCCAATCATCAACATTTGAATCAAGCAAAGTTAGAGCACCAGTATAGGGATACGTGCTAGTATTAACTCTCGTGAGGTTTATTCTATTAGTACTGCTGGCTACCATAGTAGCACCTAAAGCAACGGAGGATACAGTTATTGCTAAATTAGAGGCTTTAGCTTCAGTTGTTTCATTAATCCCCCCTACTTTTAAAAGGCGATTTGCTACATAAGTTTGTGCCCCATTAGGATCATCTGCAACATCTGTACTACCATCATCCCAAGAAATATCGACGGAAGCATCTGTAATATAGGAATAATCAGTAGCAGATTCGGAAGGTTTTGCACTTACAGTTTTTATTACTCTTTCAAATTTTATTAAATGTGCATAAACAAAGGGATCTCCCTTCAAGAGAGCCCCTTGAACATCAGTATGTAGTGCTCTTAAACTCATAAGTATTCTTCTAGTTTTAGGTTAAATTTATAAAGATTATCGGTTCCTAAAGAGTATTCTCTAACTGCTTTAGGTAAAATTACTTTAAATTGTACTCCTTTGAATTTTACAATAGAACCTGAACTAACACTTTTTGCTAGTGGAGGAGTTATTCCTACGCGTATTCTTCTAGAGTCTGTTGCCTCGCCATTTCCAGTGGAGGGAAGAGTAGTATATTTATAATAAGTCTCTATGTAAGTGACCATGTACACCTTTGCATGGTTGCTATTAGATGTGTCAGTAAAGCTACATATATCGCCTACTGCGGGTATATTAAAAGGCTCCTCGGTAGTATTTGAATTAGCTGCTTTAATATCTACTCCTGCAGCAGTCTTTAAACACCAATCCGCTGGTTGAGTTAAAACAACAGAAGTGGAACCTGCAGCCTCTACTCCAGTTGTTGCAAATGTATTCGTATTATAAGTAGCGTCTCCAGATTCATTTGTATCTGTATTAAATAAAGCATTCTGAGAACTAGCATATTGTGGTAGTTCTACAAAGAAAGGAGTTAAAGGGCCTCTTTGCTGAAGTAAAAAAGTATAAACAGGGTTAAATTCTGCCCTAGTCATAGGATGATATCCTATGTCAATATCCCATTTTTGTCCTCCTGCAGTTCTAGAAATAACGCGCTGAGAATTAGTTCGAGATAACATTACTTTCTGATCTGAAGTTAGCTTTACACTTGAAAAGCCTGGCCCCGGATCTCCAGTATCATCTTTGGCGCCCCAATAGCTTCTTTTAGTAGAAGGATCTGGTAATACAGTTAAAAAAGCCATATTAGTATCTCGATACAAAGCCTTGGTGAGGAGTGAGAACTTTATCGTCTATTTCTTCAAAAAATTCCTCGCCATATGAATTTGCTGCTGATCTAAGCATTGATATAATATGTCCTTGTTGTTTAGTTAACACTTCTTCTACTCCTGTTGCATCTACAGCACTAATATTAAATGTTACGTTTGATGCTCCGCCTGTCATTTCCGCAGTATCGTCAGCAGGTACAATAGTACCTGGTCTATCTGGCATGAATAATTCAGGTCCCTGCTCTCCTACTACATAACCTGTATTTCCGCCCATAGCCCTATGCTTTTTGCCGTAGAAGGCTCCACGGAAGTTTTCTGCTCCGCCGACTCCTTGACTTCCTCGGAAGTACGCTAGTTCGCCTCGGGAGGACTTGGAAGTTGCTAAATCACTACTTTTCCCGCGTTCACCTACTGAAACACTACTAGGACCTGCGGATTGAGCACTAGAGCCTCCTCCCTGATAAGATGTTCCCGCAATTATAGCCAGTTGAGCCATTCCTAAGCCTACCATCATGGCAGCTAATGCAATATTCCATGGCGCTCCTGGTACGGGCGGCATAGCATATGCTCCAGCCGCTGCAGCAGCAGTACTTACAATAACCGAAGCCATTTGCATTTTCTTTTGTTGCTCAAAGGCTTTTCGCTTTGCTGCTTCTTTCTTCTTCTCTAACTGTTTTATTTTTGCAAGACTTTCTTTTGATTTTCCGTCTCGTTTTTTCTCTGCTTCAATCTCTTTGTCAATTCCTGCTATTTTTGCTTGTGAAGCCGCCGCCATAATAGCCGATATTTGCTGCATAGTTTGAGCCACAGCACCTAAAACGGCAGATGCTTTTGCTGCTCCTGTTGCACCGTCTGCTATTTTTTGCTGAGCTCCTAACCAAGCATCCCCTATTACAAAAGCACCTTGGGCTACCGCAGCTACTACCTCACCTTCCGGTCCTAATGCTTTTAATCCTTCTACCATGTCTGAGGTCAAGGTTTTTAACATGCCTAACTTGGCTTTGGTTTCGCCAAGCTTGGCAGATGCCTGTTCTCCAGCATCCATCTTGCCTTTGTCTTCGTCGCTGAGGTTACTAAAGGTATTTAGGGAAGAAAAACCCCCTTGCTCAGCGAATGCGTCTATTTTTCCTTGTGTGCCCTCAGCACCCGACACCGCACTTTGTACCTTATCAGGAGCAGTTAGTAATTTTGAAATTTTGTCTCCCTTTATCTTTTCTTTATTTGCAGCGGTTTCATCTGTAATAACACCCTTTTTCTCTTCTCTGATTTGTTTTAAAATCGTCAACTCAGCTTCTAGTGCCTTATACTTGGCACTATCTTCCTTTAGACCTACCATCGCTGTTCTTATTTTTGCCTCTTGTAGTTTAAACTCTAGGTCAATAAGGGCTTTTTTCTTTTTATCTTTTTCATCTTCTAAGGCTGTTAATCTTATTGCATCTGCTTTAGCATTCGCTATATCTTGAGCAGCAGTAGTTGCGTACTTTCCTATTCTTGCAAAAGTAGCTAATTGTTGCTTAGTAGCACGTTGTACTTTAAAAGTGGATTCCGCTATATCTAATTTCTTTAGCTCTGATTGTAGTTTTGCTGTATCTCTTGCCATAGTCTGCTCTGCCTCTACAACTGCATCTATAGCTGTCTTTAGCTCGTCGAAAGCTTTAGGGCCTTGCTTTCTTACGTCTTCAAGTTTAATTCCGAACTTTGCAAGATCACCGCCCATATTTTCAAATTGAGCCGCCCAAATTGCGCTAGTCTCCTCATCAGTAAAGGCCGTGGCACCTTCTCCCTGCACTTCCGCCATAGCTGTCTGTAAACTTGATAAACCTGTGGCTAGTTCTTCAAATTCTGTGGCTTTTCGTAGTTTCATTATAGAGGTATTTATCTTTTTTCCGGTTTCTTGCATTTTTTCGCCAAGACCAGTTGTCCTAAGTATTAGTGATGCTGACGAGTTTTTAGCATTTTCCATTGTTAGTCTGAGTCTTGCCATTTTCTGTTCATAGGCGGTTGCTCCAGGGTTGGCCTTATGCCATTCCTTGGTTAGTTCGGCTAAAGTATCTACGAACGCCTGAGATGATGTTACCCCCTTGCCAAAGATTCTTTCTAAATCTATACCTTCTACACCTTCTTGTGATGACAAAGTATCAAAAAGGTCACGCATCTCACTTTCTAGCAAGTTTATGGCTGTTTGTTTGTCGTCGGGCTTAGCCGAATCTACTATTTCTTTTGTTTTTTCTGCAATCCCGTTGGCAATGCCACCTATTACCGCACCGGCAGACTGGAAAATGCTAGTCACCCTTGGAAATTCTTCTTTGAGCTCTCTCCATGATTCCAGAGTATTTTTAATTGCATTATGGAAACCAGTTTCCAACGCTAAACCCCAGGCCTCAAAGTGCCCAAAATCCATATCTTCTACTTGTCCCGAAAGTTCTTTAAAAGCTCCAGCACTTTCTGCAACAATACCATTTAGTACTTTAAATTTGGCTTCAAGTTGGTTTCCCTGATGAACTGCTCTCTCATTTGCGTCGCTTGAAGCGTTCATCAGGTTTACGCTTTTTTCCAGATATGTATTTAACTGTTCGAATTTCTCCGGCATAGTTTCCAGAATCTTATCCAGGTCACCCATAGGCCCTTTAAGCTGTTTACTGCCACTCGTTAATGCCTTAAATCCCGCATATAATAGCCCAATTACAACTAAAAGAGCGGAAACATGCGGCATAAACGTTAATAAGACCACACCAAAAAGCCTAGCAGCTGTGGTTGCTATTCCAAACGCCATCATTATTCTATTACCAAATTTGCCCCACATACCTGGCTTAGTTAAAGCTTCATTTTGAAGTACAGCATTGTATACTTCTTTGCTATACCCTGCAACTCCTGTACTTGCAACTAGCAAAGAGTCTTTAACTCCTAACATGCCGCCTTCCAGTTTTGTCATAGCTATGGAAACCGAATCTTGTGCATCGGCTAAGTTTTCGTAAAGTTCAACTGTCTGCTTGGCTTGACCAGTTTTTAAGATTTCATTTCGTATACCGATTATTGCAGATCTTTCCTTTTTCATTTCATCGGTTCTTGCTTTATGAGCCTTCTTTTCTGCTCCTCTAAGCTTTTTATTTGCGGCGATTCGCTGGGCTATACTTCTATTATACATA
>MDTG01395200.1_pt1 | contig 10594 bp, 7 predicted proteins | sample 811421 | NCBI WGS metagenome assembly MDTG01 (sample SAMN05326645, study PRJNA326480) | marine metagenome | isolation source: seawater | place: Pacific Ocean: South East | collected 2011
GCATTGGCTGAAGGCATTGTCATTGGTGCAGAAAGAGTTGTATTGATGGCAAGATCAAGATTGTAAGAAATATTGTCTCCAGTAGAGTTGTATACCTCAGAAAATGCTCCGTCAATGGAATCAAGCCATGCTGCGTCATTTGGATCTACCATCATCGACCAACTATAAGCAGCAGATGCGGGACCCAGAACAGACCCAGCACCAGTATCCAAACGATGAGCATAAGAGAGTGTGTGTTCATGCATCTCCGCTTCTAAATTGGCCAACATTTGCCATGTTTGATTCTCATTCAAATCTCCCTGATCAAATTCCACTAAAAGACGAACAATATCTATTGAGGAGGTATAAGTTTCTTCGATTTCATAGAGAAGGTCGACATCTTCATTTGTTCTACGATCAGGATAAAAGGCATCCTCAGAATTGTCAAATTCTATTCCCACTCCTAATGACTCTGGGAGCGGCCCTGCGACGAACATCGATAACAGTAGAATGAGGGTTACGAATGCAGCTACAGAAGACTTGGGCTTGTCTATGCTCCAATGTGTTAAAGTGTCAAATGGATTACGCATTGTTACTCCTTTGAAAAGTCATGATGTAAATGATGTGCCGTTTCATACTAAAAAAGCGAGAATCAAGATGTGGGAACCATAGGCCGAGATGACCCACACGAGGGGCATTCTTCATCTGGTGAATCTGCGTAATCATATGCACAGGCAGGACAATCGGGGGAGAGAACCATTTTCACACTTCCTTCTACAATAATTCTCTCAGAAAGAACTCGTTCCATGGTGATATTATCTCGACCCAAATCATTGATTTCGAAACGTCCAGGACCACCCAATGTTGCAAGTACGTCAGGAGGAAGAGACAAGATACCAGTATCATCAATCAGAAGTTCTCTCGTCGAGGCTAAGTCTTCGTCATCGACATCGTTTCCATGTTGAGCGATAAAACGACCATCTCGCAATTCAAGAGCTCGATTTGCAAAGGAAGATATCTCCTTACTATGAGTAACAATTAGGAAAGCAACCCCTCGATTTTCGTTTAATTCACGAAATAAGTCAATAATTCTACGACCTGAAATTGGGTCGAGTGCCCCCGTTGGTTCATCTGCAAGAATAATTTTTGGATCCGTGATTAGCGCACGACCAATCGCTACACGTTGTGCTTCTCCACCTGAAAGCGTTGATGGTAGAGCACGTGCACGATCGGCAACACCCAACGAATCAAGCATTTCCATAGCTCTTCTACGTGCTTCTCGAGCACGAATACCAGCGTGTCTTAGCGGTTGAGCAACATTGTCTAGAGCGTTCAAGTCAGGAAGTAAATTGCCCTCCTGGAAAATGAATGATACCGTCTCTTGACGGAGCCTCACAAGATCTTGTCCCGTGATTCGAGTCATATTTTGACCATTTAGGAAAACAGATCCAGCACTAGGTTTCATTAAACCACCAAAAGCCTTCAACAAAGTCGACTTACCACTTCCAGAAGGCCCTACGACTGCTACAACTTCACCAGCATCGATGGAAACAGAAAGGCCTCTCAGGGCAACTACGTTTCCATCCTCCTGATTTGAACCGTAGATATGATACAAATTTCTTGCTTCAAGAACTGGCACATGAGTATCTGATGACTGAACATTTGTGAGAATCGTCTCATCTTCTTCATTATCCGAATGTTCTCGTTCTTTAACCATGATTTCACTCTCCCTTCAGAACTACTGCAAGGTCTGAACGTAATGCTCTAAATGTAGTTGTAGTCAATGCAACAATTACTGCGGCAAGGACAGCAATACTTACCATTGCTAAGTCAAACCATGGCCAAACAAGTTCACGATTAATCGGAGTAGATGTTCCACCAAATATCTGGAAGATGAATCCAAATATCGAGAAGAAACCATTGAACGATTGCGCTACGGCTGCACCAAGGAGTAAACCGAGTGCCATACTAGCTATCACAATCGCGAGAATTTCGAATAAGACAAGACGCATGACTTGATTCGGACTGGCCCCAATTGCTTGGAGTATCGCCATCTCGCGCTTACGTTGAGATAGAACTAGAGATAGGAAGACAAAGGCAGATGCAACCGAACCTAATGCTGCAACTACAAACTGTAGACTCAATAGTCCAGGAGTACCGAATATGAGTCCACCATTTCTTTCCACTGCTTCTCGGCTGCTGGAAAGATCTGATACTCCAGTAACCGATTCATTTGCTTCGACTGCGAAGCGTAGTGATGTCAAATCATCTTCGTTGATATCCGCAAGCACAGTATTATCACGCCCTACCCAAACATACCATTCTGTGGCGTTGATTGTAGAATTGGAATCAAGGCCTGAAAGAGTCCTGTAGGCGGATTCTCCGATGATGATATTTCCTTCAGCATCTGCAGAAGGAAGTCCCGGTAAATATTGGTGTTGACCTAGATATTCAAGTTCGGTCGTATATTCAGACTGTTCTATAGAAATGGTAAGATCATCTTGCAGTATGTCTAAAACCTGAGAAGGAGGAAGTGGAGACAGACCAGAAATACAACCCGTTATGTCAGCAGAGGTTCCATCGGGGCAGGTGGCACCGGTAATATCAGCGTTTGAGAAATTCGCCATTCCAAACATTCCAGTCAAATCTGATCCAGAGAAATTAGCCCCTGCTAAGGGATCACCTAGTCCAAAGTCCGGAGCAATAAGAATTGAGTCTGTAAGATCTGAATTGCTGAGATTAGTCCCAACTAGATTCGTGTAGAAAAAGACTGATTTACGAAGATTAGATTCACTCAAGTCAGCACCAGTAAGTGCTGCAGATGTGAAATTTGTACGCTGTAATTCGCGTCCAGACAAATCCTGTCCACTTAGGTCTAGTTGACTTAAGTTAGATTTCCAATTGTATTCCGAAAATATTGGGGCTAACGCTTCAACAGACATGAAATCATCCAAATCAGGTGTAGAAATATTCAGTCTGGCGGTTGTTGAAATAAATTGTACTGATTCAGTGGAATTTTCTTCATCCCGAATCGGTTTGAATTCATCGTTTCCTCCTCCACCTGCGCCGGGTAATCGCAGATTGAAGGCGACCTGCTCTCCAGCAGTAAATCCATTCTCATCCCAACCAGATACAACCTGATCTATGTTCTTTCCAGGCACAGATTGTTCCGACCACAAAAGGATATTCTCATGGCCGTCCAAGACTACCCACGCTTCAAGTGAAGATGAGCCATCAACAGTAGACACGGCTAATGAAGGGACAGCAGTAGATCTAACCGAATCTAGGTCTAGATTTAGTTCCGCAACCGCGGCTTCTATCATCGTATTCACTTCAATCTGATTCTTTGGTCCATCGAATTGAACACTTAGAACTGACCCTGTCTCTGCTTCTGCGGTTCTATCATCTACCAATGTTCCAGTAGCACCTTGTACAGCTGCCAGAGTAACAATCGAGAGAGTTAGGACCATGATTGTGGCTAGTCGACCAATTGATTCACTAGAACCTCCGCTCTTGAGGCCCCTACGGATGTCTTTGAGTAAAGGAGTCCAACCAAAAATAATCGAAAAGAATCTTGGCCCATAAGAAGCAATCCTCCCTAGAATCAATGCACCACCAATCCAAAGAAGGAAAGGCCCAAAGATACCAACGAGGCCATCGATAAAGAAATTCTCAATTAATCCACGATCTCCAGTGGTATCCTCTATTCGGGATTCTAAAACAGCAAGAATACCAATTCCGAACATTAAGATTTGAATTCCAGTACGCTGTTTTTTCTTTGTCGGAACCTTTCGCACACCTTCGTCGATTTCAAGTTCAAGGAACTCTTTGGTCCGTCCGCGACCAAACAGAAGAGCAGCGCCAATTGTTGCAAACGCGGTGAAGACTAGAGAAAGCGTTCCTAGCTGAACATTGACTGGGAACTCAAGTTGTTCAAAAGACATGAAACCAACAGCTGAAAGGACGAGGCTAACAGTCTGAATTGCGAGGATATATCCAAGTAACCAAGCAACAAAACTCATCGCGAATACTTCTCGAAGAACCATTGTCTGCAACTGAGAGGCGGAGCCCCCAATCGTTCGATGAATTGCGATCTCACGACGTCGTTGTTCCAAGGATAGTATCAATCCATAAACAAGGATAGCAATTGAGAGAATAATAATTGGAATCATCAAAACATAATCAAAAGTCTGAACAAGTCCAAGGAAAATATTGAGAAACAAAATAGTTCCCGAAATAGTGTCATACCAGAACAATTGAATCCCAGATCCATATTCAATAGGATCGGTACCAGAACCCTCGCCATACATTACGGATTGACGGAGTGATGTAATCCAATCTCCAGCATCTGCAGTTGAGGATGTAGGAAGTTGAGCCCGGTCAATTGCCACGCCCAAGTAACCATGATCTGCATTCATCAAAGTGGTAACAGTCTCATTATCAAGCATTGACCATGCCATAAAAATCGGATTAAATCCGAATGTAGGATTTGCAAACGGCCAATCCTCGTAGATTCCGCTTACGTTTACATTGTCTACTATGATATTCAAACGGCAATGTTGAACACCACCTCCGGTCCTCTCTACATACCCTTCACAGTCTCGATCATTAATCGACTCAGGATTGACTGCTGTTTCAACAACATATGAGAATTGTAATGACTCAATTGTATCGTTTACTTGTACTCCAAGTGGACCAGCAAGAGATGCGGGGAGAACAATACTGCGATTATCAATCATATCTTGATGACTCGGCCATGGAACATTGTTGAGCATCTGCGCCTCATGTCGGTCTGCAAGAGTACCATCAAAAGCTCCTGGGCCAAGTAATCTGACCATTCTCTTTGTGTAGATTGGTGGTCCATTAGCATCAGCTTCTGGGAAATCAAAGGTTTCATTCTCCAACAATGAATTATCCGAAGAAACGGATTCCATTGCAAGATAGCCTGCGCTGAAAGCCTCAATATTCCCAAAAGCTCCTCCGAGTCGTATTGCTTGTCTACCAAACACGAAGGAACAATCGGCAATCTCAGAACGTTCACTGAGTTCTGAACAAACTTCTACCATCAACGCGCTATCATTCGTAAACGTGGTGTTCTCTGGAGGAGTTCCGTCTCCTAACGGACGTGCAAATTGCTCAACTTTAGCATCGAAAACGTCGGCTTCCAGTGAGCCTTGTAAGAAAGTCTGAGACAAACCATTTCCATAAGCGAGAACAGTGGTGATGACTAGCGATGCTAGAAACACACCAGCAACGATAGCTAGACCACGCTCTCGTCCACGCCATGCTGATTCAACGGATGTTCGAACGTTAGATGGCAAATCAGCAATAGAGTCACCAATGAATTGCATCCATGACTTTGAGGACATTATTACTCCTCCTCCAATTCATCAGCAACTTCATCGCCCCATGCAGAACGAATATCAGAGGCTGCTGTCTTACCATCGCGAAGAAGTAACATTCGATCTGCTTTGGATGCAAGGTTCGGGTCATGAGTAACCATTAGAATCGAAATGGGGTCTTCTGAATCATGACATAAGTCATTAAAAAGCTGAAGAATGTCTTCCCCTGATTTTGAATCAAGATTACCTGTAGGTTCGTCCGCTAGCAAAAGTGGGCGTTGGCCTGCAACCGCACGAGCGATTGCAACTCTTTGACGTTGGCCACCTGAAAGTTGGTCGGGAATGTGGTCAACGCGGTCAGCTAAGCCTACTTTCTCAAGAGCCTCGATCGCTCGTTGATTGGCATCAGAATCACTCAAACCTGACAATCCAAGTGCTAAAGCAACATTATCCAAGGCAGAAAGATGTTCAACCAAATGAAAGTCTTGGAAAATCCATCCTACTCCATGCCTCCTAATTTTCACATTTCCCGAGGGTTGACGAGTTCCGTAGGTGAATTCGTTGAGTTGTACACTTCCTGAGTCTCCTGCTAGTAATCCTCCGATAATATTCAGAAGAGTAGATTTCCCACATCCTGAAGGGCCCATTAGAGCGACCAGTTCGCCTTGTTCGATTTTAAGGTCTATTCCCTTAAGAACTTCAATTCGGCGTCTCCCTGAGCCAAACCCTTTGCGAAGGTCATCTACTTCCAGAAGCATATAAAGCACGGGCAATATAAAGAGAATATAACCATATGTTATTCATAGTAATGAATAAACGAACGATTTCACTAGTTCAATTCTAGTGCTTTTAAGTAGGCTTCTAGATGGAGAACAGATATATTGACAGAAGAATATTCTGATGCAGCTGCAATCAAATCCTCACGAGGGGGGCGATTTGAGAGTCCTCTCGAAACCCTATCTTTGTTTATTTTTACTATTGCATCTTTCCAAGAAACAATATCAAATGGTGGTAGAATGCACGAATCAGGAGGGTGTTCATTTTGAGCACCTAAATCGTTTACAAGCACGGGACATCCAGACGCCATTGCTTCTACCACAGGGAGGCCAAAACCTTCTGCTGCCGAGGGGAAGAGAAGGGCGTCTGCGTGCTGTTCAAGGGCAATCAATTGTTCTTCGTCTACCCTTCCGTGCCAAGTTAACTGAATGCCTAATTTTTTTGCATGATCCTTCAATCTAGATTCTGCTAGAGGATCCGATTCAGCCCCTATTTTGTGTACAACTATGCTTTGACGAACGTTAATTTCCATGTCACCAATCACATCCAAAACAAACGCTAATGCCTTGCGTCTGTCTTCACTTCCAACGACAAGCAGATTTGTGAAATTTGAATCCAATTCCGGCCTCGACCTCAAATTTATTGTTGGATTTCTGGCATCAACATCAACACTATTTGGAACGATAACAGTAGGAATATTCGGCATTAGTTGAGAAAGATGTTCTGCGGTTGTCTTGCTAATACAAATTGCTAAACTTGCTCGATTTAATCCTTTTTTCAGACGAGCTATGTCCATACTACGTACAAACCCAGGATTTCTCTTTCCAATATCGATAGGACCCCAATCTGTCTGAATTACTTTCGGATCGAGAAGAAATAAATCATGAACAGTAATCACGACTGGACAGGAGATATTCCTTGGAACTAAATGAGCCTGTTCTTGATCTGTAATGTGAATTAAATCAGGGGTAGTTTTAGCCGCTATATTTTTCACATTCTTTGGATGTGTAAACCAACGCCTTCTAAGACGTTTTAATGGACTCACATCATCCATTTCGTGATTGACTTCCTGTATAATCTCCCAGCCAGAAACTAAACCTGATTCTAATCTTTGAATTGTAGCATTGTGTGCCCTTCCGAAGCCAGAAGTGAGGGGTAATTTGCCCCCTCTAACCACAAGTACGCGGTTGCCCATACCCCCTCCACCTCGAATCCGCACTACAAGCCTGACGCTTTGTCGCCACCTTGATTCGCGATGATTGAGAAGAAACACCATGGAGCCAGCCAGCGAGCGCCCCACACTCCTGATAATAAAGGGGTCTTTCTCTCAATTTGGAGGTGCTGAAAGGGATGTTGTGCGCCAGTTAGAGGCATGGCAAGAATATTTTCACCTTCGCGTCGCTACACTAAATTCACATTCAGAACTTGAAGCTGAAACAAATAGACTCGGTGTTCCATTATTCGTCGCGGATCCTACATGGTCGGAATCCTCATCTGCACTCGCAAGGATTACAGCAAAATCTAGTAAAAATGCAAGTAAAGCATGGAAGAATTTTGGACAAAATGGAAATTTATTCCGGAATGTAAGTGCGGTACATCTCATATCTGGCGCTGGTTCGATTGAAGCAGTTTCTGTAATACCCGAAAATATCCCTATTCATGTTCACATGTTAGAGCCAAACCGTGGGTTGCATGGAGAAACGGTATTGTGGGCTAGAATAGATGGTTCCCAACCCAGACCTGTTGGATTAACTCGTCTACTACTTACGATACCTAGAAAACGAGATAAAAGACTTGTAAAAAAGATAGCAACACGGCCAAACTCCATTTTTAGCGGTAATTCGAATTTCATTAAAAATAGAATCCGTGAAGTTCACAATATCGAGGCAGGAGTCTTACTTCCGTGTGTAGATCTATCAAAATGGAAGGTCAAAGAAAAATCTGAAATTAAAAATTATGTTGTCACAATCGGTCGGGCTAGTTGGGTAAAAGGTACCTGGGAGTGTATCGAAATGCTCAGAGGAACAGAAATAGGGTTAATCCAAGTTGGAGGCGGAGATAGGGAAGATATTGAAAAATTGAAACAACACGCCATAGAAAATCAGGTAGACTTTCAGGTCTCGCAGAGATTAGAACATAGTGAACTGGTAAAATTGCTCAGTTCATCCCTAGCAGTCGTTTCTTTGGCTCACAAGGAACCATTCGGACTGACTCCGGTGGAAGCACATGCAGTAGGTGTTCCAGCCTTAATGGTGAATGAAGGAGGGTTCGCATCTACAATTATCGATGGTGAATCCGGAAGACTATTACCTCGAAATGATTACAGTAAATGGCATTCAGCATTAAAAGAATCTGCAATTCCAATAAACAGGAGAAATTGGTCAGAGAAAGGTAGAGAGATTGTTAACAACCTATCATTAGACCCGAACGGAAGGGCAATCGAGCTTGAGAAAATCATTAAGCAAATTATTCAATGACGGGGCGTGACTGGGAAAATAATACAATACCAAGCGTCAATCCTGAAAAAATAAACAATATCAATGATGGTACAATTCCAATAGAGGGTGGGGTGTAGATTCCTAACTCGAATGGCAATAGATCCAACAAAGTCTCTCCTCTTCCTAATTCACCGCCAATTGAACCAAGGATAATTGTCATAACGAAACCTAGAGAAGCAGAGATGGCCTGAAGTGCGGATAGTCCGCGATGTTCCCAAATTCGATAGCCACAGAGTCTACGGCCAGATATTACTCCACTCCAAAAACCTACACAAAGTCCGCTAAAGACCATCTTACTGAGTGACATGCTACTTTGCCCACCCATGGATTCTGATGTTAGGTAACCTGTAACAATTGCAGCAGGTATCATCAAGACTCCAAAGATAGAGGCGATATAAGCGGCTGAATCAAGATGTGAATGCAATCTTGAAGGTAGGCGGCCACCAAATGAAGGTACAAGCGACGCTATAGCACAAATTATTGTACTGAAGGTTGCTATTGCGAACGAACCTACCACCATCTCTGTAGAAATTACATGGAAGACACTTATTGAAACCATCAGAAATCATCTCCTAACGATTCAATAAAATTCGGGCCATAATGAATCCACTGTTCGTCACTCCAACCATCTGGTCTCCTTGAATCATTCAGGCTTATTTCACTTGATAATTTGTGAAGCGTCCGACCTTTTGTAGATTCAATCGGGTTAGTCTCCCGTTTTGATAAAGTTAAATCCTCGGCCATAAACCGTTGTAGAGAGATGATGACAGAAGCAGTGATCATTGCCAAAGATAGCATCAACAATCTTGAGGGATTTGTATCAATCAATGATGAACTATCGGTAGTTAAAGTGGTCCAAGCAGTCGTTGTTTCAAACTCTGAATTTGATATATTCCATCGATATTCAAGCGAACCCTCCGCTAAGGCAGTTGGGATATTCGCTAGCCATCCGTTCGGGGTTTTTTCCGCATCAATCGAGGAAATAGTCTGAGAACCGCTAACCTTCCATTCAATTGAAGCTGAGGTAACATTCACCATTTCCGCTATAATATTCGTCTCTTCCCCAATGCCTCTCTGAGTAACTGGGATCCATTCGGAAAGCTGAGGGAAATTTTCTGGAACTGGACCTACCGAAATTGAAGCCCCACCTTGATCGCTTGTATCTCCCGAACGGGCTATTCCATCACCTCCATGATGTACTCCAATATGGAAGGTTGTCATTCCTTCAACAGGAGGAGCAGTCAATGACCAAGAAACTGAGATTCCAGAATCCGTATCCAATACGTACAATTCAACGTAATTGGAGTTACCACCATTGGCATCAGAATTCACCGTCCATCCCGATTTATCGGGAGAATCGTCAACACCGAATGTCCCAGTGGTCAGAAACACACCCACTAATTTTCTTTCTGAAAGTTCCATTCCCACAATATCTGCAGTTATTGTTAACGGCCCACCTACAAATGTTGATTCTCTGTCTGTACTCATTGAAATTATAGCAGAAGATGGTAAGGAAACATCTGGATCGGCATGACATGAACCCCCACAAGCAAAATCTCTAGTAGCATCTCCATTACCTCCTGGATTAGCTTCCATGACCGGCGATGAGAGTAAACACAGTAAAATCCCTACAATCAGTAAACGAGAGAGGATTCTCATGAAAAACGTCTCCTAATTCCAATTCCTAGCGAAATCAAGATCGAAATGGTTACCCATGCAAATATCAGAATCGATGCGAAATCACTTTCTTCAATTTCTGGCAGTACTAAATCCTCATCAGTTAGTTGAACCGAACCCAAATTATCGTTGGAAACAAGTTGGTTTTCAACACCCTCTATATCTACGGTGACTGTATAATAATAAGTTCCTGCGAGGAAAATGGGATCTTGAATTTGAGTCTGATTGGTCGTCATAATCAATGTAGCTCCTGACAAATCGTCTCTATTCTCAAACGGAGAAGACGAACGCCAAACATAGAATTGAGTTTCGGAACCTGAC
>MDTG01082581.1_pt1 | contig 10593 bp, 9 predicted proteins | sample 811421 | NCBI WGS metagenome assembly MDTG01 (sample SAMN05326645, study PRJNA326480) | marine metagenome | isolation source: seawater | place: Pacific Ocean: South East | collected 2011
AAAATTTAAAGAAATTATTGCATTGGTTTTGAAAAAATGTAATCAATTTGGGATTGCTCCAGGAATTCATATAGTAAAACCTCATAGAAAAGAATTAGAGGAAAAGATATATCAAGGCTATCGTTTTTTAGCATATTCAATAGATGCAGTTATGTTGTTAGCAGCAGCAAAAGGAGTAAACTATAAATAGAATTTAAGATAAAAAACACTCCTAAAGAATCCATCTTAGAAACCTACAGATTGAAAAGTTTACAAAATTAGTATGAATATCATTGCCTTGATTCCCGCTCGAATGGGTAGCACTAGATTCCCAGGAAAGCCCTTAGCCACAATACTAGGTAAACCTATGATTCATCATGTTTACTCCAATGTAAGCAAATGTAAACTATTAACAAAGGTTGTTGTTGCGACATGTGATCAAGAAATATATGACTATATACATAACATAGGAGGAGATGCCATTATGACTAAAAATTCTCATGAAAGAGCTTCTGATAGGTGTGCTGAGGCATTATTAAAGCTCGAAGCGATTAATAAAATTAAATACGATATAGCGGTAATGGTTCAAGGAGATGAGCCAATGGTGCATCCGGAAATGATAACTGAGGCGGTAACACCCATGATTAAAAATGAAAAAATTAAAGTTATAAATCTTTTAGGAGAGATAAAAAGTAAAGAAGAATTTTTTGATAAAAACTGCATTAAAGTTGTCTGTGATAAAAATAATAATGCATTATATTTTTCTAGACAGCCAATTCCAACTTTACCTAAAAAGGATAAAATGAAAAAGCAAGTTTGTATAATTCCCTTCAAGAGAGATTTCTTAATTGAATATACTAGTTTGAGTCCTACTTCATATGAAGAATCAGAATCAATTGATATGTTGAGAATATTAGAGAATGGCCAATCGATTAAAATGGTTCCTACAAAATATGAAAGTTTTGCTGTTGATACACCCTCAGATTTAACTAAAGTTGAAAAGTTAATGCAAAAAATTAATTAAAAAAGTCATTGTTTAATGCTATGTATACATTAAAGGGAAATAAATCGATTTCTTACTAAGATAAGAAAAAATTATTTTTATAAGTCAATAATTACAATTAAATGCAATCTAATTTATTGAAAACAATTTCTATCCTTTTGGGGTGGTTATCAAAAGAGTCTAAAATAAAAATCATAGTATTAATTAGCTCTAGCATTGGAGTTGGAATATTAGAGGTGGCTACTTTAATGACCATAAGTCCTCTACTTAAAGCAATTAATAATCAACAATCTTTAAAACTCACCAATTTTATATTTTTTGAAAATCTTGATACAACAGAATTACTTTTCTTATCTTCATCCAGTCTTATATTCCTTTTAGCTATTACATCCTTCTTAAAAGTTAAAACAATATCTTATGGGCATTTTTTATCTGCGGAAATAGGAGGGAAACTTAGTAAAAAATTATTAAAAAATTTTATTGGCAACGATTACCTTGTTCATAAATCTAGGCAAACTGGAGATGTAATTAATGTTTTTACTTACAACTTAACTAAATCAGTAAGTTTTTTAAATGCTTTTCTAAATTTCATCATAGGAGCTACATCATTTCTTTTTATAAGCTCTTTTATTTTATATGCGAATTCATTAATAACTATCGGAACTTTTGTTACTTTAGCTGTTTCATATTTCTATATCGCAAAAGTTTATAAACAACGAATCATTACTGATAGTAAAAAAGTGAAAATTAAATACGATGAATTAACCAATATGGTACAAGAAATGATTAGAGATATTGAAAATATAATAATTAGTTATAAGGATGAATTAATAATAAATAAATATATTGCTTCAGATAGGGTTTATAAAAATTCATCAGCTAAAATTTCAAACTATAACACACTTCCTAGATACATAATTGAAGGAGTGGGATTAACATCTTTTGGCATTTTCACAATTATTTATTTTGTATTTAATAGAGCGAAAGGATTAGAAACAATAAGTTTTATATCTTCAATAGGTGCAATACTCTTGGGAATGCAGAAATTATTACCAGTTATAAATAATATTTATTCAAATTGGTCTTCTATGAATTCAAATATAGTTTCTATAAATGCTTTAAATAATTACCTAATCATATATTCAGAAAAAAATAGATTGACTGAAGGTAAGAAATCTATAAAGGAATTTTCAAGTGATATTGAACTATGCAATATCTCATATTCTTATGGAGTTGGTAAAAATGTCTTAAATAATATCTCTTTAAAAATCAATAAAGGAGAAAAGGTAATTATTAATAGTCCTAGTGGATTTGGTAAAACGACTTTAATCAATATTATAGCTGGTTTAATAAAACCAAGAACTGGAATTATTAAATTGGATGGATATCCCATAGGGGAAAAGATATCAAGCAGTCAATGGAAAAGACAAATAGGTTACGTAAAACAAAAATCCTTTTTAAATAGTGGTAGGATCTTAGATTTGATTATTGGTGTAAAAGTTGAAGAGAAAGATCAAGAAGCAGCAATTGCGAAAGCAAAATATTTTTGTAAACTTGCTTGTATAGATGAATATATAGAGAAACTACCGAATAAATATCTTGAATACATCAAAGAAGATGGTAACACTTTGAGCGGAGGGCAAACTCAAAGACTAGCAATAGCTATTTCTTTAGCATCTAATCCTTCACTTATAATTTTTGATGAAACCACATCAGGATTAGATAAAGAATTAGAACTTAAAGTCTTAAGAAATATAATAAATTTCAAAGATCTCACAATGATATTTATATCTCACTCAAGAACATTGGAAAATATATTTGACAAAATTATAAATTTGGCAGATTTATCCTTTTAAAATTATTCTCTTAACCTCACTAAACATATTATTTAGAATGTTTTCTTTCTCATGAAATTTTTCTATATAATTTTTACTTTTTTTAGAAATTTTAAATCTTAGCTCTTTATTATCAATTAGTTTAATAATAGCTTCAGACATTTCTTCAGATTTTTCACTTGATAACCTAATTCCATACTTATCAAGAATCTTTCCTAATTCTGATAATTTTGGAGCTATACCAATTACTGGTTTTCCTATCGCAAGAATCCCAAGAAGTTTAGATGGCAGGCAAAACTCAACTGATGATAACTTCTGGGGAATTAAGTGTATATCTGCCACATCTAACCAATAGGGAAGTTTTGTTAATGGTTGAAAATCATGAAAAAGGACATTCTTATCCTCTTTTAAACTTTCTATCAAATATTCCTTTTTTGGTCCATCACCACAAATTATCCAAACTAGTTCTTCCTTATATCTTAAAGTCTTTATTGTATTGATTAAAGTAATATATGAAAGCTTATCATTAAGAGTCCCAGAATACATAACAACCATACTTTCTTTTTTTAGAGATAGTTTTTTATAATAAGGATTTACTTTCTTATTTTTATAAATATTATTGAATTTATCTGTTTCTATAAAGTCGGGTAAATAAAAAATATTACTATCTTTTTTGGTTATTTGTTTAATTCGTTCTAACATATAAAAACTTATAGAACTTATTAAATCAAAATTTTTAAGCATATTTTCTTCAAATATAAGTAGTAATTTTTTTAATAGTTTACTTTTTAAAAAATTCAATTTAAAAGCAGCCTCTATTTCTAAATCTGCAAAATGAATCCATGTAACTAATTTCTTTTTCGAAAAAATTTTTTTTAAAAATGAAATCAAAAGAAGATTTGGAGCCGCCAAAATTGTTGGGCACATAGTAAAAGCTAGATCTATATCTTTTAAACCAAAATATAAAATTAGCGGCATTGAAGATATACCAAAGCTTAGGTAGTGTATTATCCTATTTAATCCATTTACTTTTTTTGGTATGTAGATAGGGCATCTTATAATTTCAATGTTTCCTTTTAATGTTTTATTGTACTTATTTATTTCACATTTCCATTGAGGATAAAAAGGATTAGTTGTTATTACTACCACTCTATTAGTTTTTTTGGAAAACCAATTAACAAATTCTGTGGTGAATTTAGCACACCCTACTATTTCAGGAGAGAAGTTTAAAGCTACAACAAGTATATTCATTAAAGTAAGTAATTTTTTGTTTGCATGAATTGATGTTTTGTAAAAATTTATCCACTATTTTAATAAAAATATTAATTAATATCAAATCTATTGACTCGATAGTTCCTTAAGAATTTTACTTTACCTATGATTCTTAATTATTGGAATATAAAAGTTGAGAGCCTTTATCTTCAATTTCCAGAGGGATTGTTATGAGTGGAGACAATGATTCTCTTAGATTAGCTAAAGAATCTTTTTTACAAATAAATAGTATAAATCCACCTTTACCTGCCCCTAAGAGTTTGCCTCCAAGTGCTCCATTATTAATTGCTTTTTCATAAACTTCATCAATAATTTTATTTGTTACATTTGGCAGTGATCTTTTTATTCTCCAATATTTATCGAGTAACTCACCCAAAGCATTAACATCTGAGGATTTTATAATTTCAAGAGCTTTTGGGACACTTTTTTTTATAGCAATAAGATTTTTAATGGTTTTCGTATCATTTAGATGATTAGCAACTGAATTTAAGTAACTAAATCTCTCTATTGGTAGATAACAAAGAATAGATTGTTGCTGCAAATTAGATCTAAATTGATAACTTAATTCAAGTTTTTCAAACTTATAGGAACCATCTTTATTAAAGAGAATATGATTAAATCCTCCATAAGCTGCAAATAATTGATCTTGAAGTCCACCTTTTTCTTTAAGCAAATATCTTTCCCAATAAATTGCCTTTTCTGCAAGACTTGATTTCGTTATAGATTTTCCTTTGTATGAGAGTAAACCATGAGCTAAAGCAACTGCAAAAGATGAACTTGATCCAATACCACTCTTCCCAGGTAAATCTGAATCATGATGAATTTCTATATTTTCAACTTTAAAATCTTTCAAAGCCACTTTGATTAGGGGATGTTGAATATCTTCAAAACATTTACATCTCTCTATTTTTGAATATGACAATCTGATTTTATGATCATAAAAAGGAGGTAATTCTTTAATAGTCACATAAGCATATTTTTTTATTGCAAAACCTAAAACTTGACCACTCTCTTTTCTGAAAAAAGCAGGCACATCTGTACCTCCTCCAAATAAAGAAACTCTAAATGGGGTTTTTACAAGCAACATCCTTAATTAAAGTTAATTTATCTGCTAAGAAATTTCTCACCGGTCTTAATTTTTAATCGCCAATAATTTAATAAGTCTTCCATTGTTTTTTCAAAACTAATTTTAGGATACCATCCTGTATGATCAGAAAACTTTTTTGTATTTGGTACTTGAAGGTCTGCATCAATTGGTCTAATTCTATCTTGATCAGTAATTACTTTTATAGATTTAGCGTCTGATAAAGAAAGCAATTTTTCCAACATGTCGCCAATCGAGCAAGTATAAGTTCCGCCAATATTATAGTATTCTCCAGCTATTGGATTTACTGTTACGAGCTTATGATATGCATCTACAGCATCTCTTACATCAGCAAAGGTTCTTAATGAATTTAGATTTCCAGTTTTTACCACGGGATCAATCAAGTTAGCTTCTATCATTGCTATTTGTTTAGCGAAAGAAGACTCTGCGAATACATCTCCCCTTCTTGGTCCAGTATGGGTAAACATTCTTGTTGTTACGCACTTTAATCCATATGCTTCTCCATAAAATCTTCCTAATAAGTCAGTACCAACTTTGGAAATAGCATAGGGAGAGGCCGGATGAAAATTACATTCTTCATTTATCGGAAGCTTATCTTTAGAAACTCGACCAAAAACTTCTGAAGATGCACATACATGAACTACAGCATCACAAGATTTTTTCTTAATAGCTTCAAGCAGTTTTACTGTACCCAATATATTGGTATTAATAGTATCTACAGGCGATATAAAACTAGTTTTAGGATAACTTTGTGCAGCTAAATGAAATACATAATCTGGTTTTACAATTTCTAAAGCATTTTCTAATGATATGTAGTCATTTATATCTCCATAAATAAGTTCTATTCTTTCCTTTCTCTCAATCCTTGGTATTAGGTGATTTATATTATCGAAAGGGCTTCTCCACCTACATAAGCCTATGATTTGCCAATCTGTATTTTTCAATAAATAATCAGCAAGATGGGAGCCCACCATCCCTGTAATTCCAGTTATTAAAGCGATCTTCTTCTTCATGATTTTATTTTAATATATTTTCATTATCATCAATTATAAAATTTAAATTATTTTTAAATATTTCTAATAGGTTTTCATTCTTATAAGAGAATAAATGAGATTTTATTCCAGATTTTTTTGCTGCCATTAAATCACTTTTTTTATCTCCAATTAAAAAACATTTTTTTCTATCAAGTTTCCAATCTAGAATAGCCTTTTCAATCATCCCATTATTTGGTTTCCTGCATGAACAGTTTTTCTTATATTCATTAATTCCTTCAGTTGGATGATGTGGACAATAATAAGTTGCATCAATATGTGCACCAAAATTTATTAATAAATTATTTATTTGTTTTGTGAATAAATTAAATTGTTTGTTTGTATAAAGACCTCTAGCAATTCCTGCTTGATTTGTGATAACTATTACCAATACACCTAAATCGTTAGCCATTTTAATAGTTTCTCTAGCATTTGTTATCCATTCAAAATTTCTTAAAGAGTGAACATACCCAAAATCAACATTTATCACCCCATCTCTATCAAGCAATAAAGCTGACTTTGATCTCCATTTAGGGATCAATTCCTTAGCGGCTCTCAAAGTGCTAGGAATACCAATATCTAAAAAGAAAGAATTATATTTTTTAGCTGTTAAAAGTTTTTGCTTTATTATTTTCGGGAAAATATCCTTTTCCAAAGAGGTTTGTTTTTCGCTTATAAAGCTTAATAATTTTTTGTTGAAAATTGCAACCCCTGAATTTATATATCCTGGACTATTTTGATCTTTCTCTTTAAATTTTATTATATTTGACCCATCTAATATTACTTCACCATATCTACTAACATTATCAACATAGTTCAAAGCAAGATGGCCAATTTTGTTTTTATTAAAGGTTCTCGACAAGTCATGAAAATTTATGTCAAATATAGTATCACCATTAATTAATAAAAAAAATTCTTCAAGATAATATTCACAATTTTTGATGGCACCGGCAGTTCCAAGAGGTATATGCTCATTGACATAAATAATTTCTACTCCCATATTTTGACCACGGTCATAATATTCTTTGAACTTTTCAGAGAGATATCCTATTGACAAAATTATTTTTTTTATATTTTGCCTTTTTAGATTCCATATTAAATTATTTAAAAAAGGTTCACCATTTATCATTTGCATTGGTTTGGGACAATTAACTGATTCCTTGCCAAGTCTTTTACCTAATCCTCCTGCCAAAATTAAAGCCTGTTTTATTCTCAAATCACCTTTCTCTAATAACGGATCTATTTTCAAAGAACCATGTAACCGTTTTAGCAATTCCATCATGAAGATTAATATGAGGAGACCAGTTCAAATTATCCATAATTGTTGGATCCATTATTCTCTGTTTTTGTCCAGACAGCTTTGAAACATCATATTTAATTAATCCTTTAAAATTAGTTTTATCTTTTATTAATTCTGCAAGTTCCTTTATAGAAGTAAGAGTCTTTGATGAAACATTAACAACCCCACTGAATTGTATACTTGACAATTTAATAATTGCATCAATACAGTCATCTATAAACAAAAAATCTCTTCTTGCAGATCCATCTCCCCATATAAGAATTTCATTTAAATTTTTATCAAATGAATCACAAAAACGACGAATTAATCCAGGTACGACATGAGAATTTAAAGGATGGAAATTATCAAAAGGACCGTAAATATTAGCTGGCAAACAAAAAGTATATTTAATAATTTCGGATTCCTCTAAAGATTTCAAATGAACTAAAAGACCTCTTTTAGCGTAAGCATATGCATCATTTGTAATTTCAGGAATCCCATCTAAAAAATCCTTCTCATATAGAACATTATTTTCTAATCTTTTAGGATATGCACATCCTGTTCCCATTGCAAAAACATATTCAACATTATTACTTACACAAGCATTAATGACATTCGTGTTAATTAGTACATTATCTGAATAAAAGTCAGCTTTATAGTTTGAATTTGCAAAAATGCCCCCAACCTTAGCAGCAAGATGAAATACTAAATCTGGTTTGTAGTTTTTAAATAATTTTTGAGTCAAAGTGGAGTCTCTAAGATCATTCTTACTGTCTAAACCCAAAACTTCATATCCTTCTTTATTTAATCTTGAAATAAGATTTTTCCCAATTAAACCTGAGGCCCCAGTTATTAATATTTTTTGATTAAAAGGAATCATTTTTTAACATCCATATTATTTAATAGAAAATTTAACTCAATAATTTCTCAACTGACTCAACAATAATATGGATTAAAAGAGTATGCAATTCTTGCACCCTGTCAGAATATTTACCGTTTGGAGTACATATATCAATATCTGCATAATTAGATGCTTGAGATTCTTTTACCCCAGTCAAGGTAATAAGTTTTATACTGTTTTTCTTGCAGTATTGGCAAGCTTGTATGATATTTTTACTTTTGCCACTTGTACTTATTGCCAATAAAAGGTCTCCCTTTTTTGCATTTGCCTCAATGAATCTGGAAAAGACGTAATCAAAACCGTAATCATTAGCAACACATGTTAAAAATGAAGGATCAGAAATAGCTATGGAAGGCAGACCTCTTCTGTTTTCTCGAAAACGTCCAGATAGTTCCTCAGAGAAATGCATGGCATCGCACATTGAACCTCCATTTCCGCAAGAAAAAATCATCGATTGATTTCTAATTGTATTAAAAATCAACTCAGAGGCATTTTCTATTTTTTCAATTAAATTTTTATCATTTAATATATTTGAGAGACCAATTTTTGATTCTTCTATAGAATTAATTATGTCCTTAGTTGTCATTAAATTATTATATTTTTATATCTATCACTTATCTTATAAAGTAACTAAAGAAAGTTCAATAGATAATTGATTCTTGAAATTTTTAATCAAAATTTTTCGTTTTTTAAATACCTTAATTCTTATTCGGTTGAATCTCATTAATAATAATGCTATAAATATAATTTATTTTGAGATTTATCTGAAAAAAATATATGTCTTGCTCAGTTACAGCTATTATAATTACTAAAAACGAATCTTTACACATAGGAAGATGCATTGACTCTATAAAAAAACACGTATCCAGAATAGTTGTTGTTGATTCAGGTTCAGAAGATGAAACAGAATCTATTGTGATAGGTAAAGGGTGCGAGTTTTACTTTAATAAATGGGAAGGATATGCAAATCAAGTAAATTGGGCTATAAATAAAGTTCTTACTTCATCGGACTGGATCTTAAGAATAGACGCTGATGAAGTTATTAATGAATCACAATTAATTGTTAAGGAATACTTAGCTCAACTTCGGGATGAGGTAAATGGCTTAAATATTCGACGAAATATGTATTTTGGGAAAGAACTTGTTAAATCTGGAGGGATTTATAATCAAAAAATTTTGAGAATAATTAGATCTGGTTTTGGGAAATGTGATAATAAAACAATGGATGAACACTTAATAAGTGAAGAATTAATAATAGATTCACCCTTTACTTTTTCAGATATTAGCTTGATTAATTTTAAGGAATTTGTTTGTAAACATCTTGACTATGCAAATCTTGAAGTGATCTCTAGATTTGAAAATAAAGCATATGATAATGAAAGATTTAAATACTCAAAGAGTACAATTATTAGAAAATTCCTAAAGGAAAATATTTTTTATAAATTACCTTCAAAATTAAGACCTTTTTTATTCTATTTTTATCGATTATTTTTAAGAGGAGGAATTTTTGATAAAACTGGAGCGTTTTACTATCATTTATTTCAAGGATTAATGTATAGAAGTTTTGTTGAATATATTTACTACAAAAAAACACAAGCAAAAAAATAATATGATTTTTTAATCCCAAAAAGAATCTAATTAATAAAGAAAAGGAACAATTTATTATTTTTTCGCTTCAATATATAGAGAGCCATTTTTATATTCCTTATTTTCTTTATCAAGATCTAATCCATATTTATTCCAGTTTGGAATATAACTTGTGCTGAAGGTTTGAACTTTTATATTTTTAAAACCAACCTCATTTAAAATATTTTTCAAATTTATACTGTCGTACATCCATTGATGGGTTTCTCCTCTTTTTCTAGCATCTCCAAGAATAAAATTTTCTATTCTCCTTACAATTTTATTTTGTCTAGACGAACCATAAGCTTCTTTTCTCACTGCCTGCTCTAATATTGCAGCTACATAATTATCATGATTTTTAATTATTTGATTTTGCTGAATACATTTCTCATGATTTTCAACATAAGATTTACATAAATGATATAAATCAGGAACTACTATTCTTTGCACTCCATCAGGTTTAAGAACCCTAAATATCTCAAATAGAAAATCCTTCACCATAGAGCGATCTATATGTTCTAATAAATGAGAATGATAAACAGCATCAACACTATTATTTTCATAT
>MDTG01214898.1_pt1 | contig 10593 bp, 8 predicted proteins | sample 811421 | NCBI WGS metagenome assembly MDTG01 (sample SAMN05326645, study PRJNA326480) | marine metagenome | isolation source: seawater | place: Pacific Ocean: South East | collected 2011
TGATTTCCATTTCAAAGATTACGTAAACTTTTTAAAAAAAGGATCAATAATGAACTCAACTTATACATTGAATGTTGTTCATTGTGACACCAAGGATGAAGGAAAAAATGATGCTTTTGATGTTGCCGCAGCAATTACAACAGATTCTTTTGCAACACATCCTTCTGGTAAGTGGGGTATTAACCACCGTACAAACCTTTATCTTCCCGCATATCCAAGTGAATGTGGGACAGGTGATGTAGCTTCTAATTTCCGTTTTAAACACGATAAAGATACGAATAATAATGTCTGTAAAAATTGGATCAGCCTTCTAGAGACCTATAAGAAGGAATCAACGTATCCAGTTGTTGTCACCGCCATTAATAGGAACTCACGTTCACTTTCTATTAGGATGAACGAAGGTGGTTCAGTAACGGTGATTAATAAATTAACAAAAGAAGAACTTGAGGATGAGACTTCATTATTCTCGCAATTTCTAACATCAAATAATATCACACCAGATATTATGATGAAAATGCGCGAATCATCCAAAGGAGCTAGATATTATACTTACCTTTCCGATGTACTCTCCTTTCTAAATATCATTAATTCAAAGTTTAATCCAGAAATGTTTATTCAAAAGACCCTCCAAGTGAATAGTGTAAATACTGGGGATCTAGATAGTGAAGGTAATCATATAATCAAGCCTTTCATTCAAGAAAATGGAGAAGAATGGAAACCCAAGGAAGGATATGACTACCTCTATTTCAAAGAATCTTGTACAATGGATAACGCAAACACAAATAATTATCTACTCCTTAAAGATGATTTTATTCCCATGATGTATCATCAATTCCTTCAATTGATTTCTAATGAAGAGAATGATACAAAACAAAAAGTTAGAACATTCTTTTCCTCCATAAATACTTTCCTCCGTTGGTCGGATTATTGGATCAATGATATTGATGATGCACTAACAATACTTGCAATTATTCATTGTTACCGTTTCACTGACACCCTTACAAAAGAAGAAGAACATATTAAAAATAATTTCAGCGAAATCGCAAAACAAGTCTTTTCCTAGTTTTCCAATTCTCTCTTTTGAAAATACCCCTTAATTTCATCCCAATATTCATTGACAAATATAATTTCATCTTTTTTTAAACCTTCCTTCCAATTCATTACCTTATTTCGGTCTTTAAACGCATTTTTTATTTCGATAAAACTAATGTTTTCATTTTCATCATTTGTTTCATCACCATCTCTAAATACTAAGAAATGACCGTGACGATGTTCAGAATACCATCTAGAAACTATCTTTAATATTTCATTATAAATTAATACAGTTTCCATTATGAATATTATTATACTATAATATTTATATTTATAAATAAATTTGATTTATTTTATCTTTTCTACTATAAAATTAATGTCAAAAAATGAATACATTCAAAATAATTTAATCACATATATCGGAAATAAAAGAAAACTATTACCTCATATTGAAAAAGAAATTATATTTATTAAACAAAAATTAAAAAAAGATTTAATCACAAGTTTTGATGGATTCTCAGGTTCAGGCTCCGTATCAAAATTATTAAAATACCATAGTAGTGATCTTATTGTAAATGATCTAGAAGAATATTCAAATGTTATTAATCAATGCTATTTATCAAACCCATCAGAAAAGAAAAAAAAGGAAATTAATAAAATCATAGATGAACTAAATAATCTAGAATATATTGTACAAGGTCCGATATCTACATCGTATTCTCCTAAAGATACATTTAATGTTCAGGTGGATGAAAGGGCATTCTATACACAAGAAAATGCTCTTATTATTGATACTATCCGACAGAAAATTGATTCTTATCCAAAAGAATATTTTAATTATTTAATAGCACCATTACTTGTAAAAGCATCTATTAATACCAATACTTCAGGAGTTTTTAAGGGCTTCCATAAGAAAAATGGAATTGGTCATTTTGGTGGTAAAGATGAAGTTAACACAGAATCAAGGATTACAAAAAAGATTACTTTAGAATACCCCATATTCTCAAATCAGGAACATAATTGTGATGTTTTTATCTATCAAAAAGATATTAATTTATTAATTAATGAATTACCTACGGTTGATATCGCTTACCTTGATCCACCGTATAATCAACATCCATATGGTTCCAATTATTTTATGTTAAATACAATCATAAAAAATAAAACAGAAAAAGATATCAGTAAAGTATCAGGTATCCCTAAGGATTGGAATAGATCACATTATAATTATAAGAAATATGCCTTGGATTCAATGAAATCACTACTCTCCACTATTCAAGCAAAGTATATCATTCTTTCATACAATAATGAAGGAATCATCTCAGAAGAACAAATGATTCAACTAATCAAAGATCTAAATTATAAATATGAATTACGTAAAATTAATTATAATGCATATCGGGGTTCTAGAAACCTTCAAGATAGAGATATAATGGTAGAAGAGTATTTATGGATTATTAATAAATTTGATTGACAACATATTCCCTTACTCGAAGGAAATAATATATATATGCTTTCTACTTTAATCAATTTAATAATCCATAATTACAATTAATTTTTTATTATATTTAAGGATATAACTCTTCTATAGAAAAAAGAAATGTATATTAATCATGAAAGGGAAATGAAAGATAATCTAAAAGTGAAAGAAGCTTGGAATATTTCAAAAAAATACTCAAAAATATTAATGAATCACGAAGATAATAATAAACACCTTTCGATGTGTTTTGCAATTCATAGCCAATTTTTAAACGAATTAAAGGATAAAAAAATCCCGTCAACTCCCACTAAAAACTATATTCAATGTTGGAACACATTACTTCATACCCTTCTCCGAAATGATAAAATATCCGTTCAAAGGTCCTCCATTAAGTTACTTCACCAAACAAACATACAAAAATCATATGTTCTAGAAAGACAATTTAATTAACTACAAAATACAAACTTAAAGGGAAATTAAATAGATAAAGTAATTATGTATTTTCTAGAACCAATTTTACTATTTATTATATTCTCTATTTTTACAAATTTAGTATCTCCCAATTATGATACTATTAAATTAACAAATATATTAGTAAGGGGTTCCCACGGAATAGGTTGTATATACTATATTTTACCAATTATTCATATGAATAACTATTCAATATCAATTATAGAATATGATAATGATTATAATGATATACTTTATATAATCAATCGTTCTATCTCTTATTTTTTATGGGATATCTTTGCATTACTTATTGAAGAAGAAAAAGAAAAAAAAACATACATTGGACACCATATTTTAACAATACTAGGTATTTATTCGGGTTCTATTTGTTTAGATAATTGTTATAATATCATAGTTGGATTAATTATTGGAGAAATTACAAACCCGATTCATCAAACAATTGATATTCTGAAAGTAATTAGATACAGAGTCATTTCTATAGAATTACTCTATTTATTATCATTCACTCTTATTAGAGGAATTATTGGATCATATGCATTAATTACAATAGGTAGTAATGTCCGTAAATTAAATACTATAAACCTCAGCTGTATGTATTCATATTTTATAAATATAATGATATATATTCTACTCATCCCATTAAGTTTTAATTGGAGTTATAGACAATACAATTCGATAACTAAATATCTAAAGAATCGTTATAAATATCCATTGAAGTAAATACACCAAATTTGAATAATAAATATTAGTATTACTAATTCATAGTAGTAAATACTTATGCATAAGCCATTAATATTTATAATTACCTATCTATCTTGTATATATTTTCAATATAGATATTATCTAAAAAAAAGTTAAAATATGAATTATTTAAAAATTTCCAAATAATATTACATCATCCCCTTCATCGGTAGATTGATTATAAGTAGTATCCCCCCTAGTACCTATGGTTGTACCTGGCCCTCCACGTGAATCTTGCATTGTTTCTGTCCATGTACCTTGCTCTTGCTCTTGCACCATATCTGGCTCTGGCTCTGGCTCTGGCTCTTGCTCTTGCTCTTGCTCTTGCTCTTGCTCTTTCATTTCCCTTCTTAGTTTTTCTATCGTTTTATTAATAGTGGGTCTGTTTTTAGGCCCTGGAATGGCTTTCACCTCTTCCATTTTGAGTAGTTTGTTAGCATTTAATTTTCCAGGGCTCTCATCCAATAACTTACGTTTTATTATCTCAGTTAATTGATCATAATCATTTAGAGCCCCCTCAGCCAGAAGCACTTGAGGGGTATGGGGGAGTTCTGCTTGGCTCTCCATAGGTTTCTTTGGATCTACTCTACTTGCACGACTAATCATAATAGGCTCTCCAGTAGTATTCCCCTCATAATTCCCATATATTTCAAACATAGAATATATAAATGCACGTACCATATCCCTTTTACCCTCTTTTGTAATGCATTTATGTGCTTCAACACCATCTGCTTTAAAGAATCCGATTTTTCCTTCTCTTTTCTTATCAAACCCAAAATGGACTTTTTTTATTCTACTTTGATCTTTACAACCATATTCGTCCTTCCTAGCCATACTATATGGCTTTATAGTATGCGTATTAGTTTCCATTGTAACGTGAAGTATTCTTTCCATTGAATCCGGGAAACTACTAAAATGTATCATAAAAGGTATAAATAATAAAGTTTTTCCATCTGTCTTCTCTTCCAATCTTTCTTGTGTTAATGTTATGTTCTCAAAATATGCTATATCTCTTCCTTGTTCATTTTTATTATCTTCGCCATACTCCTTAAATAATTCATCAAAACTTATTCCCTTTTCAATTCCACCTTCTTTCTCCTCCCATAAGGGTTTATTAAACATATCGTTTTCTTTGTAGTATTTACTACCTTCCCTGAAGTAATCTATTCTTTTATTAATATCTACTTTTTTTTCACCTTTTCCAATTGTAAATACATACTTCCTTTTATCATTTATTTGAGTAGTAGTTCTCATATCCTTATAAAAACCCTTACCTTCTCCATATATTTCCTTTAGTACTCCTCCTTTTTGTTCCATTATATATACTATTTATTTTTTATTTTTTATTTTTCTTTTATGGTCATATGTTTGACCAAAATATCCCAATATATCGATGAATAATTTGGTTGGATTCCATCTTAATAGAACACCCTCATCTGATGCAGCATAATCATATGGATATGAGTGATGCCAATTATGCCAACCTTCTCCCACCGATAATAAAGATACCCATTTATTTTCAACTGGTTTTATATTTTTACGAAATGGTCTATCTCCAAACATATGTGCCACTGAATTAACACACCAAGTCGCATGAGATAACATAATCCACCTTAATACACCAAGTAATAATACTCCCTTTATAATGGAATCATAGAAATAATAACCATATATACCAGGGACCACATAACACATAAATAAATCCCCATAAGGCCATAATTTTAAGTTCAATTGTACAACCCAGTCATCTAATAAATCACTACAATCTATATTTTTCCCCGCATTTATCACTTCTTTATTTTTCCTTACTAGTAACCAACCTACATGAGAATAAAAAAAACCTTTATTAATATTATGGGGATCCGCATCAGTATCAGAATGCCGGTGGTGCACACGATGATCCCTCACCCAATGATATATTGATGCTTGATTTGAAGCAGATATAAATAACATCAGTATAAATCTCACTATATCTGTTGCTTTATAAGAACGATGTGACCATAGACGGTGTAGCCCAGAAGTTATACTTATTGCACACATTTGATAAAATAGGACTACTTCACATAATGTATAAAAACTATCAATATATCTAAGACTATATAGTGCAAGTATATGATTTAATGTAATAAATGTTGTATTTACATAATTTATCTCATATTTATTTAAAACTTCTTTAACTCCATTTATAGTATCTTTCATTTGTTATATTATTTATCTATATTATATATTAATCCATATTTCTTTATATATTTCTCCCTCTTTTTATAGTAATCATTCCGATAAAGTGATAAAATAGTTTTATATAGAAAAAAAAACCATCTTTCTTGAATTAATGTCATCCATATTGTATTTTTAGGGGAAAAAAAATTAATTAAATAATATATTAATGGTGTCCTTATAAAATATAAATAATTCAATTGTTTATATTTTACATAGTTACGTATCAATCCAAGTAAAGGTGTCGCAAGATATAAATATATCATTTGTGCATTATCAATTAATTATTCCTTTAGTTTTAAATAAAAATAAATTACTCTTCATTAATGAAATTGAGTTGATCCCCCAATACATCCCTTAATCTATCGATAAGCTTGTTTAATTTTTGTTCCAGCTTATCAACTGTTTCTTTTAATTCATATTTATCTTTATTAAGTATCATTATCTCCTTTTCAAATCTATCATATAAGTTTTCATCTCGTTCCAAATCCAATATAATTGAAAATCCAAATGCATCATCTTCATAAAATACTTCAACAATTAATGTTTCATTTGTTCTATCCATTATTTTCCACTGAATATGATATTCTTCTAATGAAAATGTTTTACTCAGAATACTATAAAATTTATCAAAATCTTCCTGAAAATATTTCTTATATTTTCCCCAAATACTATCTCCATATTTTATAATACACTGGTATCTTCCATTGATCATATTTTCTATATAGGTGATATGTACCTCTCCATTTACCATTGAACAATGCATATTACGTTCTTCTATCTGTTGAGCTTCAACAATTGTATTTGATTGATTTAATGGAGGTTCTTGAGGGGATGAATTAATTTCTATATCTTCTATTTGTTCAACCGGTTCTCTATCACGAGAAGATTTATTCTCATCCATTTTTATATTAATAGAAAAACTCTGATTCATTTATTATTACTTATTAAAATTATTTACCTTTTATTAAATTAATTTTATCATATAGAGATATATTTTATCAATCATCACAATCATCCATGCAGACATCGTAGGAGGGGGTATATCTTCTGGTCACTGAGTCATAGAAGCCCGCGGTTGGAAAATGCTGGCACTCGGTGTGGCAAGAATTCTGCGCTTGAGCACTTCCCCTTGTGAAAGACGAGGTGCGCATAAGGGTGCTGCACGCTCCCTCGTGGCAGATGTTGCTTGCACAGTCCGAGTTATTGTCGCAAGGGCAGCGGAACGCCCTACGCTGCAGTCCAGCGTTGCCCTGCGCGTGGGGTCCGTGTGTTTCGTAATAGGCGGTGCCTGGGGGTTCATCACAAAATCCTGTCCCTGACTCGGCCGATGCTGACCTCGGGAGGGGTGGCGGAATGAGCGGTAACCCAGAACAAGGACAGTCACCATCTTCCCATTTCAATACTTGGCCTGCCATCTGCTGCCCCTTCTCCTTCCAAAGGTTAACTGCTTCTTCCGAGGCGGCCTCTTCGGCGTTCGCAAGGTCAGTCGCTCTTTCTCCTGGGCAAGATATATCTGAGGTAGAATCCGAGTCGTAGTTACTGTATTCTTGAGTTCTGCAACCGATTACTTTTTCACTTGGTGCATTACCTTGACATTCCCATTGATCAGCCCTTAAACGACTCAAAGGTCCAAATATAGATGCAGTATAACTTGGGTCTGCATCTCGTGGTCCTTGAACAAATGTAGTATTGGGTGGACAGATACAACCATCTTCGGGTTGGGCAGGAAGAATTTGATTTGAAGAATCATGTAACCACCGGTTCGTCCCTATTGGATCGCAGCCGCCGGCAGTCCAGACGCAGCGCGGCCCGTCTGAGCGCACATCCTCGCAAGTTTCCTCCGTGTAGGTCGAGCAGGATGCAGTATCCTCGCCCTCGACAAACCGTACGGGGGGGCTATGACCCTTAGGACCCAACCCACAACAAGGATTACAGGTCTTCGCGCCTCCGTTTACAGATTGCCATTGCCAGAGCGGCGTGACTGCTTTGTAACAATCCATATCGCTCCAGTTCGAGCTCCTGTCAGATTGAGGGACTGACGAGTTTTGAGGGCGGTCACCGCTGATGGGGTCCTTCGTCGCGTGAAAATAACACCTGTCGTCCTCGGCGTCCCAGGTAAAGGAGTTACACCTTGGATGCTGGGTACACATTGCCTTGCAGTTGGAGATGGCCTGGTGGGTGCCGGCTCTGCTTGCGTGGAGCCGGCCCTCCCCGTCACTCTCTATAAAGGGGTGCGCCGATCGCTCGCCGCTGCCGTAAGTGTCAAAAAGCCAATTGTCGTCAGGGAAAGGGTCGTCGGGGGGCCACTTAGTATCTTGCACGAAGTCGATCGATGCCTCGGCCCCTTCAGGCAGCGCCTCCCTCATCTTATTCTCTACATAGCCGACTGCGTCCTCTGGGTTGCCGGCGTCGTCGCCCCACAGTCCACCCACGGTGCTGGCGCTATTCGCGCCGCCACCTCCCCAGCTCGCCGCTTCGCCCCTGGCTCTTGGACGACCCACGTGCTGCTCAGAGCTCGCTTCGAACGCTACACCATTACAAGCCCCATTACCACTCACCCTCTCATAATCACAAGTTGATGTCCACCAATGGCAATTACCCGATCCAGCGCTGGGATGGGAACCTTCCCCACCCCAGCCCGTCGTCGTCGTCTCCTGCTCCCCGAGGGCGACGCCTTGTTCTATTCTGGTATCATAATCAATTATATACTGTGCAGCTGGGGCTTCGGGTGGGGGGCATTCCGGGTAATCTACATTGATATCTACGGGCACTGGGCAAGATCGTTCTTTCTTTAATATAATCTCCCCACCTCCAGCTGGCCCACTTCGGTATCTTTCTCTACCGTCCCATTCCTTGGCTATTTCGGGACGGTATCTCAGCGAAAGGGGCGCGACGGCCCCGCGCTCGCTGTTCGACGCTGAGCGGAGCGTGCCGTGTATGTGAATATTTGGAACACAGCCCTCTACCCCCCCTCTCCATGTACAAATATTATTGATAGAAGTGTGTTCTGGTGTACTGTATGTGACTGTTTTATTATTCTCAATGATTCCCAATTGATTATTAACACCATATTTCCAATCATCTATATCTTCATAGTCGACGCGAAGGGGATCATGCGATCCTCCGTGGAGGTTCTCTCTGCTATGCACTTTAAACGGCCAACTCTCATCATTGGGGTCGTCCACACGCCCCCTTTTTGATACAGATTTATTACATTCTTCTTCGGTAGTCATAGAATAACAACCACGGTATCCTTTTGCAGTACCATCTAGATCCCCATTGGCCCACACCGGCTCGGCACTGCCGTACGCCCCACTCGCCTCGCTCCTCAGCTCCTGCCGTTTGTTGCGGCGTGTACGTTCAGGCGAATGAGCTTCACATTCTCCAACACCAGTGCCATCATCACCCGAGCACCATTTTTCATTGGTTGTTATGGAATCTATATATGCATCTATTTTCTCTTTTCCGGATGGTGTTCCATCATCTTGACCATCTTGAGGGATAGCCAATACAGAATTTAGCTCAGAAGAACATTGTGAAGTTAAATCAATACTTCCATCTTCATTATATCCTGATTTTCCGGGATCTAAAAGTGTGAAGTAAGCACTCTCGGTTACATTCCAAGTGGTTCGTGTTGGAGAGGTTTTGCATGCCGGATTGGTATCTACACATTTAGTTCCATTTGTCATCTCTTGAATGCAAACTTCATTGTATTTGCTAGTGGGACAGCCACTCCACTGCGACCATAATCCGGTACAGCGTGATTGACAATTCCTTTCACAACATGCTTCTGTTTTTTCCTTGCATATCCGCACGGCCTCTTCTGCATATACCCATTGATTGTCTCCACAAGATGTACCAGGACTACATGAACTTCTGGTATTATCAATATTAGTAATATCACCAATACTCCCTGTATATAGTTTACATAAATCTCTACCTTGCACGGTTTGATCTTCATCATCTAAATTAACTAGATCGTAATCATATCCTATGCAGTTTTCTTTATTTTTACATAGACTCTCACATAAATCCCCTCTCTCCCCTCTCCCACCATTTATTATTAATTCATTTTCCTCTTCGCTTAGGTCAATACTTTGTAGGGTGGCAGGTTGTCCCAGTGCTTCGTTACTACAAGGACCAGATCCAACGAGACGAATCCTACCATCGCAAAGAACACAATTACTACAAGTCAGTGCTCCAGTAGACATCTCTATTGCTAATGCTGTATGGGTATTATCTGAACTAAAATCACAGCTTCCCAGTTCCCCCGCAACAGCCTCATCATCCGCATTCACGGGATTACCGTCGTCACTCAATGTGTCAATCTTCCCCATCCAGCCCTTAATAGGAATGGTCGGCCACGCGTCCGCCGGCTGACCATTAGAGCGGTCAGCTGGAAGGTCTTCGCCCTTAATAGACATATTTTTTTCCACTACTTTTATTGGACACGGTCTTTTTGAATTATAATCAATAATGTCTGGACAAGGGCGACCACCATTCATCGCTTCCTGCATGATAATATAAGGGAGGTGGGTTGACTCGGAGAGGGGGCGTTTTTCTATACATCCACCAATCTCGTCAACTGTCATTCCGGGAGTATAAATACATCCTGGGCCAGGAAGCAAACATTCTTGTTCTCTTTCCCA
>MDTG01320834.1_pt1 | contig 10593 bp, 12 predicted proteins | sample 811421 | NCBI WGS metagenome assembly MDTG01 (sample SAMN05326645, study PRJNA326480) | marine metagenome | isolation source: seawater | place: Pacific Ocean: South East | collected 2011
ATGGAAAAAGTGCAAGTTTTTCATCTTTGTATAAACCTGGAGCTATAAATTTCCAAATTTGTATTAAAATTAATGGACATGAAAAAAAAAATGCAGAAAAGAAAGCTAACTTTAGATATGTTAAAAATGTTTCGTGTAAAGCAGTGAAAATTAACCTACGGTTATAACCATCGTCCTTAACAGCTTGAGCATATGGATCGACTAAAAAATTATAAATTTTTTCTGAAAAAAAATAACAAACAATAAATGTTACAAATAAAAATATTATTGATTTAATCAGTCTACTTCTTAATTCTATTAGATGTTCGCTGACAGTTATTTTTTTTTCTGTCATTTGCGAGTTTTTTTGATTTTTTCATTTGGATCATCAATGTCCACAGAATGCTCAATATCATCATGAATATTTGAGATAAAAGATTTAATTTTCTTTATTGAGCTTGCGATTTTTTTTAATACAACGGGCATATCTTTTGGCCCAATTATTAACACAGCTAAAATTATAATAACTAATAACTCAGACCATCCTATCTGAGGCATGAATTAACTTTCTGATTTATTGTTATCGTTATCTGTAATAGATTTATTATTAGGGTCATCTGACAAACCCTTTTTAAAACTCTTAATGCCTTTTGCTACATCACCCATAAGTTCGGAAATTTTACCTCTTCCAAAAAGCAATACTACTAAAGCAACTACAATTGCGATTTGCCAAATTCCTATCTGCATATCTTAATTATATTGAAATTAAAATTTAAATACAAGTGATTATTTATCCTCATTTAGGGTATCTGAAATCATATCATCTATGTTTGAATATATATTCTCTTTATTTTCGCTTTTTTCAATGTCAGCAAATTTTGATGTTCCAAAAATAGAACTATCAACTCTACTATCAATTAAGCCAGCAGCCAAAAGTTCCTCTGCATTTGGCAGGTCATCAAGGCTATTAATGTTAAAATGATTGAGAAATTTATCTGTGGTTATATATAATAAAGGCTTGCCTGGAATTTCTTTTCTTCCACTCGGCTTTACCCAACTCAGTTCAAAAAGTATTTCCAAAGTACCTGTACTAAATGATACGCCTCTTATCTCTTCAATCTCAGATCTTGTTACTGGCTGATGATATGCAATTATAGCTAATGTCTCAATAGCAGCTTTTGATAATTTTTTTTGTATTATTATTTCTTTTTTTAATTTATTAGATAAATCGTCTGATGTCCTAAAAGACCATTTGTCAGCTAGCTTTATTAAATTTACACCTCTATCAGAATAATCTTTCTGTAAGTCATAAAGAATTTTTTTAACATCTGTTCCAATCTTTAACTTTGACTTTATTGTAGCAATATCTAAAGGTTCACTTGCTGCAAACAATATAGCCTCAACAAGATTTTTTTGTTTTTTTTTCATTTTTTTGTTTTTACGTAAATTCTATCAAAAATTTTTTTTTGTTTAATTAACAAATCACCCTCTCTTACCAATTCTAATCCAGCAACAAATGAACCTGCATAACCTGTTCTACGAAGATTTTTTTTAACTTTAAATGTTTGGGGTATTAAATCTCTAAGATCACACCAATCTTTTAATTTTTCAAACATTGATGTGATTTTCTTTATTGCCTCTTCCATTGTATATATTCTTAATTTTTTTATATTTATTGTCGAAAAATTTTTTCTTTTTTTAAAATCTGCATATGATTTAATTAATTCATATAGAGATAAGGAATATTTAGGAGTATTTTTTTTCCTTATTCCTTCTTTTATTCCTCTAAAAAATATATCAATGCCCATTTGTTTTTTTGTCATTAACTGATCTGATAATAATCTGATCATCTCTAGTTTTCTTAATTGCAATTTAAGTTTTTCTGCCATTTTTGACGCCGAAAAGTCATCATCGAAATCTTCAGGCAAAAGTAATCTCGATTTTAAATAAGCCAACCATGAAGCCATAACCAAAAAATCAGCTGCGATTTCCAAATTTTTTTTTATCTTTTCAACATAAGAAATATATTGGTCTGCAAGTTGAACAATGGAAATCTTCATTAAATCCACCTTTTGCGTTTTTGCCAAGTCTAATAGCAAATCTAGTGGTCCTTCGTAATTATCAATATTAAGCTCTAGGGCTTTATCGCCTGCCAAATCTTCCTGTATTTTTAAATTTAATTTTTCTTTTGATTTTTCTGATTCATCCATTTTTTTATAATACTTACAATTTTTATCATTTCATCAATATTACTGTTACAGTGCAAAATAATATCATAACCTGCAATTAAAGGTTGTAACGTTTTTGTAATTAGATTTTCTTTTAGAGCCTTCATGCAAATATCATCTGTCATAATTAATCCTTTGTATTTAAGTGAATTTTTAATAATTGAATTAATTTTTTTTGAGTAAGTAGCAACTTTTTTGTCAATTGACGAGAATTCTACATGTGCTGTCATCATAAATTTAGGTTTAAGACCTTTGAAGCATAAAAAATCATTTTTTTTTAAATAATCCAAACTCTCAATTACTACAGGAGTTTTAAAATGACTATCTACGATAGACAGACCATGTCCGGGGACGTGTTTTGATACACAATTTATACCTCTCCTCTGATATTCGGTTATAAAATATCTTGATAGCTTATTTACTATTTTTGGATTAGAGGAAAATGATCGATTACCTATTACATTATGTGTTTTTTTATATATTAAATCTGAAACTGGATATGCAATAGTATTTATTCCTAAATATTTAAAAAGTTTAACATTAAAATTAATAAAAAACTGAGATTCTTTATGAAAATTTTTTTTATTTTTTGAATATAAATTTCCAAAAAATTTAGCAGTAAACTTTTGTTGATTAAATATATCTGAAAATCTGTTTACCCTCCCCCCCTCATGATCAATCATTATTATAGGGTTATTTATTGTTAGGTTTTTAATATGCCTGATTAAATTTACAAGCTGTGATATGTTCGCTATATTTCTTTTAAAAATAATAAAACCATAAATTTTATTATTCTTAATAATGTCAATTTCTTTACTTGATAAATAGTATCCACTCAATCCAAAGATTACTGGTATTACTTTGTTTTTAGTAGTTTCCAAAACTCTTTTTCCTTATTTGTTTTTTTAAAAAATTTTGTATTATCCTGAAATTTTTTAAATTTTTTGTTAGTTTTTATAATAGATAATTTGTCAATATATTTATTAAGATGAGATTTGTAATTTTGCCTTGCTAATTTTTTTTTAATAAGAAAATCATGAGAAAAATAATTATTTACTATCAAGGAAAAAAAGATCACGGATACTAAGCTACAAAATATTTTAAAGTAATTCATTACATTTTTTTTGGTATTTCAACATCTAAAATTGTCAAACCAACTTTTAAAATTATATAAAGTTTTTGAAGTAAAAAAAGTCTTGATTTAGAAACATTTTCATTTGGATGATCAATAATTTTTAAATCGTCGTTTGTTTTACCTAAGTTCCAAAATGCATGAAACTCGGAGGACAATTCGTAAAGATAAAATGGAATATGATGAACTTCTAAATTTGACTCGCATAAACTTATTACTTTTGGCCATTCTAAAAGTTTTTTAATTAAGTTTAACTCTTGTTGACTTTTTATTAATTCAAGATCTACATTTGTAATTTCAATGTCTATTTTAAATTTGGATTTATTAAATAAAGAATTTAATCTCGCGCAAGCATATTGAACATAGAAGATTGGATTTTCTTTAGATTTGTCGTTAACAATGTCAAAATCAAAATCAAGTGGGGACTGAGAGCTTCTATAAACCATCATAAATCTAGTTGCATCCTTACCTACAGCTTTTACTAAATCTTTTGCTAACACAAAATCTCCAGCCCTTTTCGACATTCGATATGGTTTACCCCCTTTATATAATTTTACAATTTGACTGATTTTGATATCGAATTTTTTGTTATTATTTAAGGCTGCGACAGCTGAGGTTAGTCTCTTAATATATCCTGTGTGATCAGCTCCCAAAATATTTATGTATTGATCAAAATCTCTATTTAATTTGTTATAGTGATAAGCAATATCATTAGCAAAGTATGTCCAAGTCTTATCAGATTTTTGAAGTGCTCTATCAACATCATCACCATACTTTGTAGATTTAAATAATAATTGTTCACGAGGCTCCCAATCCTCAATATCACCTTTCGGTTTTGGCAAAATACCTTTGCATATTGCATCTTCATCTTTGAGTTTGCTTATTGCTTTAGATAAAAGATCTTCTTTAACAATATTACTTTCTAAAATAAATATATCATGGTTGATACCCATATATTTTAAATCACTTTTTATAGTATTCATTGCTATACTGATAGCGGCTGGTTCTAAAACAGCTTTTGTATCATCAAAGTTTTGGGAGTTTTCAATATTTATTTTCTTTAGTATTTCTTTCGCAATATCTATAATGTACTCTCCTGGATAAAGACCCTGATCTTTAGGAAATTTTTTTTTTTTTACAATTTCAATTGCTCTAAAATAAATAGATTTTAAAAATAAATTAATTTGATTTCCATAATCATTTACATAATATTCTTTCGTTACATTATGACCGCAATATTTTAATAAATTACACAAAACATCTCCGTAAATTGCCCCTCTACAATGCCCTATATGTAATGGTCCTGTTGGATTTGCTGAGACAAATTCAATATTAATTTTTTTTGAGGAAATATTTTTTGCTAATCCAAAATTGTTGTTAATTTTACACAAAAAACTAAGGATTATTTTTTTTTTAAAGGTAAAATTTAAAAAACCCGGATTAACGATTTCAATTTTTTCAAAATCGTTATTGTTTTTATCAATAAAGTTCTTAATTTGCTTAGCGATTATTAAGGGAGATTTTTTAAGAAGCGAACCTAAAACTAAAGGAGCATTAAAAGATATATCGCCAAAACTTTTTCTCTTAGGAGTTTCAACTAGTATTTTGCTTCTATAATTTGCATCTATATTCAATTCATCGATAGATTTTAAAAAAATATCTTTATAATATTCAAATATATTCATTTTTTACTTAATAGATTTATATATGTTTAAAGCAAATTTATCTGTCATACCAGAAATGTAATCTGCAATATTTCTATCCTCATTAAAATTTGGATTAAAATTTGGAATTTTTTTATTATTTTTTTTAAAGTATACAAATAATTGTTTTATAATATTTTCTGAATTAACGTTCCATTTTTTTACACTACTATGATTATACATTTTAGTTTCTAAAAAATCTCTAATTTCATTTAATCCAATAATAACATCATTAGAAAAATTAATAATATTAAAGTTTTTGTTATAAACATCCTCCACATTTTTTATTTGCTCCACTTTAATTTTATCTTGTGATTTTTCGATTAAATCGGTCACCAGTATATTTAATAATTTTCTAACTATTTCATTTTTAGTAATTTTATTTTTATTTTTGAAAATTTTATTCAAAAATTTAAGCTCAAATAAATCATGAATACTAAATAATCCAGCTCTTAATCCATCATCAATGTCATGACAGTTATAAGCAATATCATCTGCTAGTGAGCTTATCTGAGCCTCTAAACTTCCAGAATTTTTCATATTAATTTTATAATCAAAAATCTCTGGTAACTGATTATTTAAAATGTCCATATCAGATAACGGCCCATTATGTTTGAGCAAACCGTCAATGCAATTTATAGATAAATTCAAACCTTTTTGATTATCGTAAGTATCCTCTAATAAAATTAATATTCTTAATGACTGTACATTGTGATCAAAGATATCGTTATTTAAGCAATTAGAAAGAGCGGTTTCTCCAGCATGTCCAAATGGTGTGTGTCCTAAATCATGAGCTAAACTCAAAACTTCACATAAATCTTCATTTAATTTTAAAACTCTTGCTACTGATCTTGCTATTTGTGAAACTTCTAATGAATGTGTTAGTCTTGTTCTAAAATGATCGCCTTCATGGTAAACAAAAACTTGTGTTTTAAATTTTAATCTTCTGAATGAATTGCTATGAATAACTCTGTCTCTATCCCTTTGGAATTCTCCTCTATATTTACTTGGCGTATATGGATATTTTCTACCTAAAAAGTTATCATCTTTTGATGCAAAAGATGCCAAATTGGAGTATTTATATTTAATATCCATTAATATTTAAATGACGAATACACTTGAAATAACAGAAAATGCAATAAAACAAATAACAAAACTGCTTGAATTTGAGCCTGAGGGCTCTTTTTTCAGGGTTACAGTTGAAGGTGGGGGTTGCTCGGGCTTTAAATATAACTTTTCAATTGATAACAAAATAAATGACAAAGACCAAAAAATTCAGCAAGTTGTCATAGATGAAATAAGCCATAATTTTTTGAAAAATTCGAAATTAGACTATGAGCAAAATTTGATGAGCAAGTCATTTAGAATTATCAACCCAGATGCCAAATCATCTTGCGGATGTGGAATATCATTCTCAATATGATAATTTCCAGTTGGAATATTAATTCTGTTAGAATAAGGACAGAAAACATTGACAAATATTTAGATAAAATCAATCCTGATATATTAATGTTTCAGGAGATTAAATGTGAGGACGATAAATTTCCATATGAATTTTTTGAAAAGAAAAAATATAATTGCTATGTTTTTGGACAAAAATCCTATAATGGTGTTGCAATTATTTCAAAAAAAAAACTTTTAAAAATTGATAAGAGCTTCAAAGATCCCAATAAACAATCAAGATTTATATCAGCTGACGTAAAAATAAATGGTAAATTAGTAAAATTAATTTGTATTTATTTACCAAATGGCAATCCTGTTAATACAGAAAAATATCCTTATAAGTTAAAATGGTTAAACAATTTTTTTAATTTAATAAAAAAAGAAATTAAAAACTATTATGGCATTATAATTGGTGGTGATTTTAATATAATTCCCAACTCTAATGATGTTTCAAATCCAGATGACTGGCAAAATGATGCTTTGTTCAGATTGGAGATAAGAAAAGAATTTAGAAAAATACTAAACTTAGGATTTAAAGATAGTTTTAGATTATTTAACAGTAATGATAAGCAGTATACATTCTGGGATTATACTCAGGGTTCGTGGCAAAGAAACAAAGGTTTAAGAATAGATCACTTCTTGGTAACAGATAAAATCTCAACAAAAATTAAAAATGTTGAAATAGATAAATTTACAAGAGGTTTAAATAAACCTTCTGATCATGCACCTATAAGAATTATTTTTTAATGCGACCGTAGATATCATCTAAGCGAATAATATCTGTTTCCTTTAATATATTTCCAATTTGAGCCTCAATAATTTTCACTGGTTTTTTGAAAATATTTTTTATTCTATGGATAGAACCCCTTGGTACAAAAACCATATCATTATAAGAAGGTTTAAATATTTTTTTTTCTAAAGTAATTTCAGGTTTTCCTTCAAAAATCAACCAATGCTCCTCTCTATGTCTATGTTTTTGTAAACTTAAACAACCTCCTTCATTAACTATTAACTCTTTAATTAAAAAATTTTTACCTTTGAAAAGATTTCGATATGTTCCCCATGGTCTTTTATATAAATTTTTACTGGTATAAAATTTACGTCTGCAATTCATAAAAAAAGTATTAATTGCTCGCCAGCTTCCTAAATCAGACCATTTTGTATTTAATTCGATAGAGTTTATATTTTTAATTTTTTCAAGTATTGCATAATCAAAAGATATAGGGTTAATTTTGTTAAAAAATTTTTTTTCTAAAAAAATACAATTATTAATATTTTTTGATCTATTGACTGAATTTAAACAGTTAATAAACATATTTTTTTGATTTATTGAGTAATGGTATATCAAAGATTCTTTGGTTGAGAGAAAAATACCCGCATTCCATAGAGCTTTTTTTTTTATTAATCTTTTAGCATATGCTCTGTTAGGCTTTTCAATAAATCTAGAGACATCAATTGAATTAAATTTTCTTAAAAAATACCCATACTGATCTGAAGCCACTGTTGGTTTAATTCCGAAAATAAATATTTCTTTATAATTTATTTTTTTTGCACATTTCTTTACTTCTAAATTGAATTTAGTCTTATTTTCAATTAGCTGATCGGAAGGTAAAAAAATTATAGGCTGTGTTGATTCTATATTTTTTAATAAAGATGTTGCTAAAATTGCAGGTGCAGTATTTTTTTTATATGGCTCTAAAACAATTTTATATTTTTTTACTTTGTATTTTTTTAAATATTTTTTTACTAAAACTAAATATTTTATATTTGTACTAATAATTGGAGGCAAATAAATTGAAGAATTAACTCTTTCCAATGTTTTTTGAAACATAGTCCAATTACCAAAATCAACAAACTGTTTAGGTAAATTTTTCTTGCTTTCTGGAAAAAGCCTTGTGCCTGCTCCACCACAAATAATAACAGGCAAAATTTTCATTTATTAAATATCAGCGTATGTTTTTTTTTCTTTAAATGCACCTGGATGCGTAACGGCACCATTAGTAGCTTCACCTACGCTTTGAGCGTATTTCCATAAGGTTCCGCTTTCAAAATTTGAGTTTTTTGGCTTCCATTCAGACTTTCGTTTCTTAACTTCATCTTCTGATAAATTTACAGATATGGTGCCTTTGTCAGCATCAATTTCTATTTCATCCCCATCTTTCAATAATCCAATCATACCACCAACGTAAGCTTCAGGAGAAACGTGTCCAATGCAAAAGCCTCTGGTAGCGCCTGAAAATCTTCCATCTGTAATAAGCGCAACTTTCTCACCCATGCCTTGTCCATAAATGGCTGCAGTTGTTGAAAGCATTTCTCTCATTCCTGGTCCACCTTTTGGTCCTTCATAACGTATTATTATTACATCACCCTCTTTATATTTTTTTTCTTTTACAGCTTTAAATGCGTCTTCTTCACAATCAAAACATCTTGCGTTGCCTTTAAAATTTAATCTTTTCATACCAGCTACTTTGACAATAGCTCCACCTTTCGCTAAATTTCCCTTAAGCCCTACAACACCACCTGTCTTTGTTATTGGATTATTAAAAGGTCTAATTACATTTTGATCATTTTTAAATTTTACATTTTTTAAATTTTCTCTCATAGTTTTCCCTGATACAGTTAAACAGTCACCGTTTATAAACCCACCATCAAGAAGAGTTTTTAAAAGCATTGGTACGCCTCCCGCTTCAAACATATCTTTTGCAACATATTTTCCACCAGGTTTTAAATCTGCCAAATAAGGGGTTTTTTTAAAAATTTCTGCTACGTCCATTATATCAAATTTAATACCACATTCATTAGCTATCGCAGGCAAGTGGAGTGCTGCATTAGTTGACCCCCCTGTTGCAGCAACTATTACTGCCGCGTTCTTCAAAGCTTCAAGTGTGACTATATCTCTAGGTCTAATCTTTTTCTTTAATAGCTCCATAACTTGCTTTCCACTTTCTAAAGCATACTTATCTCTTTCCTCATACGGTGCCGGAGTTCCTGAAGAGTAAGGTAAAGCTAAACCTATAGCCTCTGAGACACATGCCATTGTATTTGCAGTGAATTGTCCGCCACAGGCTCCTGCAGATGGACATGCAGCTAATTCTAACTCTCTTAAATCTTCATCGGACATCTTGCCTGCTTCGTGCATACCAACAGCTTCGTAAACATCTACAACTGTAACATCTTTACCCTTAAATTTTCCAGGCAATATTGAACCACCATACATAAATACACTGGGTACATTTAATCTGCACATTGCCATCATCAATCCAGGTAAAGACTTATCGCACCCTGCTAAACCAACCAATGCATCATAACAATGACCACGCACTGTTAATTCAGTTGAATCTGCTATTACCTCTCTAGATATGAGGGAAGATTTCATTCCTTCATGACCCATAGCGATTCCATCCGTAACAGTAATAGTACAGAATTCTCTGGGTGTACCATTGTTCTGATTTACCCCTTTCTTTACACTTTGAGCCTGCCTCATTAAAGCTATATTACAAGGTGCTGCTTCGTTCCAAGTGGATACTACACCAACAAAAGGTTTGGCTACATCCTCTTCGGTCAAGTTCATCGCATAGTAGAAAGATCTATGAGGAGCCCTCTCAGGCCCAACCGTAGTATGTCTGCTGGGTAATTTTGATTTATCTAATTTCATTTTAAACTATTTATTATTTCTGAAAGGTTTTTATACTCGTTTTTGTTGTTTTCTAGAAGGTCTTTTTCCTGGCTAATAATATTTTTTGGTGCTTTTTTTATAAAGTTATCATTTTTAAGTTTATTTTCTGAACTATTTATTTGATTTTCTAAAACCTCAACTTTTTTATTAAGTATTAAGATTTGCTGCTCTAAATTTATATTATCACCAAATGAGATGGATATTTTATCGTTGGATAAAATAACTTTTCCGATTTTAGATTTTGTACCTTGAAGACTAAAATTTTTTATACGACCAAGTTTTTTTATTATTAACTCATTATTATAAATTATTTTTTGGTTTTTTTTGGGCAATTCATCTATATTTAAGTCAACAAAATTACCAGGTGATATATTGAGTTTTGCTTTTATTGATCTTAGATCAGTTATAAAACTTATAATATAATCAATATCC
>MDTG01007679.1_pt1 | contig 10592 bp, 7 predicted proteins | sample 811421 | NCBI WGS metagenome assembly MDTG01 (sample SAMN05326645, study PRJNA326480) | marine metagenome | isolation source: seawater | place: Pacific Ocean: South East | collected 2011
AGCTGTTCACACTGATGATCATATTTTCGAATTAGCACAATCGGGTAACTATGCTGTTCTTACTATTGACAAGGTTTTGAAAAAGCGATTATACCAGCGCGGAATTGATGTTGTAGAGGTTGCCAAGAACCAACATCTTAGACTTATTGAAGGTCTATAGAACAGTTATGGTAGCGTGAAAAGGTGGTCGTCACCATGCCCATCCAGCAAACGCAGTTTAATTCCTGCATCAATCCACGCATGAGCGTAGTTTATAGCTCCAAAAGCGCGAATGTAATCCCCAATTTCCAAGAAATATTGTGCATCACTGGCATAATCATCAGCCATCTTGAGTAATATCGATAACATTTGACCTTGTTGAGATTCCGGTTTATGGATAGCAGTTGCTTTTTGTCTAGCTGTTGACGTTAAATCTAGATAGTGCTTGACCTTTTCAGGAGTAATTGTATCATTGATTTCCTTCACTCGCCACCCTCCTTTTGACGCTTTAGGAGGCGTTTCATATCTTCCTGCCGCCCGAGTGATTGATACAATTCTACGGCGAGTGACAATCTGCCCTCATCTTCTGCTTGCCTTGCTTTATCGAACATAGACTTTCTTTCATCCCAATTGCGTGCGATTGCTGCTTCTGCCGCTGCTTTGTATCGACTCTCTCGTTCTGAGTCGGCCAAGTGAGGTGCTTTCCACATTCGAATTAGACCATTTCTGGTGGCAGTAACCATGCTATCAGCGGTGACTTTTTGCAGCAAGTCGCCCAGATCCATTGCTTGACCCAAGACACCGTCGCTCTCACCTTGTATGCCAGATAGATGGTATAGAAGGCCCTCAATACCCAAAACCCACCAGCCATCACCACACCTGATTCCTTCCATCGGCTCAAGAGAATCTGATTGTAATTTTTCTATGTAATCCCACCCAAACGGATGTGGCACACCTTCCCATATCTCGCCTGAACTTGTTTGTAACAACAACCTTCCCTGATCTAACCTTGACACCCAACTCCATATTCTATCCTCAAGGCAGCGCTTTGAGTAATTATTGCCAAGCCTGCCACACCATAACTTACCGTCACCTGACTGCCAAAGTATATGCTCTCTGTCAAGCCAACCAACCAATCTTCTAACTTTACCAGTTTTGAAACGTTTTATTCCGACCCCCTCATGGGAAAATAAGTGTAATTGTCCCTCTTTACCAGATAATATCCAACCACCGCCAGGGCGAGCAAGAACGTCATTAAATCCTCCAAAGGTCGATCTGCCCTCGTGTAACATCCGGCCATCTGTCGTCGAAATTACGTAGAACCCATGCGCTGCTAACGCGGCCAAAATTCCATTCTGATAGTGTATTGAATGAACTCTGAACAATGTTTTCACGGTCCACCTAATCAGTCCATTTGACTCAATCAAGGTCAGTTCCAAGCCATTGCTCACTACGACTCCACCCTCAACTGCTGCAATGGCAGAAATTCGCTCAGACGCTTGCCAAGACCATGAAATGCTCCAGGACATCACGCATCACTCTCCAATATTCCCCAGGCAATAAGTTGGGCCTTGGCTGATTGAGTCAATTCATAATATCGGCTACGTCCTTTCATTCGGGCATTAAGGATGCCGGATTTCAACAGTTTGTTGCTAATTTGAGACAGCCTAGGGCGCTTAATCTCTAGGTGGGCCAAGATCTCTTTATCACTTGGTGAGTATTTTCTTACTTTAGCAATAGAGACTATGTAAGATTCGCTCGCGTTGAGCGAAGATAGCGCCACCGGATTCAATGGATGATCAACTTTTTCCGCGAATTTATCATTCCTCAAACCAAGTAGTGATTCAACAAAATTATCACGCTTTATTGGAGTTTTACTATCTCTAGGTTTGATTAACTCTGACAGTAGGAATATCAACTTACTCACTTCGCTACTACCTAACGCTTGGTGAGTTGAATGATTAACCTCGTCCAATACTCCCATTGAGATATTATCATCTTCCGTGTCGACCTCATCAAGCAAATCTAAACCAACCTCATCATGTATCAATTCGGCAGAGTTTTGCTCATCAAATTCTATCCTATCCTCAGGTTCAATCATTTCCCTTGATACCCATAATTCCGTACCGTCATTAGTTGCTTGATTAACCATATCTTCAAGTTCGGTTTTGTCTGAGTCTTCAAATTCTCGGGTTCTTCCAAGCAACCCTCCAAATGCCCCGGCATCAACTACTGGTTTAGGTCGCACTGTGGGTATAACAACCTCTTCGGTATCTGGGTTAGCCGAATATGCAAAGTCATCCATTGGATTATCAAGTTGCTGAGATTCAGATAAACCGTCTAAATCTAAATCGAAATCAAATAGGTTTGAATTTTGCTCGATAGTTAGAACCTCATTATGTGGTTCCCTTTCGTTCCACGGAAGCGACGCATCAATTATACCAGACAATTCTATTTCACTTGTTTTCTCGTTGTGAGTGACCATGGTTTGGGTAGTTTGTTCAATGGAATCATCAATTGGTGTGGGGATGTTGATTGACGAGGGCCCTGTTCTCTCTGATAAAATGGAATTGTCAATACCGTCGCGCATGAATTTCACGACCTCAAGTGGTAGACCCCCAGTTTTGGCATGAAGCGCTTCGGCATGGTCTAAACTCAGGCCAAAATTCTCATCAGTAACTGAAGTTATACGTTTCTCGACCAGAGCTTGAACCTCGTCTACTGATAGCGGCAGTAACGTCTCAATGTTGTCAAAACTATGCATCACGCTTTCTGAGATACCCATTCTTTGTCGAGGCTCGACCACCACAACAATAACTGCTTGGAGACGCTCCAAAGAGGGTAATACATCCCTCAGAGCAACAAACAATACGCTATCATCAACATTTGGCGTGTCTATGACTATCAACGGTAAATTATCAACAAAAGTTTGCGAGTAATCGACCATTCGCTTAACCAATTCGACAGTGTTGGCGGGAAAATCATAGTCTACGAGCTCAGAATACATCCGCTGAAGCAGACTTTCACCAGGATTATTGGCAGAGATGTGGTCAATGTGAACTGAAACTGGTGCTTCAAGAGCCGAGCAGCGCAGCAATGAGGTTCTGCCACTGCCGAAATCACCAACCATCAATATTCTTCTTGTTGAACAAAATTTGATGTGTTGTGCTAATCGTCGGCGAATATCCAAACGGCCAACATATAGTTCAGACTTGCCACCTTCTAACGGCATTGCCGAGAATGGATTCGAATTCAACTTTGGGAGATCAAAACCCAGACCTTCTACACGCATTAAGACAACATCGTTCAATGAGGTATTTGATGTTTAACCTATTTGACAGCTCGAATAACCCGTTATTTACTGTTAATCATAGTATTCAGCACGGTTTAATCTAATAATTAACGCATTATTAACGCATTATTAACGCGTTAGTAAACCCGTTAAACGCGTTAATTTTAATGAATCTCAACCCATTACTTATGTGCCAAATACTCATCCCAAAGATAAGTGAGACCATGCCAGTAGAGAATAGCCGATTGAGTGGTTTCTTCAAGTTGTCAGTCGCTGAGCGTAGAAAACTAGTACAAAACCTGTCCGGGATATCAGATGAACAAGTAAGTGCCTTGGCAAGCAATGGTGAATTGTCCGATGAGGCAGCCGATCGGATGATCGAGAATGTAATCGGCACTATGTCACTACCAGTTGGCATAGCAACCAATTTTGTTATCGATGGCAAGCATTACCTCATACCATTTTGTTTAGAAGAATCAAGTGTTGTTGCCGCAGCCTCAAATATGGCAAAACGGTGTCTGATTCATGGTGGATTTCACAGCCAAAACGATGGGCCGTTAATGATCGGGCAAATCCAAATCCTCGACACACCAGATATTGAAGCCGCAATGAGAAACCTTAATTCTGCTAAGGATGAGATTGTTGCATTGTGTAATAGTTTACCCTCTACAATGATAAAACTAGGTGGCGGTTGTAAGAAAATCGAAACCAGAGTAATCGAGACGCTCTCAGGTCCGATGCTGATTTTGCACATTATAGTCGATTGTCGTGACGCAATGGGTGCAAATGCGGTAAATACCATGGCTGAATTAATCGCTCCAGAAGTTGAAAGGTTAACTAGTGGAAGAGTCCATCTAAAAATACTGTCAAACCTCGCTGCTCACCGACTAGCTAGGGTTGAAGCGACATTTACACCAGAGGAACTTTCCAATGACGGTACAAATGAGAACGGTCTCGAGGTAATTAACGGCATAATTGAAGCTCATCATTTCGCTGTCGCAGACCCATATCGGGCCACTACCCACAATAAAGGCGTAATGAACGCAATAAGTAGTGTTGCAGTCGCTTGTGGCCAGGATTGGCGAGCAATTGAAGCCGGATGCCATGCATGGTCTGCTCACGCAAACCAACATTATACGTCCATGACAAATTGGGTAGTAAACGATGACGGAAATTTGGTTGGTTCGATTGAGACACCAATGGCTGTTGGCATTGTTGGTGGTGCTTCAAAAGTACATCCAACCGCAAAAGCAAACCTAGCTATTCTTGGTGTTGATTCAGCCAATGAGCTTGCTAGTATCATGTGTGCCGCTGGCTTGGCGCAAAATCTCGGTGCACTCAGAGCGTTGGCGACCAGTGGAATTCAGGCTGGACATATGAAATTACACTCAAGGAACATGGCAGTAAGTGCTGGCGCTGTTGGCGATGAAGTGGAAGTTGTTGCTTCGAGATTACAAGCACACAATGGTCCAAAAACTCAAACAACGGTAAAGAATATACTCGACGAATTAAGAAATGAGTAACTACTCCTCGGCGAATTTAAGCGTCTCTTGAACAGTGCCTTGGTATTCAGTTCCATCTTTCAAAACATCACTGGTTTCCAAACTATCTAAAATTCCAGTTTTCTGAACTTGTTCACGGAACCATGCTTTGACTTTCTTACGGTCTGTGTAGGGACACCCAAAGGCCTCAGAAAATCTTCTGGTTGTTGTAAGCCTACGAGTATTGCCGTCTTTTCGCCGGTCTATCATACCATACTGGGCAAGTTCTCGCACGTAATCATAGGCTTTCTGCCCCAGTAATTCAACCAACCTCGATTGCGACATAGGTTGATGATAGGCAATTAGCGAGGCTGCCTTTAGAAGTTTTTTTGGTAACTCTGTCTTGGCTTCTTTCGGTAGATGTTCAGCAATATCTGGCTTTACTTCTATTGCCCAGCGATCACCAACTTCAGCAATTTGTAAAGCTCCACCCCGACGCCTCTTCAAGGTAGACCTTAATGAATACAAACAATCTAACATCTCATCCTCATCATACCCTAGAGAATCACAAAGTTCGGTAACCGACATCGACCTGCCTGCACCGAATAGTGTTGCTTCAAGTAATGTATCTAACTGTAACTCTGACATGTAATCAAATCCTTACTCTACCAACCAGTCATGGCCCTCTAGGGCTTTACTATCTTGTAAAGCCAATTCTTGTTCTCTAGCAGCCCGTTCTTTTTCTTCCCTTAATCGCAGTTTCTCGGCCCGTTTCTTAGCAAATTGAACAGAGCCAGTTTCCTCTGTATTGTTTGCTTCTGATTGCAATCGCTTGTTTTCCTCGATTCGTCGGTTAACCTCATCAAATTCGGCAATATTTGGCCACAAATCCTCCAGCATAATATCCCCGTATGGAACTTCATCTTGACTAATAAGTGCAAACCCTCGGTGGGTGAGAAATAGGCTAGCAATGAATGACGCAACCTTTGCTTCCTCGCCATAACCATCGACCTCAGTGCCGTTTTCTTGCTCCAATATCAACCCTAACTCTCCAATGACGTCAATTACTCTAACTTTGGGTGAACCGTGCTTGTTGCATGTTCGCCTAAGTGCAGTCCAGCAGCGAAATATGTCCCCTTCGAGGTCCTCGTTATGCATTCTACCACCGACATTACTCAGGTATTCACCCAGTTCAGCCTGATGAGCAAGCCGGTTTGCTTCCCTGATTTTTAGCTCCTCTGCGTCATCTGCCGCATCTTTGAACGCTGAAAGTAACTCACCCAGAGTAACAGGTCGTCCCTCATCACGTCTTATCCTCTCATCGAATAGGGATGGCAGTATTTCGTCAGCCTCGCCATGAAGAATCGATGCTGTAAAGAGGTAATCTTGGTCGTCATAATCCGATTCCCAACCAAAATCTAGTTCATCTTCCCATTCGTCCTCATAGTCCATATTTTGGACCCTATCAAACAACACGATAGCCTGCTGATTTAGTACCTCCCAGGCCATTCTAATCAACCTCCCACATGCAGGCAGATTGAGTTTACTGGCTTCTAAGCGGACTCTTTTGGTAAAGACTTTCAAAAATGTCGACAAATCAACATCCCAAGGATTCAGTTCTTGGTCTTTGACCAAAGACAACACTAAAGCCACAGAGCGATCAAATGGGTCCACAAGTGACTGGTATTCAGATTCTTCCGCCTCCACTACCGGCATTATGCGCTCAGCAAATTTTGCGGCTGTTTCGGATTCTTCCCCTGATTCCAGTAATTGGTTAATGATATCTTGTCTCAGAAACCACTTATCCAAAACTGATTGTTTTGTTGTCAAGTAATCACCTTCAGTTGTCTTCACCGTGTTCGTCACTGTGGATTACCTCTACCGCTTCAGCGAGCTCATCACCATCTATAGAACGTATTGCATCAGCAACCTCTCTTCGTTCTTCAATGTCCTCTGTCAACTCATTAGCTCGCTCAATTAGGCCTGAGATTGGGCGCTCAACTCCGTCGTCCTCATCCTCAATGAAATTTAGTAGACCGCCGAGGGTTTTAGGTGGCGGTAACGGTTCTGGTACAGTTGGCATATCCGTATTGGCGTCAATCTGCTTTTCAAGTGCTATAGCGCTAATTCTTTCATCCAGTGGATTATCCTTAGCTGATTCTATCTCACTAAGCTGAATTGCCCGCTCCCGGTCGAAATCAACTATTCTTCTGCTGCAACCATCACCACCATGAGTTATTCCTATGTGATGGTCTGCCAAGCGCAGGGAGACTTTACGAAGAGTCACCATCAGGAACTGGGCTTGTTTGCTGCGCTTTCGACACATTTCAGCGATGCGCTCAGCATTTATCGCGTCAAGATTTTGATCGACTTCGTCAAAGTAGTAAAATGGACTTGGATCGTAATCTTGAATTGCAAAAATCAGGGCTAATGCAGCCATTGATTGCTCGCCACCAGAGAGTTGTAAACGATTGACTTTTGATGACTTTCCTTTCGGTTTAGCCCAAAGTTCAAGACCCCCTTTGAACGGATAATCTGGATTTTCAAGGTAAAGCTCACCTTTACCTCCATCGCTCAGAAGCTCGTATGATTTCTTGAAGTTTTCATTTACCTTAGTCAAAACCTTAAGCAGCTTAGCTTTCCTTTGGGACTCTAGTTTTTCAGTGATGTCAACCAAGTTTGCTCGCCTAGTTTGTAATTGCTTAAACTCAACTTTCATCGAATCCAATCGCTCTTCGCACTCAGCATATTGATCTATAGCAAGCATATTTACTGGACCATGCTTCTCCATTGCTCGTTCAAGGGTCCTGACTCGCTTCTCAGCATCACCAACAGAAGGCAAACTTACTTCAATAGGGGCTGGTTCAATAAAATTAGTTTTCATATCAACCAATAATTCATTGATTACAATCTCTTTACTTAGTATTGAACGCCCAAGCTCGTCCCCTAGGCGACGCCTTGATTGTGCATCTGTTGACTTTTGCGTCAACTCAGTTCGGAGGCTCGCACGCTCATCAACTAGGACCAATCTTTCATCCTCAAGTCCCTTGTTCTCCTCTAACAATTGGGTTCTCTCATCCTCCCTGTCTTTGAGTTCAATAGCGTCGGTGGCAACAGCAGCTTGCAAATTATCAATCATGTCGCTGCGAGCAATGATACCAGCATTAAGCGAATTTATTCGAGTTGTTAAATCATCGACTCTTTGTTGGAGTAGGCTCTCATGTTCGCTACCATTTTCCAATGCCATTAATGCTTGAGCCATCAAACCCTCGGCATCTACCCGTTTTATTTGCGCAGCATGTAGCCTATCTTTGAGATGGTCAGGACTAGCCGCTTCCATTTCTTCTCGAGTCTTTTCTATTGTGTTATTAAAGTCTGCAACAATGGATTGGGCTGAATCTAAATCATCTAATTGAGCGCTGGCTAAGGCCTCCAAATCTGTTAATTTAGCTTCATGTTCTGCCACCTCGCCCAGCGACTTGTTGTAGGCAGATTTCGCTTGTTTCAACTCTGAACGCCATTCTTGAGCCTTTACTGCTTGATCACTGTCAGTCAATTCATTGATTTTAGTTCTTAATTGCTGTTGTTCTCGCCTCGCATTATGCAATGCAGCAGTAACGGTTTCGGACATCAATTGTAATTTTTCAATTTCGCTTGATAAGCGTTCTATTTCGCTTGCTCCTTTGATGCCACCACCAAATGATACTGACATCTTACGCTTGGAACCTCCAACCATCGCCCCTCCTGCTTCTGTGACATCGCCTCTAAGAGTTACCAATCTGACCCCACCCATATATGACCGAGCGGTGCTCAATGAGTCAACGATTAGGGTATTTCGCAATACGAACTTAATCGCAATATCGATTTTCGGGTTATAATCTAACAATTCATGCGCGAAACCAATAACACCCGGCTTTTTTGACACCATCAAGGCCTTGCCAGCGACTCGGTTGTTGGTCAATTTGTTCAATGGCAAAAATGTCGCACGCCCTGCTCTTCTCTCTGCCAGCCACCTAATTGCCTTCGCAGCAATTTCATCGTTTTCAACAACGATTGACGTCATTCCTCCACCAATTGCTGTTGCTAGAGCACTTTCATGAGTAGCATCTATTGGGGCGCAAAGTTCTGCTATTGTTCCAATGATACCGGTTAATTCTCCATTGTCACGCGCCGATATTACCGCCGCTGCACCCCCAGCCATACCTTTTGAACCGGAGGAATTCTCCATTTCTGAGCGTAAACGATTTCTCGTCCTCTCAGCCTCTCGTAGTTTAATCTCAATTAACTGTGACTCTTCAACCAATTTTTCTTCACTTTTTTGAGCAGTGATAAGATCACGTGATAACTTATTGCGGTCTATTCCCGAACCACTACCGGTTAACTCTTCACCCAGTAGCTCGAGCTCACCAACTGATAATCGGTTCTCCTCAGCCAATTCTTGTGACTTGGCTAATTGTTCGCTTATTAGCTCAGCCTGGACGGCAGTTTTATTCACCTCATTTTGAGCAGCAGCCAAGCTTTCACTGGCGAGATTAAGTTCTGCAAGTAATTTGGTTAGTTGCTGTGATAGTATAGCCGTTTCATCACCCGATGATTCCATTACCTTCTGGACTTCAGACTCCTCCAATTGCGCTTCATCCAGTGATGCTCGGGAATTTTCTAGGTCATCTTTAGCCGAGGCCAGTGTATTGACAAATTCCTCCAGCGCATCTTCAGCGCTTATCAGTTGATTTGTTAATTCAGCAACTTCTAATTGCTCTTCACTGTCCTTAGTTTCAGCATCGGCAATCTTGTCTTTATTTGTATCAATTTTGAGATGCAAGTCAAAGATAATTTTGTTCAGCCCTTTACCATCACCGCCAGTCAATTCTTCGATTTGTTTCTGCAACTCACCGATTTTATCATCGAGGGATAGCAATGTTTTGGACCCCTCCCTTACTTGTATCTCAAGATTGTTCGCTTCCTCAATGTATCTTGTCTGCTCATTAACTTGATACTCTCTCTCGGCAATCTGGCTCGCATAACTAGCTTGGTAAGAAATGACTCTTGCCTGGTTTAATTCCTCAACCAAATCCTTAACTTTCACAGCCAAGTCTTTTTGCTTCTTCAATTCTTTAAGCCGAGCCTTCTGACTATCTTCTAACAATTTGATTCGTTCGATATAATCATCAACACTATCTTTTTGTCGATCTGCCTTTCTTATCTCATCATCATATAGTGTGACTCCAGCCACACTATCGAGGACTTTACGACGTTCTTTAGCCGTCATCTTCGCTAAACTAGTAACATCCCCTTGCAGAACAATGTTGTAACCGTCGGGCCGTGCATTCGCTGCGCCAAGTATCCTATGGAACGATTTTTGTGAAGAATCTTCCCCATTCAATCGGTAGTTGGTTACAACATTGCCGCTTTTTGTTAAGCGGATAGACCGAGACATTCTAACCTCTTCCATGTTTAACGGCAATCGCCTTCGGCCATTATCGAGAGTGGGATTAGCGAATACCAATGTTACGCTACAAGCTCTTGCAGCATTGTGATTATTTCCGCCATTAAAAATTAGATCTTTTGAGTTTTGCGCTCTAATAGTCTTATTTGACCTTGGACCGAGCACAAATTGTATTGCGTCTCCACAATTCGATTTTCCTGAGCCATTAGGTCCAGTGATGGCTGTAAAACCCCTTTCTAGAGGTATAATCACATCGCCTCTAAACGATTTAAAATTTGATACTTCAAGTGCTTTAAGATACATCCCAATCCCTCAAGCGGAAAATAAATCCAACCCTAATCCTTAGAGCGCGTCCCTAGGGGTCTTAAAGTATGCTAACGCTGATTGACCAATA
>MDTG01014569.1_pt1 | contig 10591 bp, 8 predicted proteins | sample 811421 | NCBI WGS metagenome assembly MDTG01 (sample SAMN05326645, study PRJNA326480) | marine metagenome | isolation source: seawater | place: Pacific Ocean: South East | collected 2011
TCATTGTCATTGCTAAACTGTTTGAAAATGCACTCCGTAATGTACTTCTTCGCGCTCTCTGAAAGCGAAGAAGAAGAAGAAGAAGAAGAAGAGCTCTCCTCTGAAATAAAAGTGGAGACGATCCGCGGTTCTCCGTCCTCTACGAACTTCGTTACGGCAAATTTGGTCGTCCCTACCTTCAAATCTATACTGTTTGTTCTCAAAGGCTCATTGGAAATGACCGAAATCAACGCGGTCGATCCATCGTCGTTCGTTCGATTACGAAAGTAATGGACTTCAGTGGTTATGGAAGATTCTTCGTTTGTTTTTCCAGTTTGGTTTCTTCTCGAAACGAAGTGTTCGACGTCGGAACCGTACAAACTCGACTCCGCATACGTGAAAGAAGACGCCATCAATGTGGCTTCTCTTTTTGCTCTACCGTTTGGCGTTCATTGGTATTGGTTACGAGACGTACACATGTGAAAGGTGCGTCAGGAAATTGAGTTATTATTTTTTTACGAGTCGTACAACAACTATGTATTTTACTACTAATTTACACGCTTACCGAGAACTAGTGACCAGATTGATCTTCTATACGTGTGTTAATACTACAACTCTTCCCTGAACTTACTTTTGTGTCGTTCTCCTTCTCCTTGATTCTCTTCGTTTTTTTCTCTCAAAACATCTTGCACTGCTTCTTCCTCTAAAATCTCTTCATCGACGAGCGCATCGATGGCGTCACGCGCTGGCTTGATTTTCGCATTATCTGGCATTCCGAGCTCACGAAATTGTTCTTCAGATAACCACACGACGTTTTGATCTTCTCCGTCTTCTCCTTTCTCTCCTCCTCCTCCTTTACCTTTCCATTTATCTGTACCACGTTTTTTGAAAAAGTCAACGATATCTTGTGTCGATTCAAACACGTGCACATCTTCCATCTCAATGTTCAGATCTTCGTTCTTCTCCTTGGCAAGAATTTGGCGAATGCGCTCCTTCGCAACTTTTATTAACTCATCTTTTTCTTCCTGGGTTAACTCACTGACAGTTTGAGGCGTGTTGCTCAGGGAAAATTTTTTCTTCAACTCTCTCCTCTTAATGTGTGCTTCCGAGGATTCGTTTTTCTCCTCTTCCATCACTAACGTCACTTCCTCATGCTCTTCCTCGCTTATCTCGAAATACTGCTTCTTCAACGTTGGGTACCTGTCATCCACGACGAAAAGACAAATCGGGTCACCAATGTAGTTCTTCGCCAACCATTTGTGTTTCGTAAACGTGCTCAACGTCGTGCTAGCCCCGGGCGCTAAATCCGCGTACTTTACCTCATTTCCGTCGAAATCCAACCAAGATAATTCGACGTGCGATTCCATCGAGTTATAAAACTCCGCGCGAACACTTTGCTTGCCTTGTCCTGATCTGAACGTCATGTATCCATATTTATTCGATTCTCGAATCTCCTCCATCGACGTTACTTTCTTCCCTCGATTCCTTTGATGATCTCTCGCATCTTCATCTCGAAACTGTTTATCGCTCTCGTCACCGGAACCAGCAGTCATAAACGTCATGTGATTGTACGTAGCCCTCTCTTGTTCATTCATTTGTTCGACTATCAACGATTTCTTCATCGTCTCCAATATTTCGTTCACGGACATGCGAATCGCGTCGAGATCTTTCTTCTTCTTCTGCGACTCGAGCGTTTTGATTTTGGCAAATATCCCGGAATCCTCGAAAGCTTTCCCAATGCCTGTGCTCATATCCACGTTGAAAACAGCAACTCTACGACCACCCAGAATATCGTCCTCTTCCTCCTCGTAAATCAAAGACACTTCTTCGTCTTTCTCGGCGTCTCCGGTCGCCTTCTTCTTCCCCGCGCCAGCGTCCACAAACTCCAGCAACGTGAACTGCTTTCTCGCCTTCTCGTTCTCCTCATCTCCTTCCTCGCCTTCTCCATTACTGATCGGTTTCATCTTATTCTCTGCCCCGAACACGCTCAACGAATCGAACCCGTCTCGCGCTAATTTTTGGCAAAACTGTTCCTTCCTTCCAATCTCTTCCAATATTCTTTTTTTGCTAAACCCAACGTGTTTACCGTTCAAAATCGTAGCCGGATGGAGCATGATTGTCTCTTCCCCCGTTAACGGGTCTACGTAGACCGGTAATGACGGTAATCCGTCCGCGGTGTGCGTGGCGGACGGTTTTATCTTTTCCAGTAAACTGTTCAGTTTTGTTTCTTTCGTTTCCAATTGTTGTTCGTCTTGTTGCTCTCTGTCTCGCCTCGCGAATGCATTGCTCGAAGCGAAAACGTGCGTCGCCGCGAAGAAAAGAAGTAACATCGCGACGAACGCAAGGCGTGGAAAACCTCGGCTGCGCCACATGTTTATCTTCAGTTTTAAGAAATTACTGAGTACGTCACAATTTTGACGAGAAGTGAAACGAAATTTTGGGTGCCGTATAGAAGGAGAGCGGAAGTCCGTGCGAATACTTTTATTATGGCTTTTACAAAATACACTTATAACAGTCTTTCTCGCACGACAACGACGCAGTCTAGGCTGCTTGAGGCTTCTTATACTTCAGCGTCTTAATCAACCCTCTCATTTTTCCTAAATCCGTCGGCGGCCTTTGACCTTCCTCGACGGGGCAAAAATTTTCCTCGGAAATGAGAGTCGCCACGGCTTCCCAGCCAGTTTCCGTCGCAATAACTTCGGTCATGGAATCTTGTTCCGACCTATTTTTCGCCACGTTCGCGTCGATCATTTTCTTTCGTTGATTGCGCATCAAGTCGAGTTCGGCAATCGCTTCTTCTTTGATCGTTTCTATCTCTTCGCGTTCGAGTTTGCTTTTTTGTTCGAGCTCTTCGCGCATCTTTGTTAAATATTCTTTTCGGATGTCTCTCGCTGGTGGAGGTGGAGTTGGTGTCGGCGTTGGAACCGCGGAAGAAGGTGCCCCGAGTTCAGATACGTTGTCCATTGGAGATTTTTGCACGGAAGAATTCTCGAGGTTGGTACTATTCGTGCCACCACCCACCGTGTCCACGCTTTCGCTACTCGGACCTTGTTGCATCGAACCGAAGTCGCCCTCAGCCAACGGAGGAGCAGGAGCAGGAGCAGGAGCAGGAGCAGACGGAGGCGGTGCCGAAACAAACTCACTCATGTTATTACCCGCGTCCAAATCTGAAGCTTGGCCAGCGGAGTGCACGGAGTGCGCCGAGTGCGCCGAGTGAATGCTCGCATGCGACATCTTCCGTTCGATATGGTCTTGTTGTTGTTGTTGTTGTTGTTGTTGTTGGAAATTTTCGCTCGATTCGATCGTTGTCATCATTGATGGTTGAGGAGGAGGCGTGCCGGTGTTCTCTCGAGAACATTCTTCGTTACTCGGTACCGATTGCATTTCAACAGGATTCACAGCCGGTGGTGGTGCGGATACGAAACCGTCCGTTTCACCTGTTCGCGCGTGTTCAAAAAGAGAAAGGGAAAGAAGAATATAAGCAAAGCCCAATTGGAAGAACTAATAAGAGGATTGAATTTGGAAAAGAGGAACGCGTAAACGACGAAAAGCGCGAGCAAACACGTACCCGCGGCAAAGAAATCCGTCTGTTGGTTTTGATCGGGTTGCTTCGGAGTCGGCATGGACGCGGGGGACGCGTCTGGCTTGGAAAAGTCGTCCATGATAGTTTTGAGTAAATACCGCTTTTGTAAATGGGGAGCTTTTGTTTTTTGCTATGAAAAGACAAAACCCGAGATTTTTTCGTGATGGGGAAGGTGCGACAAAATATTGTTCGAATAATATTTCACGCCATAAGATCTAGTTGGTTGCATTTATTTATAGCGATCGTGTTCGTCCCGTGTTGCTGCTTTCGACTGTCTGGCCACGATTTCTGTTTATCTCCGTCGAACGAGACTTTCGTAATGCTTCCTAACCCTCTCGTTCTGCCTTCGCGAAATATGACTCTGAAGCCTTCTTCGACGAACTCGGGGCGATAGAGCCATTGGAACACGACTTTAGCGCGATCTCCCGCGCGTAAGACATCTTTGCCTTCGATTTTGCATATCCTGGCGCACTGACGGACGGACATGCAGTGTAAGACGGGCGCGTAGCCAACGGTGAGGGTCGTCGGGGAGACGAATATTAAGATTTCGGCTTCGAACGACCACGTCGAGCGAGGATGTAAGGATTTGCAAATCAACGCCATGCCTTTGCGCACGTCCGCTTTGTGCACTGGTTCCTTGCTGTTTTTTGCTTTTATGGCGAAACTCGCGGATTGACCACACACAGCTTTGAGAATGGACGTTCGATGAGTCATCGTCGATTTGACGACGACTTCCTTAAAGTGCCCTAAAGAATCCGGTCCCATGAGTAATAGCTGGTTCGTCGAGATAGACCCCCTCGTAATGACTCCTGAGACTACTGTACCAACACCATTTACCGTGAAAGCGTCGTCAAGGTGAACCAGTGCGCCACATTCCTCTTTTCCATGTTTTGTAGTTGTTTCTTCTTCTTCTTTTCCTTCTTCGTTTTGTGTCGTGTTCTTCTTTTTTTGCTCGTCGAACTGTCGTCTCGATGGCAAGTGGTTTAATAGTAATCTCAATAAATCCAAATTTGTGTTTTCCACGCACGATATCTGAAAGATTGGCGTGACGTCCGAATCTCCAGCCATGGTCTTTATGCACGTTGAAACATCGTTACTATCTCTGACAAGAATCGGTTTCTTGTGTACCCCAGGTCGCTTTAACAAGCGCAAAATACTCTCCATGGTCGATTGTAACAAATGGTCGGCGCACATGTCGATTTTCGTCACGCACACGACGAACGGAATCTTCAAACCTAAAACAATACCTAAATGCTCTTTCAGCATGCCAACAACGCCGCCTCTATTTGAATCGACGACTAACATGGCGTAATCTGGGCACACCGCGGTTAGGCCGCACAAAGTTGTCTTCAAATACCGCTCGTGACCACACAGGTCGGAGAAGCTTATAACTTTACTCGATTTTTCGACAATCTCCGACCATCTCAAAGAGTGCGTTTCTCTCGTTTTTTCATCTTGATAATTCGCCACCTTCCCGTCTGGCGTAAATCCCATAATCTGCGTCGAAATGGAACTCGTTCTCCCGGTTTCCATCTCGTGCTTGTGCCGAAAGACGTTTGCTCTCGCGCTCCCTCTTCCGTTATCCAAAACGCCCTTTGTTAAGACGCCTAATAAAGTGGATTTCCCCGAGTCGACGTTTCCAACCGTGGTTATGCGTAACTCTAAATGTTTCGCTTCTTTGGGAAAAACTTGTCTCACGAGCATGCACTTCGTGTGCGCATTTTTTTTACCCGTCTTTCTCTCGAAAGCTTCGGACACTTTCGCTCCTAACTGTTTCGCCATGTTTTCTAACGTTTCGATGGAGAGTTTCATCTCCTCTTCGTTAATCCCTCGCACGGTCCCATCGTCATCGACGCCAATTTCGTACAAACACTCGCCGCTTCCTTCGTTTAATCGCCACAGGAGCTGCGTGGTGAGTTTATCGAAGGTTCGTTGCGACGGTTTCACCAGGTGGCGTTTATATTCCACGCTGCCGTCGTCGCACTCTGGCTCCAATTCCAAATCGAAAGGGGTCGTCGGCGACGCTTTCGCCTCGTCGCGAAACGTCAACGCGCTCTCCAGCTTCTCTTCGAGCATCTTCTTCTTTGTCGTTTTGTCGTCGGTCTCTTTCGTCTCTTTCGTTGGACCACCTTATTTCTTTCTCTCTCTCTCGCGCGCGCTTTTTGTGAATAATTTACCCTTCGAAACCCAAAACTTCTTCCCGGGCTTGTTTTGTCCCTCTTATGTTTAGGGACTCACTCGATTTGGTGAAAAAAAGGTAGAAAATCTTTCTGTTTTTGAAAAAAATGTCTGAAAACAACTCTCTTTCCCACCCAAAAGAGGTCGAAGTCTTTTTGGTTAAACGAAGACCATCCTTGGTCCTTTTAAAAAAAGGAAGAGGCCTTTTAAAAGAGAGTTTTCACGCAAAACGTTGTTTCACTTTACTTTTCTCGCGCAGCGACATCTCTCGGTTCACCCGAACAAAATACGGGGACGCTCCGACGATTCGACACAAAAGCTCGACATCCAAGACGACCCCCGACGCGTGAGAAGACCAACGCACAGAAGAAGAGACCCCACGGAAACGCGAGCGGTTGTTTAAAGAAGGGAAAATCAACGGAACCATGGCGAAAAGCATGCCGCTCTCCTCGACGAGCGCGATCTGCGCGGGAAAGACGGCGCTGTCGAGAACACATCGTCCATTGTCGAAAAGGCATCATCAACTTCGTCGTCTGGCGCTGAAAGCCGTCCAAACGCCGAGGAAACCGGCGGAGACGGTGGCCCCGGCGTCGAACGAGGACGAAAAAGAGGCGTACCCGTTCGAGAAACAATACAAAGATTGTGCGTGCGTTCGTTTCGCTCGTCGTCGTTCGTGTACGCGGGAGCCGATATCGATTCGATTCGACGAGGGAGACCAAAGCGTATCGTCCAAACGTCCAAAGCTATCCAAGACAGAGACCATATCTTTTCTGAAACCCTAAACTACAGGACCTCTTTTTTTTGGTGTGGTCGCAGTCGCTTTTTTTTTCTCTCTCTCTCTCTCTCTCTTTCCGGACAAAACTGACGCGACCACGTTCTCACTTTTACACCACGCGCAGACCAAACCGGGTACGCGTCTGTCCCGGGACTCGCCTACGAAAACCAGGGATGGGTGACGGAAATTGAAGGCGAAATCCCGAAAGAGATGGAAGGAACGTTGTTGCGCAACGGTCCGGCTATGTACGAGAGAGGCGGCTTCGTTAAATCGTATTTGGACGGGGACGGGATGGTCACATCCGTGGCCGTGAAGGATGGTAAAGCGTATTTCAGGAATAAGTTTGTCGTGACGGAGGATTTTGACGAGGAAGAGAGAACGGGGAAGTATATTAAGAGTTCTATTTTCACGGCGGCGGATCCGAGACCGTTTGCGTTTGGGCAAAGATTGTTTAATGATTTGTTGGGTGGAGATATTTCTAAGAAACAAAACGGGGCGTATAATGTCATCAATTGGGGCGGGTCTTTATGTGCGGTAGATTATAAGAAGCCATACGCACTGAACCCGGACACGCTAGAAACGATTGGTCACGGGAACTGTCCGTTGAGTTCGACGACACATACGAGTCACTACAGAACGGTGACGGAACCGGATGGGTCGAGAAGATTGGTAGCGTTTATCAATGAAGTGAACTGGAGAACGAACCATAAGAACGAAGACGGGACGGAACATCTGGGGACCACAAATGCGGTGTTTTACGAGTTTGACGAGGACGGGAAGGAAGTAGCGAGACGCGAGTACCCGTATCCGTCCTCCTACGTGCACGATTTAATCGTCACGGAGAATTATTACGTCTTGTTCGATTGCCCGATTAAAATTGATTTCAAAAAGACCTTCACGGATTATTTGACGCAAAATGCGTGCTTATCCGAGCTCATTTGCGAAGACACGGAACGACAACCGTTGTTTCGAATCTTCCCGAGACGCGGGGCTGATATGAAGGTTCGAACGGCGCCGGCGGATTATTGGTGCTACGCGTACCATCACGTAAATGGTTTCGAAAACGACGACGGAGATATCGTGTTTGACACGTGCACTTGGGATAAGTTCACGTTGTACTTCACAGATATCACGAACCCGAACGGGAAAGACAACTTTCCGAGAATGAAGTTGAGTCGATTTATCATCGATATGAAGAAGTATGAAGCGAAACATTATTTATTATCCGATATCCCGTGCGAGTTGCCAATCACGTCTTGGGATTACACCGGGGAGAAGTACGAGCACATGTACTTATCCACCTCGGTCGGTCGCAAAGATGGCGTCAACGGCCCCATGCAAGCGTTGACTAAGTGCTCGTTGAAACCGGACGAGACGACGTTATACACGGAGGAACAGTGGATCCCTGGGGAGCACAAGTTTGCCATGGAACCGTTTTTCGTCCCGAGACCGGGGAAAATTTTGGACGAAGACGACGGGTGGGTCGTCGCGTTAGTACACGATGCAAGATACGAAGATTCTGATTTCGGTGGACGAGGAACGGAAATGGTTATTATTGACGCGAAGAAGTTCTCGGAGGGACCGGTCGCGCGTTTGCGATTACCGAAATACGTTCCGTATGGTGTCCACGGCTCGTGGTCGGCGGAGTATGTCGCCGGTCCGCCAAAACCGGATGAATTGTCGCGTTTAGAAGAGTTGAAGAAGAAAAACGGCAATGGCCCAATTTCGTTGGGACACGGAGATATTATCCAGACGACGAGTAGAAAAGAGGTGGAGGAATTAGATTTGCGAAAAGTTGGCGCGGGCATTGGCGGCGCGTTGTTGGGTATTACCGCTTTGAGCGAAATGATGGGTCAAATGGGCTTCTTCCAATAATAAAGGAAGGCACGGTTAACGCACATATTGTGCGCGTATGCGCATGCGTTATTATCTTTTATCGACATAATCGCCGCTCTTTATAGTGTAAAAACTTAAGTCTTAATAGCCAACCGTGTAATCTAACGCTAAATATATGTAGAAGATCAAATAATAGTGGCGCTTTTTTTGTACTACCATCGGCTCGTGACAATCGCACGCATTCATCATCGCTCCTGATATTAAAACTATAACTATTCAAATTCGCTAAACGACATTTACAACAGCTATTTCCGTAACTTATTTACTTATTAATGAATAGCCTCTTCTCGTCGCATCGTCTCTTCTAGCGAGAAGACGTCATCGATGTCCTCGTCCGAAGGTGGCGCCGTCATCGGCGTCTTCCTCCCAAACTCGCTCGTAGATAACACATCGCCTTCCACTATAGTATGACTACTACTACCCCGTGTAGCTTTACGCTGGCAAAACGCTTCTATTCTATCCCACGCTTCCATCAGCATTTTCGTAGGACATGTCAAAACTACTCGCGCGTAACCAAATGCTCCAAAACATTGTCCAGGAAGTATTAACACGCTTTCTTCGCTAAACAACGAGCTCGTAAAAGCGACGTCATCTGTCAAGCCCGCCTCTCCGAACCGCTCGCAATCAATCTTAACCAACGCATACATCGCACCATCTGGCAATGACTCCATGCTCAAACCCTGGCACCTCTCGCACCTTTCAATGCACACGTCTCTGGCCTCTCTCAACGTTTGTAACGTTTCGTTCAACCACACCAAGTCGTCGTTTTGCAAAATAAACGGCAATGCCGCTTGTAACGGCGTCGGTGGCCCTAACGTTACCTGAGAAAGCTTCTCTAACGCGTCGTGTATCCCTCCATTCTTCAAAATATCATTTCTATCATGCACTAACAACCAACCTAACCGCCATCCGGGCACCAACCATCTCTTCGACAACGACCCAACTGCTAAAATCGGCACCGTCTCTGATACGCTTGCCAAGGGCAAATAGTTACACCGGTCGCCAAACGAAATATCCTCGTATACCTCGTCTGCAATGATCGGCAACTTCAATTTCTCGCACATTTGGCAAATATCCACCAAATGTCTCTCCGCGAACAACGTCCCGCACGGATTGCTCGGATTATTCACCAGAATCGCCGATATCTTCCTCTTCATACCGTCTCTCTTTCTCTCGTTCACCAATTGTTTCACGTGTTCTAAATCAATCTCCCAATCGTTCTTCCCGTCTAAATCGTAAAACACGCACTCCACGCCGTGTACCTCGCACAAGGTCTGATACAACGGAAAACCAGGTTTCGGCAATAACATCGCCATTTCTTCGTCGGCGTTTTTTGCCAACACTTGAATCGCGTGCGACAAGGCTTGAGAACATCCGTGCGTTAAAAACGTGTCGCGTGGGCTCAGTTTCGCTCGAGAGTTTGGATAGACGACGACGGCAGAACCATCGACGCTTTTTTTCGGTTGGTTTTTGTTGTTGTTCGTGTCATCTTTCGTCTCGGTGTCGTCTTCGTTCGTCATTTCTTGTGTATTTTTAGCTCTTTTCTCGTCGCCGGCGTCGTCGTCGACGGTGGTGTTTTTCCCTCGGGAAAACGAATTCCGATGGACGTCGAAACTCTTCCTGGCCATTCTCGGCCCGTATCTCCGCGCTAAACTCTTCCTGGCTTCCTGTAAACCGCTGCTCGGCGCGTACCCGTTGTTTGTCTTTTCCTCGAACATCTCTTTCACGCGTTCCACGACTCCCGGTGGGGGCACCAAGTGGCCAAAGACGGCGGGATCCCCCAGCGCGCAACTGATGACGGATTTCATCGGGTTCGGCGTCGCGTCGAAATCGTCCATGATTTCTCGAATCGGGTTGCGCGTCTTCGACGCCGAGGTGGAGGCGGCGACCGACCATTTTGTGGACGCGGTTTTGGCCGTTATTATCGTCTCCTTCTCCTCCTCCTCCTCCTCTTCAGAACAGCTTTGGGGACGCATATTCGTGGACCTTCTTCTTCTTCGTCTCTCTCTCTCTCTCTCCCGTCGTCGTCGTCGTCGTCGTCGCCGGCGTCGTCAGCCGCCACTGCTCGATACGCTGTCGCGTGCCCGCACGCCGCGATGATTATGTGTGGTTGCTGCTGCTGATCAAGGTGGCCTTCTTCTGATCGGCGTTAAGCGAGGTAATGAACGTGCTCTCAACCA
>MDTG01108174.1_pt1 | contig 10591 bp, 7 predicted proteins | sample 811421 | NCBI WGS metagenome assembly MDTG01 (sample SAMN05326645, study PRJNA326480) | marine metagenome | isolation source: seawater | place: Pacific Ocean: South East | collected 2011
CAAGTCTCAGAAAAACAAAAAGCATTAAACAATGCTAATTCTTCTATTAGAAATAGAGATATTAATATTAAAGAATTAAAAGATATTAAAGATGCTAACCAATCAATTATCTCTGATTTGAATACTCAAATCTCAGAAAAGCAAAAAAATCTTGATGAATCAATAAAAACATTAGAAATAAATGAATCACGATTTAATGAAAATAAATTTAATCTTGAAAATATTTTATCTACAAAACAAAAGGAGCTTCATCAAGTGCATGAACAATTAGAGTATTACTATAAACTATATAACGAATTACTAAATATTACTGAGGTACAAAAAGGACAATTAGGTAATGCAAAAGACTTAATTATGAAAATGATGCCATTCTGTAAAGGTTTGAAATTTAATAGAGATTTCAACGTAAAAAAAGAATTATTTAAAAGACTCACATGATCTTAAATTTTTAGATATTTTTCTTAATTATTGAAGGATTATAAACAGATAATTAATATATGATCAAATTATTTATTGAGAATAATTTAATTTAAATGTATAATGTCTGAAGATGTTTTAGTTTTTTGGATAAGAGATATTCAAAAATAAAGTCATTTAATAAAATTGCGATTGTTTTGCTTTCTAAAGTAAGTGAAGTAGAGCATGGTATGTCCAATCTTCTTCAAATATATATAAGAAACTTTTCCAAATTTTTTCCAAATGATAGTTTATATTTAATTTGTTCTCAAAAAAGTCAACTAATATATGAAAAATTTAGTTCAGATAATATAAAAATATGTGATAAAATTTTTTTTGAAAATAATATTTTTACAGTAGCTTTACACCCTTTTAATGAAATTAAATGGCCCTCAAAAAACTGTCCTAATGTCTTACTTTTGTGTGATTTAATACCTCTTCAACATAAAGATCTTTTTCCTAATAGTTCAATTTATAGTTTTGGGGAAGAAATGAAAAAAGTTGATAAAATAATTACTATTTCTTACTATACAGCTGACATTATTCCTAGATTTTTGAATTATCCAAAAAATGACATAAAGGTTATAAGATGCTCTAGCGATATTCAAAATTTAAAAACTCAAAATGATGAATCATTTATTGAAATTCAAAAAAAGATAGGTTGTGAATACATAATTTACCCTGCTGCTTTTAGGCCTCATAAAAATCATCTTAGACTTTTAGAAAGTTTTAAAGCTATAAATTTACCAAATACAAAACTCGTATTTACTACTGGAGAAAGTCATTCGGGATCCAGAATAATTGCACTAAATAATTTGATTAATGACTTAGATTTAGGAGAAAATGTAATAAATTTAACTTGCATTTCTAGAGAAAATTATAAAAATCTGCTTTTAAATTCAATAGGTTTAATATTTCCCTCATTAATGGAAGGATTTGGCCTGCCTGTTTTAGAGGCATTAAATCTTAATAAGAAAGTTGCTATTTCATCTAAAGGATCATTAAATGATTTTCGTGATAAAAATATAATAAGATTCGACCCTTATTCTAAAGACGAAATATGTGAAGCTATACTGGAGCTTATTAATAAAAAATCTAAATCTAAAGAGATTGAAATTGTTTCTAATATCTATCAATATACTGAGGAAAATACTGCAAACGATTTTCATTCCTTTTTAATTGAAGCAGGTCGATCAAAAAATACTATTACTAAATTTAATAACTTTCAAAGTAATAATCAATTTTTTAGTGCAGCAGCTACTTTTAATTCATATAAACTTTTTCATTATTCAAAGCCTCTTTATCAAACAGCGGCTGGGTTTATGAATTGTCCGTATAATCAGAAATCATTAAATAAAATTGATTATTTTTTAAGTGAAGATTTCTCCTCTAAAAAGGTTATCAAAAGAATTACAGTGTTGTTAGATGTTTCCAGATTATATACTCAAAATCCCTACTCAGGTATTTCAAAATATGTTGATAATATCCTAAATCAATTATCCGAAATACCAGAAATTGAATTAATCCCTTTCTTAGATAAATCTGCAAGAGGAGTTAAAGTAAAATCTTATTCATTAATTCAAATCTATCGATCCTCTGATAGATCTTTCTACGTTTATTCAAAAGAATTGGCTTTGGAAATGGCAAAAAGTAAAATAATGCCTGTTTTCTATCATTCAACTTTTCATCCATTACCAATGGAAAGAAATCCTTACTGGTCTTATGGCATTACAATATTTGATTTTTTTCATCTAATTGACAAATCATCTTATCCAGAAGGTAATACTAGAAAGTACATAACAATAGATATTAAAGAAAGTATTATCAAAAATGATTTTATTTTCCCAATTTCAAAATATGTTGAAAAACAAGTTGTTGGCATTTTGAATTTCAAAGTAAATTCGCATCCGATTTATCTTTCTTCAACGCTTCCAAAATTGTCAGAGATTTCAAAAAATGTGGAAGATAGAGAATATGATTTGGTAGTTCTATACCAAGCAGATCCTAGAAAAAATTTTAAAAGAATTTGCGGTATAATTTCAAAATATTTAACTATAAAAACCAACTCAAAAATCGCAATATGTGGAAGGGATTTTGAAAATAAAAAATATCTATTTCAAGAAAAATATCTCTCCAATATTGATTTTGTTTCTAATCCAAGTGATAAAGAACTATCAGTTATATATTCTAAAAGTAAAGTAATGATCTATTTATCAAAATCAGAGGGTTTTGGTATCCCTCCTCTTGAATCAATGCAAAATGGATGTATTCCAATTATTTCTAAAAATACCGCTATGGCTGAAATATATAAAGACTGGCCTTATCTAATTCCCCTTAATTCAGATGACGATGAAATTATATGTATTGTAAATTCTATTATTGAAAATTTTGAAAAGAATTTCAAAAAAACAATAGATTTTGGAAGCAAATTTACTTGGAGAGATACATCCTTATGTCATTTTTCTTCCTATTTAAAATCTTTATCTTAAAATGAAAACTATTTTCAACTTATCAATTGAAGAGATTAATGAACTTATAATAATTTCTAAAAAAAAGAAAATAGTTTTGTCTATATGCCCACAAATACAATTAGCACCTTATCTTGCAACCACCTTAAACGAATTTTTTGATGCCAATACACAATTTTTAATTTTTGGAAATCCTAAAGAAACACAACTTATATCTAATTTCCCTAAACTGCCTAATCAAAGATTATTAGAAATTTCTGAATACTTAAGAACTAGTGATAAGCAAAATGAATTTGCTGAAATTCTATTTTCCTTTCTATTACCTTTTAATAAAAAAAACCTTACATTTATTTTTCACAATTTTGCAGCAAAATGTCATGGTATATTCGCTGAGAAGATTTTAAAAAGTTTTCCTTTATATTCAGAATCTAATTTTATTTTTTATTCAGATGGAAGTCGCAATAATGAATCCTCTGAAGCTTATCAAGAAGTATCTGGGGATCTATATGAATCGTTTAAAATAGAAAAGTTTCCTAATTTAAAGTTTGTATCATTCGGATTTAAACATCATATTGGAAAAGAAAGGGATATTGATGAGATTATTGACTACTCTAAAATAGAAATTCAATTTAAGAAATCATCCTTAGCCTCCAATTTGATTATTGATTCATTTAATCTTGAAAAATTAGAAAATAAAAAATTATTAGTTATTTCAAGATATCTTGGAAGGGAACCATATTTATTTGACGAATCTTTAATTTCTGTACCTTCTTTATTTTCAAAATCTATTGAAGAAATAGCTGATATCACTAAGTCAAAGAGTATAGTAATTAAATTTGACAATAGATTTAATTTAAATAAAAAAGTTATAACTAAAGAACTTGAAAAAAAATATACATGTTTTGATTTTGATTACTTTTGTAAAAATATACCTTCTTTTAAATATTTAATGGAAAATATAATAATTTTAAATCCTCACCTACTTAAATCTTTTAAATCGATATTCTGTTATGACAGTAGTTTTCCTTTGATTTTTCAATCAAATCTGCTTTATTCATTACTTCCTCCAGATATTTCCATATATTGCGGTTTCCCAGAAAATTTACTTAAAAAATATGGATCAAAAAATTGTAAAAAATTAATGCACTTAAGAACTTATGAAACACTAATTTCAATAACGAAATTAAATCTTTTTAACATCTATTCTGGTAAATCTTTAATTTATGGGAAAGGTGATAATAAAATATTTAATGAAATAGATTTTAAAAATTACCTTATTGAAGGAAATGGATTATTTAAACTTAATCCATAGTTATAATAAAAATTTTTAATTAAATTTTTTACTATATTGAATAAATACTTTTTTTTAATTAATTTAATTTCTGAAAATGGAAGATATATTTACTGAACAAATTTTTCAATTTGCTGAAATTTCATTATTTGAAATTAGGGGGTTGTTCTTTTGATGTATTCACTTTGTAACCGCTCTTAATTAATAAAGCTTCCTTTTGAGCATCTTGTTTATCATATTGAACCATCTCATTTACCATTTCTTCTAGTGTTGTCCTAGGAACCCAGCCCAATTTATCCTTAGCTAAAGTTGGATCTCCCAATAAAGTTGATACTTCAGTAGGTCGAAAATAATTTTCATCAATTCTTACAACTATTTCGTTTGTATCCTCTCGCCTACCTATTTCATTAATTCCATTACCTTCCCAAATAATGGATCCCCAATTTAGAGCTTTAGCCGTTAATTCAATAAATCGCCTTACACTTTCTTGTCTGCCTGTAGCGATCACAAAATCAATTGGCTTATCTTGCTGAAGCATCATCCATTGCATTTCGATATAGTCTCTTGCATGCCCCCAATCCCTTAATGAGTTAAGATTTCCCATAAAAATTTCTTTTTCTAATCCAGCATCTATCCTAGATAATCCTCTAGTAATTTTTCTTGTTACAAAAGTTTCTCCTCTCCTTGGAGATTCATGATTAAATAAAATCCCATTACAAGCAAAAATATCATAAGCTTCTCTATAATTTACAACGATCCAGTAGGCGTATAATTTAGCTACTGCATAAGGGCTTCTTGGATAGAAAGGTGTAGTTTCTTTCTGAGGTATTTCCTGAACTAAACCGTACAATTCACTTGTGCTTGCTTGATAAACCTTAGTCTTTTTTGCCAACCCAAGTAACTTGACTGCTTCAAGAATCCTTAAAGTTCCTAATGCATCACTATTTGCTGTATATTCTGGTGATTCAAAGCTAACTGCAACGTGGCTTTGAGCACCTAAATTATAAATTTCATCAGGTTGAACTTTTTCTATGATATTAATAATATTTGTACTATCAGTAAGATCTCCATAATGAAGTATAAGTTTTGGATTATTTGTATGCGGGTCTTGATAAATATGATTAATTCTTTCTGTGTTAAAACTACTTGATCTTCTCTTAATGCCATGGACTATATAGTCTTTGCTTAGTAAGAATTCAGCAAGATAGCTCCCATCTTGACCAGTAATTCCCGTTATTAGTGCTTTTTTCAAAACTTTTATTTATTTCAAATTCATTTTATCTAAATTGTGTGAAAAATTACAAATTTATATTCATTAAATTTACAAATAAAGATTAGGAATTAATTAATAATAGTTTTTGATAAATATAACTACTATTTTTAAGCACGAAAATCTTATTACATTTCCTCTAAAAATTTGTAAATTATTTGAAATTTCTTGAAAGATAATTTTGGGGTTAAATAGGAAATCTAATATTTTCTTCCATAAATATCATCAAATCTTACAATATCTTCTTCTCCAACAAAAGATCCACTTTGAACTTCAATAATTTCTAATGGAATTTTACCTGGATTTATAAGTCTATGCTTTGAACCTAGTGGAATGTATGTACTTTCATTTTCACTTAGTATTTTAACTTCGTTATCAATCTCTACTTCAGCAGTACCCTTTACAACAATCCAATGCTCTGCTCTGTGATAATGCATTTGCAAAGATAGCTTTGCTCCTTGATTAACATGAATAATTTTAACTTGAAATCTTTTACCATCTCCAATAGATAAATAAAAACCCCAAGGTCGATAAACTTTTTTATGTGATAGTGCTTCACTGATATTTTTAGATTGCAAATCTTTTACTACTTTTTTAATATTTTCAGATTCATTTTTATCAGCGACTAAAGTTACATCACTAGTATCAATAATTACAAGATTTTTAATCCCTAAACTAACAAGTAGTTTATTTTCGCTTCTTAAATAACAATCTTGAGTTTTTTCAGTTATTACATTTCCATCACTAATATTACCATTAATATCTTTGTCTAAATTTTCCCATACCGATTTCCAGCTTCCTATATCACTCCACTGGGCATCTAAAGGAAGAACTATAGCTTTATTCGTTTTTTCCATTATTGCATTATCAATTGAAATATTTGGGCAATTTTTAAAAGATTCTTCATTTAATCTCTGAAAATCTAGATCCTTTTTACTTTTAATAAAAGTTTCTTCACAAACTTTGAATATATCTGGGCATATTTGTTTTATTTCACTAATTATGGTTTTTGCTTTAAACATAAAGATCCCACTATTCCAGGTACAAGACGAATCTTTGATAAGTTCTTTTGCTTTATTTAAATTAGGTTTTTCTATAAACTCAGAAATCTTTAAACCCTCAAGAGTTTCTTTATTAAATGGTTTTTCAGATTTTATATATCCATAACCTGTTTCAGGAGACGATGGAATCACTCCAAAGGTAACTAATTTATTATTTGTTGAGTATTTTTTTGCGCTTTCAATTAAATCTCTAAAAGCTCTATCGTTTTTAATCTGATGATCTGCTGAAAGTATCAATAAGTGTGGATTATCTTCAATTTCTAAAGATTTAAGAGCGGCCACAAGAATTGCAGGAGCAGTATTTCTTCCAAATGGTTCAAGAATGATTGATTTAGGAATAACATTTATATCTCGCATTTGTTCGGCGACGATAAATCTATGTTCACTATTACAAATTAATATAGGTTCTGTTAAGCCCTTTATACCTTCAAGCCTTTCTTGAGTATTCTGAAGTAAAGATTTCTTATTAGAGCTATTAAGTGATAAAAATTGTTTAGGAAAACTTTTCCTTGATAAAGGCCATAATCTAGTTCCTTGGCCTCCGCATAATATTACAGGCAAAACTTTAGACTTTTCTTCTGAATTAATATTTAAGTTTGCCATAACTTCTTTACTAAAAATATATTTTTATTTAATTGACTTTACATCTTTTATTTCAAAATAAAAGAGTATGTGATGAAAATATTATGAATAGAGAAACAATTTTAAAAAAATCATTAATCTTAATAATATTTACAAAAGTGAAAAATTTTTTTATTGCCTCAAAATATTTTTATTTTTTAAATATCTATAATTTTTGATAGTTAGATTTAATCCATCATCAAAGCTTGTTTTTGGTTTCCATCCTAATCTCATTATTTTTGAAATATCGAGTTGTTTTTTTGCAGTTCCATCTGGCTTAGAAAAATCCCATAATATCTCACCATTAAATCCACATTTTTTACTTATAATATTTGCAATTTTTTTTATTTTTATATCATTACCAGTTCCTACATTTAAAAACTTAATTTCTTTTTTATCAGGCTTCCAATTTTCTAAAACAAATTTACATGCATCAGCTAGATCATCAACATATAAAAACTCTCTAAAGGTAGTTCCACTCCCCCAACAAACTACTTTTTTTTCATTATTTTCTGCAGCATAATCAAATTTTTTGATCATAGCAGGAATTACATGACTTTTTTCTGTATGATAGTAATCTCCTGGACCATAGAGATTAGTGGGCATTAAAGAAATAGCATCAAAACCATATTGTAGATTTAAAGCTTCACATAATTTAATTCCTGCTATTTTTGCAATTGCATACCACTGATTTGTAGTTTCTAAAGAATCAGTAAGTAGAGACTCTTCAGTAATTGGTTGAGATGCATATTTTGAATAAATACAGCTACTCCCGAGGAAAAGAAGTCTCTTTACACCATTCTTCCATGCACCTTCTATTAGATTATTTTGAATTTTTAGATTATCTAAAAGAAATTGTGTAGGAAAATTTGAATTTGCAAGTATCCCACCAACCTTAGCCGCTGCGATGATCACAATATCTGGCTTATTATTCTTATACCAACTGTTTACCTTACTTGTATCAGTTAGATCTAATTCAGATCTTTTTGCCGTTAACAGATTAAGATATCCATTTTTTTTTAAATTTCTACTAATAGCAGAACCTACCATTCCTTTATGCCCTGCTATAAATATTTTATCTTCATTATTAATATATTTCATTAATAAAAAACTTAAATATTAAAAAGGGGGGTTATTTGCTGTACTAATTTCAAGTCCACTTTTCAGTAATTAAAATCACTCTAAATAACTATTATCTTATCTAATCACATATTTTGGCAATACTGATGATTCAAAAATTTATTTAAAATAAAGAACTTTACTCTCATTTGGTATTTGGCAGGTTTTTTCTAATAAATTTGAAATTATGTTTAATATTATCTTTAAAAGATACCCTTTAAATAAATATAAAACCATTTATCAATCCTATATGTATAAATTAAAGAATTTAAAATCAAATTTTTTTTGAATTTTAATTTCTCTTTAAAGTACCTACTCCTACCCTCCAAAAACTAAGACCTGAATTCATAACTTTTTCTTCATCTACTATTAATCTAGAATCAAACACCCATCCAGGAGATCTCATCTTTTTTGAAGCTTTTTCCCAGTCTATATCGGAATAAACATTCCACTCAGTTACAACAACAACTGCATCTAGATTGTCAAAGAAATCATTTTCTAAAAGAGATTTTTCCCATTTTTTTTCATTATATTTTTTATTTAAGTTTTCATCGTTAAAACATTCCTGTATTGGGGGTATACCCAAATCTAAAGCTATTTGTTGCTTCGAAACTTTAGGATCATGAATTTTCAAAGATGCTCCTTCGTTTAATAAGTTCTTACATATTTGAATGGCTGGAGACTCTCTAGTATCATTGGTATTCGCCTTGAAAGAAAAACCTAGAATACCAATTTTTTTTTCTGTCAAAGTACCAAATAATTTTTCCAAAATTATGAGAGTGAGTCTGTTTTGATTCCAATTGTTTAAAAACACAACGCTTTCCCAAAAATCAGCCACTTCTGGTAGACCAAAGTGATTTGCTAAATAAACAAGGTTTAAAATATCTTTTTTAAAGCAACTACCTCCAAAACCAGGACCTACATTAAGGAATTTACTTCCAATCCTACTATCCCTACCAATTGCACGTGAAACCTCCCTAACGTCAGCCCCAGTAACTTCACAAAGAGCACTTATTGAATTAATAGAACTTAGTCTTTGAGCAAGAAATGCATTTGCGGTTAATTTTGCTAACTCACTACTCCATAAATTAGTGTGAATGATTTTCTCTTCACTTACCCATCTTTTATATAAATTATGAAGAACTTTGATTGCATTTTCGTTCGAACCTCCAATTAAAACTCTATCAGGATTTTCAAGGTCATAAATAGCTGTTCCCTCTGCCAAAAATTCTGGATTAGATAATATATCGAAGGAATTTTTTTTCTTAGAATTTAAAGAGGATTGAGAAGACTCAAGAATATCTTTTATAACCTCTCCAGTTCTTACAGGTAAGGTACTTTTTTCAACAATAATAGTATACCCATTTGCATGTTCTGAAATTTGCCGAGCACAAGATTCCACCCATTTTAAATCACTTGCTTTTCCAGCACCGATACCTTTTGTTTTTGTAGGAGTATTTACGGAGATGAAAATAATATCTGCTTCAGATATACACTTTTGAACTTCAGTAGAAAAAGTTAGATTCTTTCCCCGACATCTTTTTACAATTTCATCTAAACCAGGTTCAAAAATAGGAAGCTTTGATAAATCCTTGCTATTCCAAGCCGCAATTCTATCTTGATTAACATCAACAACATTAAAATTAATTTCTTTACATTTATCCGCAAAAACGGACATAGTTGGACCACCAACGTATCCAGCCCCAATACAGCAAACTTGTTTTATCAATTCACATAAATAAATTTAGTAAATCTTATCACCTTATCATCTCATAATAGATTTTCTTATAAATTTAGAATTTATTACTAATATTAAATTTTTAAATAATAAACAAAAAATCGTTTCTAATACAAAATCATATTATTAATAAAAATGGTTGATAAATATGGTTAATAAATATGGTTAATAAATATGGTTAATAAATATTATTAATAAAAGGTTTTAATTAATAGATCGTATAGGATAGCCTAATTTATATTATTTTAATAATGAAAAGGATACTCGTTACTGGAGGAACGGGATTTATAGGTTCACATACATGTGCTTCTCTTTTAGAAAGTGGAAAAGAAGTTTATATTTTAGATTCATTAATTAATAGTAATAAATCATCTCTAGAAAACATTAAATTAATATTTTCAAAACGAAACATTGATATTTCTAATAAGCTGCATTTCTTTAAGGGCGATTTAAGAGATAAAGAATTTATAGATGCTATTTTTGAAAAAGTAAAAAGCAAAGGTAATTCTATTGATGGAGTAATTCATTTTGCCGGACTAAAGGCTGTGGCGGAATCTGTTAATTATC
>MDTG01154587.1_pt1 | contig 10591 bp, 6 predicted proteins | sample 811421 | NCBI WGS metagenome assembly MDTG01 (sample SAMN05326645, study PRJNA326480) | marine metagenome | isolation source: seawater | place: Pacific Ocean: South East | collected 2011
AATAATACTCAAGAAAATTTAAAATTCAATTTAAGTTTATCATACAATAATGATTATCCCTTTCAAAATTTTTACACTTCATACTCCCTACTAGACTCTAATAAAAATATTATTAATTCACAAATGGTTGAATATCAACTATTTGAAAAAAAATATGGTTATCCACTAGGTTCGGGAACTTTTCTTTACTTCGTTAAAGATTCCATCATATTAGAAGCAGATAATATGTTGATCGATTCCGAATATACTTTTTTGGTTAAGCATTCCATGAGAAGAAATGAATTAAATGGAATTAATAGAATAGGTCTTACAATAACTAATTAATTTCGAGATGAATCAAAAGATTCATCTTTATCAAATAAAAATGAGATTGAGAATCTCATGGTTTCAGCTAGAGGGTGATCTATATCAATTGTTGAAAGGTAGGAAAAGTCGATACCAAGATTATTATATTTGATGCCTGCACCAAGTGTAATAAATCTTCTACCGCCTTTATCTCTATTTTCAAAAAAGTATCCACTCCTTAAAGCAAAAAAATCTCTGTACCAGTACTCTAAGCCAGATGAAAATGTGATTTCCTTAATTTCTTCATTAAAACCATCAGGAGCATCAGAAAATGAAGAAAACATACCACTCAAAACTGACCTATTAGGGTTTTTTCCTTTTAGAATTTTTGGTTCATTTGTTAAAGGATCAATTACATAGTCACCATTTTGATCAATTTCATATATTGGAGGTGATGGAACCATTAATTTATTTAAATCAAATGCTAGTGTAATTGAATTGTACTGATCTAAAAAAGTTTTAAGAGATGTACCAAACCGTAAATTAGCTGGTATAAAATCTAAACTTTTAGAACTTCCATAAGTAATTTTTCCTCCAATATTGGAAATATTTGTTCCAAAAGATAATTCAGATGTTCTGTTGGTTATTGTTATTTCTTTATTGTAATAAAACCCTAAATCAACAGAAAAACTATTCCCAGCTTTTGCATCTGAATAATTTGAAATACTTCCAGTGAGATTAGACCAAATATATCTTGCAGTTCCTCCTAATGATAGATTATTTGTTAGTTTTCTTGAATAAGTAAAAGCAGAACTTAGTTCTTTTGGATTTTCAATTCCAAGAGAAAGACCTTGATTATCTGTAAGCTGAATTTCCCCCAAATCAAAATATTTCATAGTTAAACTGACAGCCTGAACATCATCAATTTTATAGAAGCCAGAAAGATAAGATATTGACATATCATCAACAATTTTTCCCAGCCATGGAACATAAGAAAGTCCAAATCCATATTTCTTATCTATAAAAGATAATTTAGCATTATTCCAATGTACCGAATTAGCATCAGGTGATGTTGCGACTCCAGTTTCACCCATAGCTGAACCTCTAGAATCTGGAGATATTAATAGGAAAGGAACAGCAGTTATTATCGGTCTCCTTGAGGTATCTTGACCGTTAAGAATTCCAACCTGTGAAAATATATTATGATTTATTGAAACAAATAAAATAATTGTAAGAAATCTCATTTTCTCTTGAATAGTTTTTTATGTAAAATAATTGAAGTGTTATTATTTAAATTTATTACCTGCAATTTATAAATATATATACCTTGAGGCAAAGGAAAATTATTCAAGTCCTTACCATCCCAAACTATATTATCAACTTTTTCAGGTGAAATTTGATATGTATTTTTATAGTTATATACAATATTACCTCTCAAATCATAAACATTTAAATTAATCGATAAAGGTTCTTCAAATTCTCCATTTTCAAAACTAAAGGTAGTGATGTCAGTAAATGGATTAGGATAATTAATAAGATTATCTATTTTTAATTTATCTTCATCATCAATAATGAATACAACTGTCTTAGATGACAAATTATTGTAATTATCAGAAACTTTAATTTCAATTTTATGCTTACCACTTATTAGGTTTTCTAAGGGATATCTAACAACACCTCTTTGGTAATCATCTATGTTATTTATAAAATAATTATCAAGAGCTATAGATATTGAATCATCAACTATCGCTCTCATCGTATGAAAAGAATTTATGTTTGTAATATTTATACCATTAAGATCAAAAAGGTCAACTATTAGTAATGGATTTTTTGATACAGTTTGACCTGATTTAAAATCATAAGAATCAATAAATATATTAATATCAGGTGGTTTATTATCCATTATATTATTTTTAGATGTACCTCCAATCAAAAAATTAGAATATGATAATGCTTCATCAAAATTTAAAGTATCAATTGCATATAATGATATTTTTCCCCGACCTAGAGTATATTCAATATTTTTTGGTACAACAAACTCAAATTCAAACTCACCATTTGAAATAGACGATATTCCTTTGTAAATAATATTATCCCACTCTTTAAACATATATGGGTCGCTTTCATCTCCAAGAGTATATTTTGTGGATATTTTATCATAAATAGTCACATATACATTACCATTATATTTACTAACTAACTCATTATTTATATCAATAATTTTTCCAGTAATTTCCTTTTTACCTGTTGCCTGCAATGTATCAATAGTATCAACCATAATTTCATATTTAGGATATGATAACTGTAGAGATGGATCGCCCAACAAAGAAAAGTTTCTATTTATGGCACCACTTAAACTTTTATTTTTTGTTCTTCTAAAAATTTCACCTAATCTTAAAAAATTCTCATTCTCTCTTGTGAATAAACTATTGTAGAATTGATTATTAACTCTGTAATTGGTTTGTGAGAAAACAGGCCTTGTTGTAGTTAATAAAGCAATAGCACCACCATCATTTTTATTTAATAATAACTCTCCCCCAGAAGTAATTAATGGATCATCAAATTTTCCAAATTCGCATGTGGCAGTTATAAACAAAGGCAACTTGACTCTATTCTTCCATGAATAAATTGTATTTTCATCAAGTATTTTTTCTTCCGTCCATAAAAACTCATTTCCATGTCCTATGTAGTTTATAATAAACGCACCCTCATCAATAGCATAATTTAACCTTTTTTTTGCTTGATAAGATGTCACTTCCCCATCTTCTATATTTTGAATAAAATTATCCAAGTAAATTTTTTTAATATCATATTCTCCATTAATACTATCTAATAATTGAAAATGGTTTTCAGCATCATTTTGATGTACATTTTTATCTCCATCATCAGCAACTATATATATATTCTTTTTCCATTTACCGACTAATTGATCTTCAACAGAATATCTAAATAATTTATCTACATACGCTTTAGAATCATTTAAATTTTTACTTGGAATTCTCCCAACACCAACTTCTAATGTGTGGTCACCTGATAAACTTTCAATCCATAAACCCTCATGATCTTCTAAAAAACCATAATAATCATCTGATGAATAACTATAAACATTATTCGATGAATTATAGGATTGATAAATAGGCACATAATTTGTATTATTTGGGACTCTATCTTTAAAGTCATAAGAACAATCTCCAAATATCAGTACGAATTTTAGTTTTTTATTAGATAAGTTGTAAATATATTTTATAAAATTTCTTATTGCACTCACATCCTGATTCCCAGAAGAAAACTGATTATAAATATCATCAACGGTTATTACCGAAACAACCATACCATCATTCTGTTCTCTTAAGTTCTTAATTCTTAAAGCATCATTTTCAAATAAACTATGAGTTATAATTAACAAATCAGGATTGTTATGATTCAAAATATTTGAATTTGGAATAGGATTAATGGAAATTGGATCAGATATATTATTAGTTGAGAATATAATATTATTTGAATAAAATCTATCATCAATAATAACTGAATAATTATCTGACGACTTATTAGTCTCATACTGTTCTACATTATAAGGATCAGTGATATTCCAAACAAAGATATTTTCATCAGAATCAATATTATATTTAGTAGATGCAGCAACTGAATTTTTTTTTGTATAAAATAAAATTTGTTCACCTTGATATTGCAAAGGTATTGAAGCATTAATTTTTAATTTATCTAAATATGAAATTGCAGAATTAGCACCAGTATAAGATATCTTAAGTTTATTACTTTTTTTATTCAATAATTTTTTTTTATAATTTTTTGAAATATGAATAAATTTCTCACCATAAATCTGATTTTCTATTTTATCCATTTCAATTTCTTCAATATTATTATCATTAAAAAAAATATTAAATCTAGAATCAACAGTTGAACGTGATACTAAATCTATATTAATTTGGAGGTCTAAATTTTCATTAAAATCAAATAATTCAATCTCTTTTTGGTCTCCACTAGAAAAAATATCACCAAACCACTCTCTACCAGACTGAACTATACTATATATGTCTTCCTCAAGATTATAATAAAAAAATGCGTCGCCTCTCTCATTCGTATAATTTATATTATTTATTTTATTTTTGATTTTTTTACTTTCTTTAGTATTAAAAGTAATAAAATAAAATGCAGTATCAGTATACAAATTTTTTTCAGAATCCATTATTTTGTTAAGGGAATCGTAAAAGATTTTATCAGATGACTGAAGATAAAAATATACGTTTTCTTCATCATCAAAATTTGTATCTTCATTTCCATTAAACAAAACATTAATTTCAAGGGGCTGAAATAAATTTGATTTTGAATTTAATTGAGGAAGTTGACCATTATAACCACTACCAAAAACTTGAATAGTAAGTGGATTAATATTATCAATATTTATGTCATTTTTAATGAAAAATTTTTTATCCAGCTTATACACACCTGAATTTAGTATACCTATTTTATACCAGCTACCCGAATTCAATATTGAATTATTAGAAAAAACTTCAAAAACAATTAAAAATTGCAAGAATAAACACAATATAAAACTATAATTTCTCATATTATATCTATTAACTCATGTTATAGAATATTATTTTGATTTATTTTTAATTATTAACGATCTAAAAATTGATAAAAATACATATGGTAATATTATCAGGAATAATAACTCATGGCCTATAAAAATAAGTATTAAAAGCGAACATAAAATTAAAAAATAAGCTTCTAAATTATCTTTTAAAAAATAAGATTTAAACTTAAGAGATAAAAAGTGAATATCAGAAACCATTAAAAATGAAAATATAAAAACAAGAAATAAAAGAATCTTATCAGTCAAGTTTTCAAATAAGAAACTACAGTATCCCAATAAAGGAAAGGGCAAATTATAACAACTAGAATAATGTATTAATGAAATAAAAAAAAATGCATTTGCTGGGGTTGGTAAACCATTGAAGGATAGCTGATTTGAATTATCAACATTAAACTTTGCAAGTCTTACAGCTGAGCATACAATAACTATGAATGAAAAATATTTTAAATTAGGTATTGACGAATTTGCATCAAACCATAAAAAGATTATTAAAGTTGGTAGAATTCCAAATGAAATTAGATCAGACAGAGAGTCTAGTTGCTTCCCAAAAGCTGAAGTAGAATTTAATTTTCTTGCTATGAAACCATCCATAAAATCTAATAACAAGCAACCATAAAGTAGAAATATTATTAAATCAGTGTATTGATCTTTCAATAAAAGTGAAATAGCAAATAGGCCAAGTATAAGATTTGAAATAGTAAAAAAATTTGGAATATTTTTTTTCAATTTAAAAAAGGATTATTTTTTTTTTCTTCAAAAATTGTTGTTTCTGGTCCGTGACCTGGATAAATTTTTAATGAATCATCTAATAAAAATAACCTATTTTTAATACTGTTGATCAAAGTATCATAATTTCCACCAGGAAGATCAGTGCGACCTATAGAGTTTTTAAAAATTACATCTCCACTAAAACATAGGTTTTTTTCAATAAAATAGAAACCAACATGACCAGGTGAATGACCAGGGAGATTTAATAATTTTATTGATTGGTTTTCAAATATTATTTTTTTAGATAAATCTAGAAACTTAATCCCATTAAAATGATTATAATTTTCTAAATTAAATAGAGGAGCATGATTTTCAATATCTCTATATAAACTAATTTCTGATTGAGGTATGTAAACATTGATAGAGAACTCATTCACAAGAAAATTAATTCCTAAAACATGGTCAATATGACAGTGGGTAATTAAAATACTTTGAGGTAATAAACTTAAATCATTTATATAATCTTTAATTTCATTATTCTCATATGTCTGATAGTTTCCTGGATCAATAATAATACACTTTCCATTTTCTGAAATTACATAGGTGTTTTCCATGAAGTCATTAAAAGTAAATGATTTTATTTTTAACATTAGTTTTTTTATTGGCAAATTTGGATTAATAATATTGATATTAAAAAAAATGTCAAAAAAAATAGATTTTATTGTAATTGGTCAAGGTATAGCAGGGTCCTGTTTTGCATGGAATTTATATTTCAATCAAAAATCTTTTATAATTCTTAATTCTGAGAAGAAAAATTCTGCTTCTTCTGCAGCCCTTGGGATTTACAACCCAATTACCGGAAGAAGACATACAAAGACTTGGAATGTTGAAAAATTATTTAAATGTTTAGATATCTTCTACAAGAAAGTAGAAAAAAAAATCAAAACAAAAATCTTGTATAAAAAAGATATATATCGACCTTTTAAAAATGATGCTGATCAAAATAATTGGGATTCTAGATTATCAAATTATAATTATAAAAATTATATCAAAGAAAGAAGCTCTAATGGAGTTCTTACAAAAAATTGTGGACATCTTGATGTTAATAAATTTATTATTGAAACAAGAAAATATTTTAAAAGATTAAATCGTTATAAAAAATATGAGATTAAAAATTCATTTATCATAGAAAAAAAAAACATAAAGATTAGAAATTTTAATAAATGTAAAATTGTGATGTGCACTGGAATAGATGAAAAAAATAGTAAATATTTTTCGTTCCTTCCTCTCAAAGAACTCTCTGGTAATAGTATTTTTATTGAGTCTTTATTTAAAACAAAAAATATAATAAATAAAGGAATTACTTTGTTGCCATTAAAAGAAAATAATTATCATGTTGGATCTACTTATGAGAATAGCTATAAAAATAAGGGTATTGACTCTCTTTTATCAAAAATCAAAGAAATAACAAATAAAAAATTTAAATTAAAAGATAAAAAATTTGGCATTAGAGCATCTACCTCAGATAGAAGACCAATAGTTGGAAGACATCCATTACTAAAAAATCTTTATATTATGAACGGATTTGGTTCAAAAGGTGTGAGCCAAGCCCCATACTGTTCAGAAAAATTATTTAATAATATTGAAAATAACGATATTATTGAAAAAGAAATAAACATAGATAGATTCAAATCGTAATTTAATTGTGAGATATATACTTATACTTATATTAAGTTTTTCCAGTTTTAAAGCTTTCACTCAAAATAGCTTTTATAATAACATAGGAAAAAATAGAATTCAATATAAATCATCTAAATGGAATGTAATCAATACAAATAATTTTGAAATATATTTTAATACAAAAAACTATAAAGTAGAAAGTATTGCAACTGAACATTTAGAAAAAAACTTTTCTAAAATAACAAGCCTTGTAGGACATCAACCCTATACAAAAACTAAAGTATTTATTTTTAATTCTGAAAGAGATATGAATCAGTCTAACATTGGAATTAATGAGACAGATGAGTATCTAAATACAAATATAAATTATAATAATAAAATTCAGTTTAAAATTGCCTTTAACAATAACATAAACTCATTTAAAAGAGATCTTGATTATAAATTCTCTAAAGTATTAATATGGGATCTTATGAGAGGTAATGTAAGTTTATCAAAAAGATTCGGTAAGATATACTCATTCAGATCAATTCCAAACTGGTTTATTGAGGGTGCTGCAAAATTTCTTGGATACGGTTGGGATATTGAAATGGATAATGTTATTAGAGATTACTTTTTATCAAAAGACGAGAAAAAAATAAAAAAAATAACAATAAATAATTCAGACTACTTAGGACAAAGTATATGGAATTATATATCAATCACATATGGAAAAGGTTCAATTTCTAATATCATAAATTTGACTAAAATTATTAAAAATCCTGAAAAGGCGATTTCCAGCTCATTAGGTATAAGATTTAATGATTTTATCAATAATTGGTCAAAATTTTATAACCAGAAAATTAATCAAAATTTTACATCACGAAATGATTCCTCATTTGTTATAAATAAATTAAATAGTAAATATGATAAGATCAATGATGTTAAAATAAACAATTTAAATAATCAGTATTTGTTAAATGTAGAGGGCAGGAACTTTAAAAAAATTGTTCTGTATAATAGTAAGAATAATAAATTTAAAACTATAGATAGATTGAAAGATAATGATATAAGTAATCAAATTTATATAGAGTGGGTTGACAATAATACAGTAGCTTATAATAAGACAATAAAAGATGAATTAAACATCATAAAATACAATACTCAATCAAAACAAAAACTTTATAAACCTATAAATGATATAGAAAAAATAAATGGATTTACTTATAACACTACTATGAGTCTTATAGCTGTGAGTGGTAGTGTAAATAATCAGAATGATATTTATCTTCTAAGTAGTAGTTCAACAAATATGAAGAAATTAACAGATGATATGTATGATGATATAAACCCTACTTTTTTACCAAATTCTACATCGATAGCATTTAGTTCAAATAGACCATCAACCAATCTGAATACAATATTTTCGAACAGTGAAAAAAATTATTATAATCTTTATATTTATAATCTTGACACAACTCAAAATACTTTGTATCAACTTACAAAAACAATAGGTAATGATATAAAGGCAAAAGGAATTTCAAATGAGGAAATTATATATATAAGTGATTTGAATGGAATATTTAATTTATACAAATTTGATTTAAATAACGGATATAGTCAAATATCTAACTTAAGAAGTAATATTATTAATTATGATTACAATAATATTGATAAAGATTTTGTATATAATTCACTTTTTGATGGAGAAAATAAATTAAACATCATTAAAAAATTTAATATCAACGAAATAAATTTTGCTCCATTAACAAAGAGAGTGTCCTTTATTCAAAAAAATATTTCAATAAACAAAAAAAAAATAGAGGCAGAGGAATTATTAAAAAAAAATAATCCCAATTTTAAAACAACTGATGATTTTGAATTTAAAGATGATAAAAAAATACTATCATCAGTACAAAAAAATATTCAAAAAAATAATAAAAAAAGCAGGCCTAACTCTTATGAATATAGTTACTCATTTATAAAAAATAACTTTAATAGTTTTTTAAAAGTTGATCCTATAGAAGGTTCTGGAACTCAGGTTGAAACAGATTTTATTGAACTTTTTGAAGATCATAATCTCTATGCTAAAGCATTTTTGCCATTTTCTAGTTTAAAAAGCACTGATATTTTTTCTCAATACAGTTATATGAAACACAGAGTTGATTTCAAAATATCATTTAATCGGAAAATAGTATTTTCTGAGGATTTAGAAAACTTCATATATCATAAATATGCTTTGAGCCAAATTAGAGGAACGATTTCATATCCTCTTTCAAATTTTTTAAGATTTGAAATATCTCCACAAATTTCAATATCTAAATTTTATGATTTAGACTATAGAGTTCATAACAATACACCACCTCCTTTTTTATTTTATGAAAAAAATAATTTTATAGGATATAACATTAACTTATTATATGATGATACAAAAAAGGTTGGAATGAATTTAGAAGTTGGATCAAAAATGAGTATTAATTTTAAAAATTTTGATTCTAACATTAAAAAAAATAGTTTCAAGAATATTTCAATTGACTTTATTCATCATCAACCTGTAGTAAATAATATAATTCTATCAAATAGACTATTTTATGGAAATTCTTTTGGAATGAATCCATATAAATATTTAGTCGGTGGAGTCAATAATTCACTTTTTAGTGAAAAAGAAAATAAAGGAATAAATGATCCTCTTTACATATCTAACGGAGTTAATAATGTCAACTTTTTATTTGGAGAATTTATTAATCTAAGAGGTTTTAATTTTAAAAAATTTGATGGTTTTAAAGCTCTAGTATTAAATACTGAATTAAGGATACCTATTACAAAAACAATGATAGGAAGAACAATTAAAAGTAATTTTTTAAATAACCTTCAGATCGTAGGATTCTTTGACTTGGGATCTTCATGGAATATTAATTCACCATTTAGTAAAAAAAATGACGTAAATACTTGGTTTATAAAAGAACCCGGATCTGTTTTTCAAGCAGAAATTGAAAATTCTAAAAATCCGTGGCTGGCAAGCTATGGTTTTGGTTTTAGATCTTTCATCATGGATTATTATGTAAAACTTGATGTAGCAAAACCAATTGAAGATTATAAAATTGGTAATACAAAATATCATTTTTCCATAGGATATAGTTTTTAGTAATTATGATACAATCATTGACATCTTACGGTAGTCATTCTATATCAAAAAAATATTACTCAATTGAGACTGTAATTAAATCCCTAAACTCTAAATTTTTCGATTTTAATATAAGGAACTCTCCACAAATAAAATTAGATGAAAATAAAATTAGATCAATTCTCAAGAAAAAATTAACGAGA
>MDTG01305664.1_pt1 | contig 10591 bp, 13 predicted proteins | sample 811421 | NCBI WGS metagenome assembly MDTG01 (sample SAMN05326645, study PRJNA326480) | marine metagenome | isolation source: seawater | place: Pacific Ocean: South East | collected 2011
ATCTTAGAATATAACTATTCCTAGGGAATAAAGTTGTCAATAATTTTAATATATTATCTTGACCAGCTGATCTAGTGGCTCTATACACTCTGTTTAGGAAATTAAATATGTCTCAAAAATGTGAACTAACTGGTGTTAAACCTCTAAAAGGGCATAAAGTAAGCCATGCGAATAACAAAGCAAAAAGAAAGTTTTTGCCTAATTTAAAGAAGGTAACATTTAAGAGCGATATTTTAAAAAGAAATATTAAACTAAGAGTCAGTAATGCCGCGTTACGAACTGTAGACTATAAAGGTGGAATTGATTTTTATTTAAAAAATGTAAAATCTTTTAAGTTGTCTTTAAAAGCAAAAAAATTAAAAAATAAAATAACAGCCAAAATACAATAGTTATAATAATTGATGTTAAAAATAGAAAATCGCTTATTTTTTATTTTTGCATTTTCAATGGCATTTGTCGTTGCATTGTCAAATTATCTTGTTCAATTTCCAGTTCAATATTTTAATTTAGAAAATTTATTAACTTATGGAGCTTTCAGCTATCCAATAGCATTTTTAATTACCGATCTGTCAAATAGAAGATATGGAAAAGCTAAAGCTAAAAAAATTGTTTACCTAGGTTTTGCATTGGGCCTTTTTTTAACTTTATATTTTTCAACAAATTTTTCAGATTTAATATCAATTAGGATTGTAATTGGTTCAGGGGTAGCATTTCTTACAGCACAATTAATTGATGTAAACATTTTTGATAAACTAAGAAAAAAGAAATGGTTTATAGCACCATTAACATCCTCTTTTGTTGGATCAGTTATTGACACTTTTTTATTTTTTTCAATAGCATTTTATGGAACGGGTATAAATTGGCTTACACTTTCAATTGGAGATCTTTTAGTAAAAATAGCTATTGCACTGATAATGCTTATTCCTTTTAAAATATTATTAAAACATGTTAAAGAAATTACAAAAATAGAGACAGAGGCTAGTGTATAGTTTTCTTGTTTTTTTCTGAAAAAAGTTTCGTTAACTGATTAATCATAACATCACCTAGCTCCTGCACATCTGTGATCTTAATGGCTTTTTTATAATATCTAGTCACATCATGTCCTATTCCTACTGCTAAAATTTCTATATTTGAATTTTCCTCAATCCATTTGACTGTTTTTTTCAAATGTTTTTCTAAATAATCACCAGAGTTTACTGATAAAGTAGAATCATCAACAGGAGCACCGTCAGAAATTACCATTAATATTTTTCTTTCTTCTTTTCTTAATGAGATTCTTTTAAAAGCCCAAAGAAGAGCTTCTCCATCAATATTTTCTTTTAACAAACCTTCTTTTAACATTAAACCTAGATTTTTTTTAGTTTGTCTCCATGGTTTATCCGCAGGTTTATAAATAATATGTCTGAGATCATTTAGTCTACCTGGGTTAGAGGGTTTACTTTGTGTATTCCATTTCTCTCTACTTTTTCCACCTTTCCAATTTTTTGTTGTGAAACCCAAAACTTCTACTTTAACCGAACATCTTTCTAAGGTTCTTGATAAAATGTCAGCACATATTGCAGCGACCGAAATTGGTTTTCCTCTCATTGAGCCAGAGTTGTCAATTAAAAGGGTAACTATAGTATCTTTAAACTCCGTCTTTTTTTCCATTTTATATGACAATGAATGAAATGGATCTATAATTACTCTAGATAATTTTGAGGCATCTAAAATACCTTCTTCAAGATCAAAATCCCAAGATCTATTTTGTTTTGCTAATAATTGTCTTTGAAGTTTGTTAGCAAGCTTTGCAATTAAACTCTGTAGATTTGTAAGTTGTTGATCAAGGTTTTTTCTTAATCTGCCTATTTCATCTTGGTTTTCTAGATCTTCAGCGTTAGCAACTTCATCAAATTCAGTAGTAAATATCTTATATTTTTCTTTTTGTGTTTGTTTTTGCTTTTGGTTAATCGTGTTAGGATCACCCACGACTTCTTTTTCTTTATTTTGATCAGAATCTTCGTTTTCTTTAAAAGATTCAAAATCACTTGCCGCAAAATTTATCTCAGAATCGCTACTCTCATCTTGTTGATTTTCGGATTGATCGTTCTGGTCGTTATTATTTTCAGAAGATGTATCCGTGTCGTCTTGCTTTTCTGTTTTTTGTTCTTTTTCTTTTGCTTCTGTGTCTTCAAATTCAAGAGATTCAATCAAATCTAAAATTTGATGGCTAAATTCGCTTTGATTTTCAATAGACTTATCTAATTTTTTTAACTTTTGGCCCATCTTTTCATCAAATAGGTCTTTCCAATAACTTAATACTTTTTTGGTTTTTTCGTTTTCCTTTATTTTAAAAAAGTGACTTCTCAAATATAATTCAAAAGCCTCAGTAATAGGAACGTCAGCTTCAGTTTTTATTTCATCAATTTTTCTATCCTTAAACTTATTTTCATAACATTTTGTTATATTATTTTTAATTCCCTTTAATTTATCCGAACCTATTTTTTCGTATCTAATCTTTTCTGCAATCGCGTATAAAGCTTTAGCCATTGAACCGTCAGGTTCATTTTTTACATACACTTCCTCATTATTATATTTTAATTTCAAGGCCTCCGAATCGGCAAAAGCTCTTAAATTTATGAAGTCCTGCATTTTATTGAGGTTTACTATATCTGGTAAATTTAATGAATTTTTTTTTGAAGTTAAATTATTTCCAAATTTAATTTCAATGTCGTATTTTTCAGATATAGCTTTTACTGCAGATGAAACAGCTGATTTAAATCTTTCCTTTATTAGCTCTTGTTCGTCCATTTTGTGAACTTAAATTTTAATGTTAATCGATGACTCTGGAAGATCTTCACCAAAACATCTTTGATAATACTCTGCAATTATATTTTTCTCTAAGTCATCGCATTTGTTTAAGAATGTAACTCTAAATGCATAGCCGACATCTTTAAATATTTCAGAATTTTCTGCCCAATGAATAACTGTTCTAGGACTCATTACAGTTGAAATATCACCATTAACAAATCCTTTTCTAGTTAAATCGGCTACTTTAATCATATTAGAAATAACTTCTTTGCCATCTTTTGTGTTAAAACTTTTTGATTTTGCGAGAACTATTTCTAATTCTTTTTCAAACTTAAGATAGTTTAGTGTTGTTATAATATTCCATCTATCCATTTGCCCTTGGTTAATTTGTTGTGTGCCTTGATACAATCCAGTCGTATCTCCTAAACCAATAGTATTTGTTGTTGCAAATAATCTGAATAAAGGATGTTGTTTTAAAACTTTATTTTGATCAAGCAAAGTGAAACTTCCTTCTTTTTCCAAAACTCTTTGAATTACAAACATTACATCCGGTCTTCCAGCATCATATTCATCAAACACTAGCGCTACAGGATTTTGTATTGACCAAGGAAGAATACCTTCTTTAAATTCTGTTATTTGTTTATTATCTTTTATTACAATTGTATCTTTGCCAATTAAATCTATACGACTTATATGACTATCTAAATTGACTCTTAAACATGGCCAATTCAATCTTGCCGCGACTTGTTCTATATGGGTAGATTTCCCTGTTCCATGGTAGCCTTGAATTAGAACTCTTTTATTGAAAGCAAAACCCGAAATAATTGCTAAAGTTGTATCTCTATCAAATTTATAAGTACTATCAATTTCTGGAACATATTCTGTTTTTTTGGAAAAACCGTCAACTTTCATTTCTGTGTCTATTCCAAAAATTTGTTTTACAGAAATCTTTATATCTGGACTTATATTATTTAAACTCGTCATAGCATTCCTATTTTTGTGCCATTAGCATTTTTAAATGACTATAGGCCATAGTGATTTTTTTTAATTTATCTTCAAATTCCTTATTTCCTGAATTTCTATCAGGGTGAAATTTTTTTACAAGCATTTTAAATTTTTTTTGAACTGAAGCCCAATCAGTATTGAATTCTAAACCCAAAAGTCTAAAAGCATCCTTATCCTTTTCACATAATTTGTTCTGTTTTATGTGGTGATATTTATCCCCTTTAAAAATTTTAAATTTATCACTTAAAGCGTTATTCCATAAAATATTGAAGAAATTATCAGACGAGGCAAATTTTTGAGTAGGTCTATGCCAAGTTAAATCAGATTTTAGAAAATTTTCAATTTGACTTTGAGACATACCTTCAAAATAGTTCCATTTTTTATTAAATAGCTTTATATGCTCACTACAAAGCCATCTAAACTTTTTGCTATTATCTCTCTCAGTCGGGGCTTTGAATTCGCCCTTTTCTTTACATTTTGTCCACTCACAAATATTTTCCATTACTTAAAATTATTATATAATTAAACTCTTTGGAAGTGTAATGAATGATTTTTTAGAAGATTTAAGGAAAAAAATAGTATCTGAAATTAATCCAGAGGGGATTTCTATAATTGATAATTCACAATTACACTCTAAACACAAATCTTTCGATAAAAATAAATTTCATATAAAACTAGTGCTTAAATCAGAAAAATTAAGGCAAATGAACAAAATTCAGGCACATAAAAAAGTTTTTTCTATTTTATCAGAAGAAATTAAAAATAAAATACACGCCCTAGAAATTAAAATTTTATAAATAATTTAGTGAAAAACTGAAGTTAAAAATTTTTTAAATTCTGGTATTTTTATTTTAAATTGACCTGGCTTAGTAGCTTTTCCAATTTTATTTAAAAGTATCAAATTTATTTTTTCATTTACATTCTTCTTATCTCTTGCTGCAAATTTTACAATTTTATTAATATCCTTCTTTAAAAAAACTTTATTTATATCCATAGGAAGATTTAAATTTATATAATGTTTTTTTATTAAATTTAGTTCATTTAATGACAGAATTTTCTTACTAAATGAAAATTTACTAGCCACTATCATTCCAAGAAGCACAGCCTCTCCATGATTTAATTTTTTTGAAAAGTTCTTGGCGCCTTCAAATCCATGACCAAAGGTATGACCAAAATTTAAAATCATTCTTAAGTTTTTTTCTTTTTCATCTTTTTTAATTATGTAAGATTTTATTTTACAACTTTTATATATTGCATATTTTAAGGCTTTTTTATCCCTATTAAAAATTATTTTTTTAGCATTGCTATTCAACCATAAAAAAAACCTTCTATCAGAAATTAATGAATGCTTTAATATTTCTCCATAACCACATATCATTTCCCTTCTTGGTAAACTTTTTAAAGCAAACATATCTGACAAAATAAATTCTGGTTGGTAAAATGTTCCTAAAAGATTTTTACCCATATCTGTGTTTATTCCAGTTTTCCCTCCCACAGAAGCATCAACTTGAGCTAAAAGGGTTGTGGGTATATTAACAAATTTTATTCCTCTTTTTGTTATACTAGCTACAAAAGCTGATAGGTCACCTAAAATTCCTCCGCCCATTGAAATTACACAATCCGATCGATTGAAATTATTTTTAAGTAAGTTTTCAGTAATTTTATAAGCAACTTTAAAACTTTTAATTTTTTCAGTTGAGGAAAGTTTATAAATTATTATTTTATATTTTTTTAAAGATTTAGTTAAATTTTTTAAAAATAAATTTGGAAGTTTTTTATCACAAATAATGCATATTTTTTTTACATTAGGTAGTTTTTTTTTTATTAAAGTACCTGTGATATTTATTATTTTATCTCCTAAATAAATTGGATAATTTTTACTACTAGTTTTAATTATAATCTTAGTGTTTTTCATATAATTTAGATATTTTTTCAACAATATCATTCTTATTTAATTTGTCGCAATTAATTTTATGATTAGCTAAAGCATATGTGTTTTTTCTTTCGTTATATATTTCTTTTAATTTTTCAAAGGTATTTTCGTTTTTTAACAAAGGTCTATTTTTCTTTCCCGTTGTTCTTCCGGTTAGTATATTTAAGTCAATATCTAGCCAAATTGATATACAATCTTTTAATATTTGTTCTCTTAAAATCTCATTCATAAAAGCTCCTCCTCCTAAAGCAAAAACACAACTATTTTTTTTTAATAGTTCGCAAATTACGTTTTTTTCTTCTGTCCTAAAAAATTTTTCTCCTTCTTTTTCAAAAATTTCACTAATAGTCATTAAATTTTTTCTCTCTATGTGCTCGTCTGTATCTATAAACTCAAGATTTAGTTTTTTAGCCAGAATCTTCCCTATTGTGGTTTTCCCAACGCCCATCATGCCTAATAAAATAAGGTTTTTTTTCACTGTTGACCTGAGATTTTTAAATTTGAATTTTCACAATTTTGTCTTATTTTCCGAGTTTAAATATAATTTATTAATTATGCAACTTAGATTACGACCTAGAGCCAGTAGAAGCATCATAACAAGGAATCTAATAGTTAAAATTATTCTTTTTGCTGTGGTTTTATTATTAGCAATATTTTTGCTAGATAAAATTGATATACCAGCTCCAAGCAAGCTTATTAAGCAAGAACTTAGTAATGATAAAATTATTACCGTTAAATAAAAAAAAAATAATATTATTTTTTTTATTATCATTTTATTTTTGTTTTAATTATTCATATGCAGCAGAAGACATATGGAAAAAAAAAGAAAATAATAATGATCAAAAAATAGAATTAAACGAAGAAGAAGTCACAATAGAAAGTCCAATCCTTTCCGATAGTATTAAAAAAATAGAAATAAAAATAAATGAAGAAGAAGTAGAAAATTTTAGCCCAAGCCTAGTTGGTTTATTTGATCCGGAAGAAAATGATTTTACACTTGATATGTGGGTTATGTCTGATGGGAAAGATGTAAAAAAAGTCTTAACAAAAATAAACAAAATGAAATTATCAAGATTTTCAGAAGATTTACTTTTTAAAGTTTTATTTACAAACTCTTATGCGCCAAAGATTAACTTAAGTTCAGAAGATTTTTTGCAAATCAAAATAAATTGGTTAATACAAAATAAGAGATTAAAAGATCTTGAGAACTTATTAAAAACTAATCCATCAGTAGGAAGTACATCAAAAGTAATTAAATTATTGGTAAACGAATATTTATCAAAAGCAGAAATTAAGTCAGCCTGTGAAAAAGCAAAATTTGTAGGAAGAGAGGTTCAAAATAATTATTTAGATAAATTTTTAATATACTGTTTAATTAATGAAGAAAGAAAAGAAGAAGCCCAGTTAGTTTATGATCTTGCAAAAGAACGTGGTTTAAAAGATAATTTTTTTGATGATAAAATTAATTATTTATTGGGTATCTCAGATAAAACAAATCAAAATATTAAAGATGATAATCTTTTAAATTTTTTCTTATCACATATTACCGTTAATAAATTTGATTATCAACCAAATGACAAAACAGACAAATATATTTGGAGATATCTTTCTTCTTCAAACTTAATTTCTGCTAAAGGTTTTGAGAATGAGGAAATAATAGAAACTTACGAAAAGGCTGCGGCAGATGAGTCGTTTCCAAATGAAGATATTTTTAAAATTTATCTTCAGGTACCTTTTAATTTTAATCAATTAATGAATTCAACTGAAATTTATAAAAATTTACCAAATTTTAAGGCGCGATCTTTAATTTATCAAAAACTAATGCTTACAAAAGACCCAAGCGCTAAACTTAAACTTGCCTTTTTACTTAAAGACCTTTTCGAAAAAGATAAATTATTAAATGTTTATCAAGAAGAGCTTTCTACTATTCTAAAAAATATTGATATAAATAATATACCAGCAGGATACACAGAATTAGTTGAAAAAAATATTGATCCTAATATACAAAATTCTAAAAAAGTGAAATTTGATAATGATATTTTACATAGATCAAAAGTTATTAAGCACTTTCTAGATGATTATGAAGGAACAAGCAAAACCGAGAAAGATTTTAAGAGTGTCTATAAAAAAATTAAAAGAAACAAGAAATATTTTATTTCTATTATGGACATAATAGTTTTAGAGTCTTTAATTGTTGATGGTATTACTTTGCCAGGTGATTTAAATATAGATGTGCTTTCATCTGAACTAACTGTACCTGGTAACTTAAATAAACTTGCTAAAGATAGACAGGTAGGTCTAGTTATGCTTAAAATTATAGAAATAATTGGAGAAGACAAAACTCAGAATCTAGATCCAGAGACTATTTATTTTTTGACTAAAATTCTTAATGATTTAAATCTTAAAAAAATAAGGAACAAAATTTTAAGCGAGACACTCCCATTAAAAGTCTAAGCACTTGACTAAAATTACCATTTAATTTAATCATATTTGCATGGCAATTAGACAAATATTAACTGAACCAAATAAGATTTTAAGACAAAAATCATTAAAAGTTGATGTAGTTAACGAAGAAATACAAAAACTCATGGATGATATGCTAGAAACGATGTATGCAGCCCCAGGCATAGGACTCGCCGCAATTCAAGTCGGGGTTCCAAAAAGAGTTATAGTTCTTGATATTGCTAGAAAAGAAGAACCAAAAAAACCAATGTACTTTATTAATCCCGAAATTATTAAAAAATCTGAAAATAATTCTTCATATGAAGAGGGTTGTTTGTCTGTTCCGGGACAGTTTGCGGAAATAGAGAGACCTGATAGATGTTATATAAAATATTTAGATTACTATGGAACCCCCAAAGAGATTAAAGCTGAAGGAATGTTAGCAACTTGCATACAACATGAAGTAGATCATTTAGAAGGAATTTTATTTATAGACTATTTATCAAAATTAAAAAAATCTATGATTGTTAAAAAACTTTCTAAACAAAAGAAAGAACTAGAAAGAATAGTAGTTTAAATTCAGAAAAAAATTAATGTCACTTAATGTAATTTTTATGGGAACACCCAAGTTCTCCATACCTTCTCTTGAAGAGCTAATTAAAAATAATTTTAATATTGTAACTGTTTATACTCAACCACCAAAAAAATCGAAAAGAGGACAAAGAATTAACATCTCAGAAGTTGAAGAATTTTCAAGAAAAAAAAAATTAAATATAAGAAATCCAATTAACTTAAATAATGATGAGGAATTAAAAATTTTCAAAGATCTGCGTCCTGATGTAGTTGTGGTGGTAGCTTATGGACAAATAATACCAAAAAAATTTTTAGAGATTTCAAAATTTGGTTTTATTAATATTCATGCATCATTACTTCCAAAATGGAGAGGGGCCGCCCCTATTCAAAGAGCAATTATGAATGGAGAAAAAAAAATTGGAGTAAGCATCATGAAGATAGAAGAAAAATTAGATAGTGGACCAGTATTATCTTCTGAAGAAATACAATTAAATCAAAATTTAACATATGGAGAAATTGAACCAAAACTTTCAATTCTAGGCGCAAGTTTATTAATTAAAACTTTACAAAAATTAAAAAATGGTAAAGCTGAATTTAAAAATCAAGCTCAAGCCGAAGCAACCTATGCAAAAAAAATAAGCAAGAATGAAACAAGAATAAATTGGAATCTGGATGCAGAAGTTGTAATGGCACATATTCATGGGTTGAGTCCCACACCTGGAGCTTGGTTTGAATATAAAGGCGATAGATTTAAAATATTAAAAGTAAGTAAGTCTTTATCGAATGGAAAACCAGGAACTGTAATGGATGAAAATTTAACAATATCATGTAAATCAAATTCTGTGCAGATTTTAGAATTACAAAAAGAAGGAAAAAATAAACAAACTGCAAGAGAATTTTTATTAGGAAATAAAATTAGTAAAGATGAAAGTTTAGCTTAATGCAGAGATATAAAATAAAAATAGAATATGAAGGCACACAATTTGTTGGATGGCAATTTCAAAAAAACGGTCAATCAATACAAGAAGTTTTGCAAAAAGCGATATTTAGATTTTCAAATGAAAAAGTTATAGTGACAGGGGCTGGCAGAACAGATTCTGGAGTGCATGCTTTAGGGCAAGTGGCGCATTTTGATTTAAGAAAAAAAATAAATAGAAAAAAAATTTTACCAGCTATTAATCAAAACATCGGCAATATACCGATTACAGTTTTAAAAGTTAATAAAGTAAATAAAAAATTTCACGCAAGACATGATGCAAAAAGAAGGATCTATCAATATTTGATTGTTAATAGACAGTCACCTTTAGCTCTTCAAAAAAATAAAGCTTGGCATATAAGAAAAAAGTTAGATTTGTTATCCATGAAAAGAGGGGCCAAATTGCTACTTGGAACTCATGATTTTTCAACTTTCAGATCTTCATCCTGTGGAGCCAAATCTCCAATTAAAACTATGGAAAAAATACTAATAAAAAAAAGTAAAGACAAAATTACTCTGCAATTTACTTCTAGATCTTTTTTACAACAACAAGTTAGGTCAATGGTTGGGTGTTTAAAGTATTTGGGAGAATCTAAATGGGATTTAAAAGATTTTACAAAATCATTCAAATCAAAAAATCGAATTAAGTGTGCACCGCCAGCACCCGCTTGTGGTCTCTATTTAGCAAGTATTGAATATTAGTTTTCTAATAAAGATTTTACGTGATAATCAACGCTTTCTTTAAGAGCATTAAGATCATAGCCTCCTTCTAAAATAGATACGACTTTTCCATTACAAAGCTTTTTGGCTAGCGTTAATATTCTGTTTGTTAGTGTGTAATAATCTTTAGATTCCAAATTAATTTGAGCTAG
>MDTG01272478.1_pt1 | contig 10590 bp, 9 predicted proteins | sample 811421 | NCBI WGS metagenome assembly MDTG01 (sample SAMN05326645, study PRJNA326480) | marine metagenome | isolation source: seawater | place: Pacific Ocean: South East | collected 2011
ACCCCAGAAGCATTACATAAGTAGGAGGGAATTTTTTGAAATATCATGTGTCGACCTTCAACTAAATACTTTGCAATTGCAGTAGTAGTTTTTTCAACAGATTTATTTATTACTTCATTTTTATTTTTTTTAATGCTTTCATCGTTAATAATTAAGGTTGGATTATCTTTTTTAAGTTCATTAAATTGATTTTTTTCAAATTTTTCTAAATCTTTAATAACATCAAATTCTAATTGTTTCTTTTGACTAGCACTTAATGGTTTTTCTTGATCAAAATTCGAAGCTACATTTGAAATTTCAATTTCTTTTTTATCTCCGATAAGATTTTCTTTGATTTTGGCCTTATTGATTTCTAAATCAGTGTAGTCAATTGTTGTAATGGTCTTTTCTTTGGGCTTTATAACATAGAATGAAACGCTTTGAATATTGAGCCATACAAATAGTAAAACGTGAATAATTAAAGTGCCAATAATTGCATTTTGATATTTTTCTACATAGAATAATAGTTTCATTTTCTATTTTGAAATTTATCCAATATATACGAAAAATAATTTAAAGTAGTTGCTTAATTATTAGATTGATAACTAGTATTGAGAAGATTAATAATATTCGAAGTTATATCAAGATTTGAATTTGCATATAACATAGGTCCACCTACTCTATAACTTAATACATAGTCAAAGCCTAGTTTTTTCCCAATAACTTGCATGTATTCGTTGGTTTTAACAACATAAGACTGAGTCATTATAATTTCTTCATTCGCTAATTGCTGAGAAAGTTCTTGTTCGACTTTCATTATCTCTTGTTCAAGAAGCCTTATTTTTTGTGCTTTTTCCATTTTCTCTCTTTCTCCCATTATCGGAGACGCTTTTTCGAACTCTTTTACTAAGCCTTCATAGGACTTATATTTGTTTTTTATTTGTTTTTCAGCTGCGTTTCTTTTACTTAATAAAGTTGATTGCACCTTTTGAGCATATTTATAATATTTTGATACTGTATCACTATTTACGTAGGCTATCCTTAACGAACTGGAGTCTTTTATTTGATTTTTTTGAAAATTAAAAGTAGGTTGCTCATTCTCTATATCAATATTTTCATCAGCTATTTTTGATGTGCTATTTTTGCTTGTAGAGAATTCTTTATTTTGATTAAATTGTAATAAAAACAGAACAAAAATACTTATGAAAAGTAAAGAATAAATAATGAGGTGTGTTGTTTTACTCATAGTATGTTTTTTAGTGTTTTGCTTTTAAATTGTAGTCATGAAATTTTTGACGGTTTCAATAAACTCAAACGGAACTGAAACCATTTCTGCATAATCATTACCAAGTTCGTAGTTTCCATCTTCATCATTTCTAAAAACCCATCTTATTTTAGCATCAAAATTGGATTTGTAAATAGAATCAATTTGATAAATAATATTTAAAATAAATTTTGAATTTGAAATATTGATAGAATCTATATTGATTGTAAGTAATGTCTTTTCTGCAGGAGAATTAGCATATTGATTTATCCACTCTGATAAATCATGAAAAAATAAGGTAGGGTCATCTAGATTACAGTTGCCATCAATGACTAAAACCCCTTTTTCAGAATTAAAAGAAACTAATGGTGTTTGTTTAGAAGCTTTTTTATAGAGTTGGTTCATTTAAAATGAATAATTTGTAAATATGAATAATAATTTAATTAAATCTTAAGTTGGGGAGTGATTTTTTTTGTGCGGTATAAAATCTTTAAGATAGAAAGGATTGAAATAGGCAATGTCTTCAAATTGATTTTTTAAAAATTTATTGTAACTAAGTTTAACCATTGAGGATGCTGAATTGAGATGAAAAGATTCTATAACAAGGTTAGGCTGATTTATTTTCCCGTATAGTTTTTTAGCTCCCTCTCCTACAAAATAAATTTGATCATATTTATCTAAACTTGTCAAGAATTCTTCATCAATTATTTGTGCATTAACATTTGAAATCATTTCTTTCTGGATATTATATCCAGCTGTATAAACCTCATTTCTTCTTGCATCTATCATCGGAAATATTATAGTATTTTGAATATTTTTTCTTGGATGATAACATTCTATCATTAAGTCTGTTGTGATTATACTTATAAGAGGGGCTTTTAAAGCATAAGCTAGGCCTTTTGCTGTAGCTACACCAATTCTTAGTCCAGTAAATGATCCTGGACCTGAAGCTACTGCAATTGCTGAAATTTCAATTAAGCTTATTTTTTTTTCAGCTATTAAATCTTTAATCATTTGGTGCAGTTTTTCTCCATGCACAAATTGATCACTTTTAATTTCTTTAAAACCAAATAAATTTCCCTTATTCCCGATGGAAATTGAACATGTTTTTGTAGAAGTTTCGATATTTAATATGAAACTCAAAATTAAATATCAATTGTTTTTTTCTTTAGTTCAAAATGCTGTCCCAGATATACCTTTCTCACTTGCTTATCTTCAGCAAGTGTTTCAGCAGATCCAGACTTTAGTATGGCACCTTCAAAAAGGAGATAAGCTCTGTCTACTATTGATAATGTTTCTTGTACATTATGATCTGTAATTAAGATACCTATGTTTTTTTCTCTAAGTTTTAAAACAATCCTTTGAATATCTTCAACAGCAATTGGATCTACACCTGCAAAAGGTTCATCTAATAAAATAAAATCGGGTTCATTTGCTAGACATCTTGCAATTTCTGTTCTTCTTTTTTCTCCTCCGGATAATTTTATGCCTAGTGTTTTTCTAACATGTCCTAATCCAAATTCTTCAATAAGGCCTTCAAGTTTTGTTTTCTGTTCTTGTTTTGAAAGATTAGTCATCTCTAAAATCGCTGCAATGTTATCTTCAACTGAAAGCTTTCTGAATACAGAAACTTCTTGAGGAAGATATCCGATACCCATTTTAGCTCTTTTGTACATTGGGGTCTTTGTTATATTTTCATTATTTAAATAAACATTTCCAATGTCTGGTTTAATTAATCCTACAATCATATAAAATGAAGTGGTTTTCCCAGCTCCATTTGGACCAAGTAGACCAACAATTTCTCCTTTTTTAACTTCAAGTGATACTCCTTTAACAACTTGTCTCCCTTTGTAGGTTTTATTTATATTTTCTGCTTTAAGTTCCATTTTGAGCTTAATTAAATTCTTTTAGTCTTTTATTTTCTACAGATTTAACAACTATTATCCCTAATTCATAAAGTGCATATATAGGAAAAGTTACTAATAATTGACTAATTACGTCCGGAGGAGTTATTAGCGCTGAAAGAATCAATATGCCAATTAAAGCATGTCTTCTGTATTTTTTTAAAATATCAACTCCTAGTAATCCGATTTTAGCCATTAAATACATCACTACTGGAAGTTCAAAAAATAATCCAGATAAAAATGTTGAGGTTGTAATCATAGACATGTAAGAACTTATGGTAAAGTTATTTTGTATTTCTGCTGTTAGTTTATACCCCCCAAAAAATTGAACACATAATGGACTTATTAAAAAATACCCAAATAGAATTCCTGCAAAAAACAAAATACTAGCATTTAAAACAATCCATTTTGTGGCTTTTATTTCTCTTTCTTTAAGACCAGGTTTAATAAATGACCATATTTGATAAAAAGTAACAGGAAAGGAAATAATAATGCCACCAATTAATGCAAAATACATATTTGTAGAAAATTGTTTAGTCATTTCAATAGATTGGATTTGAATTGGAATATCATTTGCGCATAGAATATCACTTATGCCAATTTTCCCTGAAAGAAAACAAAAAAACTGATAGGTAGGGAAAGAAGTTGTGGACATATTTATATAAACACTGTTCACTATAGGGTCTGTAAAGTAAAATAGTATAATTGCAGTAACTAATATAAATATACTGGCCCTTACAAGTCTCCACCGTAATTCTTCTAGGTGGCCTAAAAAAGAAAGTTCTTTTTCTTCATTATCTTGATTCATAATGCAAATCTAATAGATAATGTCTTTCATTAAATTAAAAATTTAATCAACTAAACAATTAAATTTGGACATGTTGACAAAAGCATTACAATATTTAAGGTTTGTTTTTAAAGGAGTTACAAAGTATAATATTCATTCTCCTTTTGTGCATTCTTTTATTCAGAACATTATTGATGACAAACAACAGTATTACAATTATCTCCCAATTGAACAGTTAAGAGAAGTTCTATTGAACCAAAAACAAAAGCTAGAATTGAAAGATTTTGGTGCAGGTTCTAACTTCCATCAATCAAAAGAAGTTTCCTTAAGTAAGCTTGCTAAATATGTTCAATCAAGTAAGCATAAAGGACAATTACTATTTAGAATTTCAAACTATTTTCAGCCTGATAAAATTTTAGAATTAGGAACATCATTAGGATTATCAACAGCTTATTTAGCAGTTGCAAATAAAAAAACAAAAGTAGTTACTGTTGAAGCAGATTCTAATGTAGCTAGTATTGCTAAAAATAATTTTGCAAGACTTAAATTATCTAATGTCAAAGTAATAGTTAATCAATTTGAAAATGTGTTAGAAGATTTATCAAAGGATTTTTTTGAACTTATTTTTTTTGATGGTAATCACACTAAAGCAGCTACGCTAAAATATTTCAATTGGGCTAAAAAAAACACTTCTGACACTTCTATTTTTATTTTTGATGATATTTATTGGTCTAAAGAAATGAATGAAGCTTGGAATATTATCTGTGACGATTCTAAAGTAAGTTTGAGTATTGATCTTTTTTCTATTGGTATAGTTTTTTTCATTCCTAAAAACCAAAAGGAACATTTTAAGCTAATTCATCAAGTTAATTTTTTCTAAAGTTAAGCAACATTATACTGTTTATAATTTATTCTTATTTATGGATGGAAATCTACTTTGAGTTTTATTATTGTAGGTATTATGAAAAATCTTTTTTTAAAATTATTTTTTTGTTTTTTGATTATTACTTCTTTCCTCCTTTTTATCAAATGTGGAAATAGAACAGAGAACATAAATCAACAAGTTATTGTAAAAAAAAATCAGGACTTAAAGGCTATTGAAAAAAAAATACATGGATTCAGTCTAAATCAATTTTCAATTGACAGTAGTGTTGTTGCTTCAGGCGAAAGCTTTGGAGAGTTATTACAATCATTAGGAGTTTCTTTTAAGGACATAAACATTTTAAGCGAAAATTATAAATCTGTTTATGATATAAGAAGAATTTACCCCGGTGATAAATACTATAAACTAAGAAAAAAAGATTCTTCTAAACTTTCAAAATTTATATATCAACACTCCCCCACAGAACTAATTGTCATGAATTTTGAAGATTCGGTTAATATGAAACTATTTCAAAAACCTGTTATTATAAAACTAAAGTATTCAGGAGGCAAAATAAAATTTAGTTTATGGCAAAGTTTTATAAATAATAAACTAACACCCGCATTAGTTTCTAATGTTGCAAATTTATATGCTTGGACAATTGATTTTTTTGATATACAACCTGATGATTATTACAAAATAATTTACGAATCTAAATATGTGGATGGGCAGTTTATTGGGGTTGGGGATATAAAGGCAATATTATTTAATCATTTAGGAAAAGACTTCTATGCATTTCACTATGCATCTCCAGTTGAAAAAATAAAACATTATTATAACGAAAAAGGGGAGAGCATGCAAAGAGCACTTCTGTCAGCACCACTTGAATATGTTAGAATATCTTCAAAATTTTCTCATAGAAGATTGCACCCAATTAAGAAAATATATCGTCCTCATTATGGAGTTGATTATGCAGCACCTTCCGGAACTGATGTTGTTGCTACTGGGGATGGAAAAGTTACTTTTGCTTCAAGATCAGGCGGAGCAGGAAAGATGATTAAAATCAAACATACTTTTGGTAATGTAGTAACTAAATACCTTCATCTTTTAAAATTTGCTAAAGGAATTAGGGTCGGCAGCTTTGTTGAACAAGGACAAAAAATTGCTGAAGTAGGAAGCACAGGACTTAGCACGGGTCCTCATTTAGATTATAGGGTTTATATCAACGGAAAACCTGAAAACCCTTTAAAGATGAATATACCAAGTAAAGACCCTATCCCTGACACACTAAGAGCTCAATATTTAAAAGATATTGAAGTCTTAAAAAAATCTCTTGATAATATTTCACTAGATTAAGTTGTGTGATTTTGAATTTTGGCATTCATTTTGTCATAGTTAATTTTTGGTGGAGAGACTAATAATGGTGAATTAAACAATGCAAAATAAACAATCAAAAAAAATATTATTAAAGCTTTTTAAACTTTTATCAATAATAACGCTAATTGGTTTCTTTATAACAGTTAGCTTAATGATAAGTGTTAGGTATTTTTATCAAGAAGAAATTAAAATAATTGCATTAGACCATGTTAATCAACAATTAAATTCTTCAATAGACGTTAAAGATATCAGTGTTGGTTTTATTTCCAATTTCCCATTGGTTTCTATTTCGTTAAGTGAAATCAATATTGAAGATCCTATTAATTCTAAAGACACTTTATTTTACTGTCAAAAATTAGATTTAAACTTTAATGCAGTTGATTTGATTAATCAAAATTACAAGGTTAGAAAGTTGAAAATTCATAGTGGTATTTTAAATGTTAAAGTTGATAAATCAGGGTTGAAAAATTATTTAGTAATTAAAGATTCAAATAAAGAAGAAAATTCAAATTTTAGATTCATTCTTGATCAGGTTTCATTAAGTAATTTTCATATAAATTATAAAAATGATATTTTATCTCAGCACTATTCATTTTTATGTAACAACGCCTCTCTTTATGGAGATTTTAATGATGATTTTTATGATTTAGAAATGCAATCAGATTTAATGGTTAATTATTTTATAATTGATAAATTAAATTACATAAAAAATAAAAAAGCTAGATTTTCATCTGTTCTTAATGTAAATAATGAACCATTTTCTCTCAAAATTAAAAAAGGGTTTTTTCAAATTGCAGAAATGGATTTTACTGTTTCAGGGGATTATTCATCTTATTTGAACGATAAAATAAATTTATCAATTAATGGTGAAAATATTCAACTTTCAGAAGTTTTTAGTGTTTTTCCATTGGACTATTTTTCAATTTTAGAGAGGTATAGTTCGAAGGGGAAATTAAATTTTAATTCTACCCTTGAAGGATCTGTTTCACAGAGCAATCGTTTGTTATTTAAGGCTAGTTTCAATGCCGAAAATGCGTCTTTTTTAGATTTAGAGAATGAAATTAACATGTCTAAAATAAATCTTGTTGGAAATTTTAACAATTCTGACCAGATTCTTAAAGTTAGTGATTTTTCTGCTTTTTTGGAGGATAAAGAATTTAGAGGTTTTTTTTCAATTGAAGATTTTAAAAATCCACTTTTAAAGTGCAGTATTAAAGGTGCTTTAGATTTAAATAAGTCATCCTTTTTTCTAAAAGAAAACCCTATTGATATTAAAGGTATAGCTTCTTTTGATTTAGAATCTGAGTTGAAATGGATTAATTCTTCTCCTTATATTAAGTTTGTAAGAGGCGATGTTAATTCTAAGGACTTAATTATAAGTTACTTACCAACAAAATTCATTTCTAAAATAGAAGAGCTTAATTTAAATTTTCCAAATCAAGATTTAACATTTACAGCAAGCAATGTGAAGGTGAATAATGATCAATTTATTGCTAAATTGAATATAAAGAATTGGTTAGACATTGTTATTGGTAAAAATAAAACAATTGAAACTGATTTTAAACTTGATTTCCAAAATCTTAATTTAAATAATTGGATTACTTATTTTCCAATTGTCAATGATACAGCAAAAACATCTATTGTAAAACACTTTAAGGGAGATGTTTTTGTGAACAATTTTAAGTTTGATAAAATTAATATGCAGAATGTTAAACTTAACAACATATTAATTGATCAAAAGGTTGAAATTGGTTCAGTGACGATGCAAGGACAAGAAGGTAATTATGATTTTAGTATGCATAGTTCGAATTTATCTGCTAAGGAACTTAATTTCAATTTAGAAGGAGAAGTAATAGGTATTAATGCTCATAAATTATTTCAAGAATTTGAAAATTTCAATCAAAATTGGATGACCAGCGATAATTTATATGGTCTTTGGTCTAGTAAAGTAAATGCAAAATTATTTTTTAATAAAAAAGGTAAACTAAACTATGATAAGAGTAGCATACATTCTATTAATCAATTTAAGGATTTTGAAATAGTGAATTTTTCATTTTTTAAAGAATTACTAAACTATTTTAAGGAGAATATTATTACTAAAAAAATTATTGATATCAATTATTACGAAACATATTTAAATAAAGTAATTATTGAGGATTTTTTCTCAGAAGTTTCTATGGTTGATTCTCAAATAGAAATTCAAAAAACACAAATTAATAATAACATTCTAGATTTGAGTTTATTTGGTTTTTATGGTTTGAACGACAGTTTGGATTATCACTTAAATTTTAAATGGAGAGATATAAAGAAGAAAAATAAAGCTAAAAATCAATTTAATATTGAAGATGATGATTTTGGCAAGCAATTATATTTAAAAATTTATGGTTTTCTAAATAATTTAAATTATAGGTTAGACAAGAAAGAGATTAAAAAGAAAAGAAAAGAAAAGTTAAATCAGGAAAAGCAGGTGATAAAGCAAATTTTAAATACTGAAGTTCAAGAAACAGAATCAGATTTAAAACAACCAGTTTTCGAGATTGAAATTGAAGATGATGAAAAAGAACAAGATAAAGATACAGCTAATAATTTTCCTGCTATAATTAATGAATCCAAAAAGAAAAAGGATTCTTCAAAGTTAAACAAGTTTTTAAAAAAAATAGGGGTAGAAGAACAAGCTAAGAAGAAACCAAAGTTTGAAATTAATCAGTAATTAATTACGCCATTATTAAGGATTTGAATTTTAGGCATATTTTTATCTTTTGAAGGCCTTTTCTTTTTATTAAATTCTGATTTGCACTTAATAATGCCGTTCCAATAATCTCTTCCTATTAATATTTTTCCTCCATCAATAATAAGTTTTGATTTTTTCTCTAAAATTAATGCTGTATTATTTGACATTATTAGTTTATTTTTTATTGTTAGTGTTTTATTTTTTTTCACCACTATGTTATTTTTTGAATGTATATTCTTATTCCAAATCGTATTTTCTCTAATGTAGTTGTTTGTTTTATTTTGACCTGTTCTTGAAATTGAACTGTAAAGTTCTTTGTTGTTAGTATATCTGTAATGAATGTATCCAATTTGAAGAGGTGATAAATATCGTCTACATTTATTATATCCCATGATATTATTGCTTGTATTGTTTTCATTACATTCAATCCATCCGAATTTATCTGATTTAGGTAAATCATTAAATTGAGGTGAATCAGTATGATGTAGCCCCATGCAATGGCCAATTTCATGACTTATTAACTGCACTGTAGCATATTCTCCATTTTCAATGGCTTTGGAAATATTTAGAAAGAATGGAGAAGGTCCACATCCAAAAGCTGGAGATTTATCTGAAGACCCTGTGTAGAATATATGCAAATAATCTTTATTTTTATTAGTGTATTTTACCCAGTTATCTCTACTGCAGTTTTTATCATCTTTAATAAAAAATGTAAGGTAACCAATTGAATCTTCAGAAACAAATAGATCTTCCTTAAGATAGATTAATGTATTAGTTCCAATTTTTTTTAATTTTTTGACATGAAATAAACCATTATTAAACTTCGTATTTCTTATAATAATACTGTCTTTTAAGGGTTTATAACGGTTTTTTATTCCTTTAATTAGAATAGTACTAGAATCAGGATCAATTTTTAAAATCTTAAGATGTTTTTTTTTGTTTTCTTCAGGACTAAACTTTAGTCTATCCCAATCCTTTTCATTAACATGAAAAGTTACAGTATCAAGATTAAACCTGATTCTACTATCTTTAATATATGGCTTAAGCCCTTCTTTGTTAGCTAAGGTTGGCGGATAAAGAGAACTATATATTTGATTTATCCATTTAAAATGTTTTTGAATTTTATCAATGGAGTGATAAGTAAAGTTTTGTGGATCATTTTTATCTTTTTGAATAACATGTACCCATAAGTTAATTTCCAATATTGGATGGGTAGTGTAATTTGTAGAATCGTAGGGAATATATTTCTCTAAGTATTCAAATTGTGAAAAGTTTGAAATTGATGTTAATATGCTTAAAACGAATAACAAATATTTCATTAAGATAAAGGTATTTAAAATTTATACCTCAAAACTGGTATTGTTAAATTTATTGATAATATTAGTTTTGCAGCCGCTTAATGAAGGAACAATTTATAACATCTGGTGACAATTACAACGCTTATTTCAATTTTGAATTAGAGTTAAAGAAGAAAAAAAAGTGTTGTAAGAAATACAAAAAAAAGGGGGTTCATTGTAAAAAATGTCCAATTAACCATGCTTAGTTTTTTATTTTATTTCAATGAAAATGTTACATGGAATGTAATTTTCACAATGATATTTGTTAAGTGTTAAATAAAAATATAATTTCGCACACCTAAAATTTATTAATTAATAACACAATGGAATCAATCGCAATTTATTTACC
>MDTG01091786.1_pt1 | contig 10589 bp, 8 predicted proteins | sample 811421 | NCBI WGS metagenome assembly MDTG01 (sample SAMN05326645, study PRJNA326480) | marine metagenome | isolation source: seawater | place: Pacific Ocean: South East | collected 2011
ATTTCTAACATCGTTACTTATTTATCGTATTACAAAAAAATATATAGGTTGAATAGAATAATATTTTTACTGTCTTTTTTAATAATATCTTGCTATAAATCCGATAAGGAATTACCTATTTTCGGAAGAAAAAAAATTATAGAGAAAAAAGTTAATGGATTACTTGTTTCAGATACCATTGATCATAGAGTGAGTGATTTTATGTTAATCAATCAAGAGGGGGACACAATAACAAATAAATCATTTCAAAATAATATTTATTTAACTGACTTTTTTTTCACCACATGCCCTACTATATGTCCAATAATGAAATCTAATTTATTAAAAATTCATGACCACTTTATTGACAATAAAAATATTAAATTTCTTTCTCATACAATTAATCCAGCTTACGACAATGTAAAGAGGTTAAGTGAATATTCTAGAAATTTAGGAGTTAATTCCAAAAAATGGCATTTCGTAACTGGAGATTTAGATTATATTCATGAAATAGCTAAAAAAAGCTATATGGTTACAGCAATGGAAGATTCAAGTGAGCCAGGTGGTTTTTTACATAGTGGCACATTTTTATTAGTTGATGGTGAGAGAAGGATTAGGGGGGTCTATGATGGGACCGATGAATCAGAGATATCTAAAATAAAAGATGATATAATGACTCTACTAGAATCTAATATTTATTAAGCCTCTCGATATACTTACCCAAAATATCATATTCAATATTTACTAAATCGTTTACTGATAAAGATTTAAAATTTGTCTTCGAGTAAGTGTGTGGGATTATTGCAACTGAGAAGAAGTTATCTCTTATATCAAAACAAGTTAAACTAACACCGTTAACAGTGATACTTCCCTTCTCAACTACGTATTTTAAAAAATTCTTAGACTCAAAAGTATATACCCAGTTATTACCATTATCTATAACCTCTTTACATACGGCAATATCATCTACATGACCTTGAACTATATGTCCATCTAATCTATCACTTACTTTTAAACTTCTTTCCAGGTTAAGGAAAGAACCGACTTCTAGCTCTGAAAATCTAGTTTTCTTTAAAGTTTCAGGGACTAAAGTTATGTTATGAGACTTATCAGATATGTGGGTAACGGTAAGGCATACCCCGTCATGAGATAGGCTTTCATCAACTCTTAAATCATGACTTATATTACTTCTTACATTCAGATTAAGATTTTCATTATCGTAATTTAAAGAATCTATCACCCCGGTGGTCTCTATAATACCTGTAAACATTTTAATATAATTAAATATGACTATGCAAACATAAAAGTTAAATTTGCTTATAAGAAATAAATATGAAAGATATAATCAAAGATTGCAAAGACACAAAAATCACAATAAGTGAAATGGTTTTACCAAACCATACAAACAATTTAGATACACTTTTTGGCGGCAAACTTATGTACTGGATGGATATGGCTGCAGCAATATGTGCCCACAAAAACACAAAAAAAATATCTGTTACCGCCTCTGTAGATAACATTACATTCAAGTCACCTATTTTCAAAGGGGATATAGTTACAATAACTGCTTATATAACTAGGGTTTTTAACACTTCAATGGAGATTTTCATAGAAGCAAGTTCACAGAATAGTATATCTCAAAAATCAGTAATTTGTAATAGCGCTTTTTTTACATTTGTTACTCTCAATAATGACAGAAAACCTGTTAAGTCAATAGATGTTAAACCAAAGAGTAAAGAAGAAAAGAAACTTTACGATGGCGCATTGAGGAGAAGACAACTTAGGCTTATACTTGCTGGCAAAATGAAGCCTGAGGAGGCGGATGAATTAAAGTCAATTTTTAATTAAAAATTTTTTCTAAATTCCTAGATAGGTTTCTTCCACGAAGATCTGTATTCTTCGCAATAATTTTTCCATCAGGATCAAGAAGAAAAGCACTTGGTATCCTATCAACACTATAAATTTCAGCAGCTTCTGATTGATAATACTTAAGATCTGAGACATTAATCCATGGTAACTTATCTTGAGTAATACCTCTAACCCAATCTTCTTTATTCCTATCAAGAGAGACTTGAAAAACCTCAAACCCTTTAGACTTATACTTATTATAATTTTCAACTATATTAGGGTTCTCTTCTCTACATGGCCTACACCACGCAGCCCAGAAGTCTAAAAGTACATGTTTTCCTCTTAAGGAAGCTAGAGAGACTGGCACTCCACTTGTGTCTTTTAGAATAATATCTGGAGCAATGCTTCCAACAGATATAGATTTAATTTTTATTAGTTTATCCTCAAAATTTTTAAAGTACGAGTTACCACTAAAATCTTCAGAATATTTTTTATATATGACCTGCCAAAACCCTAAATTTTCTTCTAAGTCTAAGTAATCAGCTGTTACCAGTACCGCCAATGAATTTTTTGTATTTGAAAGATAATCTTTGAGAGATAATTCAAACTGATTTTTTTTAAAATCAAATTCACCTCTAATACTATTTACAAGCTGCGCGTCCTCTTCCTGACTTGCCTCAACAAACTGAATATTTAGTTCTCTAATTTCAGATCTATAATCCGAAATTTTATCACCAATTGATTTTAAGATATCGGTATCTTCTGAACCTTTAATATCGTATTCAAAAAGGGATTTGGTATCATCTATAGTAATATAAATGTCTGTTTTATCTGCAATTAGATCCAAACTGGTATAACCCATGAAATCAAGTCTATAGAGTGTGGCTTCAAATGTAAAAACATTAAATTCAATCTTTTTATTTTGAAAATTTAGGGTCTCAATAAGTTCAATTGAATAGTCTGAGTTTACTTTTTGTAGTCTTACCTCATCATATTCTCCTGATCCATCTATATCTACCGATATAGTTATTTTTTCTGAGCCATTTTTAGGATTATCTCCACACGAAAAAATAAATAATATGAGAAATAGAGGGATGAATCTGGGAAGTATTTTAAACATATTTGAATTTAGTAAGATTGATATATATTATAAAAAATTAGAACGTTAAAAAATACTAATTGTTTAGCAATGATTTAAACAAAACTTTTGCTTCTTTAATAACATTATCATTTCCACTGAGATTTCTTCCACCAGCTGTTGCAAGAAATTTTTGACCTCCACCTGATCCATCAATATGATAAGCCAACTTATTAATAATATCGTTAGCATCAAGATTCATACTATCACATAAATTTTTTGATATCATTAAAATTATTAAAGGCTTATTAGAATTAGATAATGTACCTAAGAAGACCGTGTTTTTTTTCTCCTTTTCAAGTTCAAAGGCTAACTGCTTCACAAATTCCATTTTTTCATTTTTAAAATTGTAAATAATTAGATTTACATCTCCATATTTAGACATTGACGATAGTAACTTATCTCTAAGATGTTTTTTTCTGTCTTTATTATTCGCTATTATTTCTTTTTCTAAAGATTTATTTTTTTCAATTAAAGAGTTTACTGATTCCAGTATATTATTTGATTTTAATAAAACTTTTAAATCATTAATTAACTTAGTTTCTAATTTTGAGAAATTGTCTAACTCATAAGAGGTAATAGCTTCAATTCTTCTTACTCCTGAAGATATGGAAGACTCAGAAATAATCTTAAAATGACCAATTTCAGAGGTATTCTCTACATGCGTACCACCACACAACTCAATTGAAAACTTTTCATCTATAGTAACTACCCGTACCTTATCACCATATTTTTCTCCAAAAAGAGCAGTAGCTCCACGTTTTTTAGCTTCATTTATATTGACATCTTCTTGAATATTAACCTTTACATTCTCAATTATTTTATCATTTACTATATCACTTATTTTATCTATTGATTCAGAATCGATCTTCGAAAAGTGGGAGAAGTCAAACCTTAAAACCTTCTCACTAACCAATGAACCTTTCTGGGAGACATGGTCACCTAATACATTTCTGAGAGCCGCATGTAGAAGGTGTGTTGCGGAATGATTTTTTGAAATAAAATTTCTTCTATTTTTATTAATTATAAGCTTTTTCTTGCTTTTAATTGATCTAGGAAGACTTTTAGTAACATGAATTATTAAGTCATTTTCTTTATATGTTTTGATAATATCTATTTTTTCATCTCCGTCTAGCATATACCCAACATCTCCAACTTGACCTCCAGATTCTGGGTAGAAAGGAGAATTGTCAAAAACTATATTATACATGACTTTTTCATCTAATTTAACCTCTCTGTACATAATTATTCCTGATGAAGACTCACTTTTTTCATATCCTACAAACAAAGTTCCTCTCTTATCTTTTTGAAGATATTTCCAGTCCTCAGACACTGATTTAGATACATTTCTGGATCTTTTTCTTTGAAGTTCAAGTAATTCTTTAAACTTATCTTTATCAATCTTAATACCTCTCTCTCTAAAAATAAGTTCAGTCAAATCAATTGGGAATCCAAAAGTATCATATAACTCAAATACCAATTCACCTGATACTTTATCTACATTGTTATCGTAGTCTTTAATTCTTTTTAATCCCTTCTCTAAGGTAGCGAGAAAAGCCCTCTCCTCCTCTAAAATTACTTCTGTTATAAACTTTTTCTGCCCAATTAAATTTTTAAAAATATTTTTATATTCATTTATTACAGATTCTGATAATTTATTGAGAAATGGTTTACTTAAGTTTAGGGTTGAGTAGCCATACCTAATGGCCCTTCTAAGTATTCTTCTTACAACGTATCCTGACTTATTATTAGACGGAATTGCTCCGTCTGACACTGTAAATACTATTGCTCGTATATGATCACATATAACTCTGAAGGCTACATTAATATCTTTTCTTTCGCCATACTTCTTACCAGAAATATTCTCTAATGACTTAATTATTGACTTAAAAATATTTGTATCGTATGTTGATTTGAGTGAATCTATTGCCATAGAAAGCCTCTCTAAGCCCATTCCAGTATCAACATGTTTTTCAGGTAAATTCTCAAGTGAACCATCTCTTTTTCTATTGAATTCAATAAAAACCAGATTCCAAATCTCAATAACTTCAGGGTGATCTTTGTTAATAAGTTTATGTGTGGGATTCTTTTTAATCTCTTTTAGATCTCTTAAGTCAATATGGATTTCTGAACAAGGACCACATGGACCTGTATCACCCATCTCCCAAAAATTATCTTTTTTTGAGCCATCTATGATCTTAGATTCTTCGACTATCTCTTTCCAATAATCATATGATTCAAGGTCTCTAGATAACCCATCTGAGCTATCTCCTCCAAAAATGGTGACATAGAGTCTTGACTCATCTAAATTGTATTTTTTTGTTAAAATCTCCCAGGCCCATTTTATAGCATCTTCTTTAAAATAATCTCCAAATGACCAGTTCCCTAACATTTCAAACATTGTATGGTGATATTTATCAACACCTACCTCCTCTAAATCATTATGTTTTCCACTAACTCTTAGACATTTTTGTGTGTTAGCAACTCTTTTTGTATTTGGTTTAATATTTCCTAAAAAAATATCTTTAAACTGATTCATTCCAGCATTAGTGAACATTAATGTAGGGTCATCTTTAACCGTTATGGGTGCTGATTCAACTATTGAATGACCTTTTTCTTGAAAGAAATCAAAAAATATTTGTCTTATTTTTTTAGTGTCCATTTAAGTTATATTTCAACGAATATTTTTATTTTTGCAAATATAAAATATAAAATTAGGCTATTTTCATCTAATAATGGGAAAAGAGAAATATTATTACAATCCTGAAACCTGTAAATTCGAAAAGGTAAAAAAGACTAGAAAAGAACAGTTTTTTAATATCACTGGGTTTTTAGCTATTATTTTATTTACAAGTATGGGGCTTGTAACTTTATATGATGCGTACTTCGAGTCTCCCAAAATTATCCAACTCAAGAAAGAAAATAGTGAGTTACAGACCCATTATGAAATACTTAACAAAGAGGTCAATATTGCTTATAAAATGTTAGAGAATCTTGAGGAGAGAGACGACAATATCTACAGGATTATTTTTGAAGCTGAGCCTATTCCGTCCTCCATTAGAAAAGTTGGTATTGGAGGTATAAATAGATACAAAAATTTACTTAATGGTAACTTAGAAAGAGAAGATTTATTACTCGACAATTACGCAAAAATTGACAAATTAAAGAGAAAGCTTTATATACAAACTAAATCATACGATGACCTATATAATATGGCTACCAGTAAAGAAGATCTTGTTGCAGCAATACCAGCTATACAACCTGTATCAAATAAAGATCTGAAAAGACTTGCATCTGGCTTTGGTAAAAGAATTGACCCATTTTTAAAAGTCAAAAGGATGCACTACGGGCTTGATTTTTCTATCAAGGTTGGGACACCAATATATGCCACGGCAGACGGAAAAGCAGTAGTTGTAAAAACATCTTTTGGAGGATTTGGGAAACATATTTATCTAGATCATGGAAATGGATACAGATCTATTTATGCTCACTTAGACAAATTTAATATCAAGAGAGGTCAAAAGGTTAAAAGGGGAGAACTTATTGCATATAGCGGAAATTCTGGAAGGTCAACAGCCCCACATCTTCACTACGAAGTTCATAAAAACGGGAAAAAAGTGAATCCAATAAATTTCTTTTTTAATGATCTTACCCCAAGTCAATATGAAGAGGTTATTAAAATAGCATCTGTAGAAAACCAAGCACTAGGGTCAACATACTAGCATGCCTTACAAAGAGAAAGAAATTAAAAAAAAATATTTTACCATAGGAGAAGTTGCTGTTAATCTTGAGTTATCAACATCTCAAATAAGATTTTGGGAAAGTGAATTTGATCAGTTAAGTCCAAAGAAAAATTCTAAGGGTTCAAGAAAGTATACTGAGAAAGATATTAATACCTTAAAGGCTATCCAATCACTGCTAAAAAGAAAAAAATTTACAATTGATGGAGCAAAAAAAGTTCTTAAAGAAGAAATGAAGAGAAATAAGAATGACTTTGTTAATCAACTTTTTTCGATTAAAGAAAAATTGATATCAATCAAAAAAAAAATTTAATCCAAACCTAAAATTTTATTTATCTCTGCCTGATCATTACCTGAATCTGCAAAATCATCAAATTCTTTATCAGAGACTTTAATTATATGATCAGAAATAAATTTTGCTCCCTCACTAGCACCCTGTACATTACTTTTAATACAGCATTCCCACTCTAGAACTGCCCATCCGTCATATCCATATTTTGTTAACTTTGAAAAAATTGATTTAAAATCTATCTGACCATCACCTAGTGAACGGAATCTACCAGCTCTATCTTTCCAATCTGCATAACCACCGTATACACCTGCTCTGCCTGTTGAATTAAATTCAGCATCTTTGACGTGGAACATTTTAATATATTCATGATAGATATCTATATGAGATAGATAGTCTAGCTGCTGAAGAATAAAGTGGCTTGGATCATACAACATCTTGACCCTTGGATGATTTTTAGTATATTTTAAAAATTTTTCAAAAGTTAAACCGTCATGTAGATCTTCACCAGGATGAATTTCATAGCATAAATCTACACCATTAGTATCAAATTCATTTAGTATGGGGAGCCATCTCTTGGAAAGTTCTTGAAAACCAGTATGAACCAATCCATTAGGTCTCTGTGGCCAAGGATACATGTAAGGCCATAATAATGCACCAGAAAATGTTACATGAACTTTTATTCCTAAATTTTTAGATGCTCTTGCAGCTAATACTAGTTGATTTTTTGCCCATTCCGTCCTTTCTTTTGGATTATTCCTCACTTCTTTTGGAGCAAACCCATCAAACATTGTATCATAAGTTGGATTTACTGCAACTAATTGACCTTGTAAGTGCGTACTCAATTCAGTTATCTCTACTCCATATGATTGAATTTTTTCCTTGTATTCTTGAGCATAATCTTTACTTTCAGCAACTTTTTCTAAATCTATACACCTTGGATCCCAGGTAGGGATCTGAACCCCTTTATATCCTAAACCTGATAACCATCTACATATATTCTCCATATTATTAAATGGCTCCTTATCATCCATGAATTGAGCTAAAAATATTGCTGGTCCTTTTATTGTTTTCATAATTATATATTAATCCACTTAGATTTTTCTGATGATTCAATAACTGCATCTATAAATTTCATACCTCTATATCCTTCATGAACAGTTGGGTAATCATATAATAAATCATTCTTTCTTTTATCTCTAAAGTTTAAAACTGAATAAGCAAAGTTCCTGTAAATATTTGCAAATGCTTCGATAAACCCCTCAGGGTGACCAGATGGTGTTCTACAATGGGCCAAAGCAAAATCAGAGAGATAAGAATTATCTACACCAGCTCTTAGTACCTGATTTGGTGAATTACTTAACTTTAATATTAGAGTATTTGGATCAGAGTGTTTCCATTCAATACCACCTTTTTCTCCCCAAACTCTAACTTTCAAATCATTTTCCTCACCAGTTGCAATTTGACTTGTCATCAAATTACCTTCTATATTATCTTCAAGAGATAACAATACATTGCCATCATCTTCAAGCATCCTACCCTCAAGAAAAACATTAACTTTTGAAAATAACTTAATAATTTTCTTACCTGTAACATACTCAACCATATTTGCAGCATGAGTACCAATATCTCCCATGCTCCCAGCTTTTCCTGACTTACTTGGGTCTGTTCTCCATGAAGCCTGCTTATTATCACTTTTTTCTAACATTGTACTTAACCAACCTTGAGGATACTCTACAGCTACTTTTCTTATCTTTCCAATTTTACCTTCTAATATTAAACTTCTTGCTTCTTTGACCATTGGATAACCTGTGTAGGTATGAGTAACTGCAAAAGGAATACTAGATTCTACAACTTTATCACATAATTTCTTGGCTTGGTCTGAATCAAAAGTCATAGGTTTATCAATAATGACAGGTAAGCCTTTTTCTAGTGATTTTATTGCAGGGTCAAAATGAAGGTGGTTAGGAGTTACTATTGAAACAACATCAATCCTTTGTTCTTTGTCAAGATTTGACTCAGAGTATAACATTTCGTCATAATTTTTATAAACTCTCTTGCTATCGATATGAAGTTTTTTTCCAGTTATTTGTGAATTTTTAAAATCTGAGCTGAATGAGCCGGCAGTAAGTTCATAACAATTATCAAGAAGCGCAGCATTTCTATGAATTGCTCCAATAAAAGAACCCTCTCCTCCACCAATCATACCTAATTTTAATTTTTTCATAAGTATTAATTTACTCAATTAATTTATCTAAAGAATAATAGAATCGTCAACTTTAGATTTATCTAAATTATAAAATTCATCAAATACATTGAAAGGTTTCTTTTGGTTTTTAATCTTTTCATAGCTACCATCTTCTTTCAAGAAGTATGCATTACAGTTGTCTCTAAGATTATAATTTAATATAGTTATTGCTTGTTTCTTGATAAATTCATCATTGATTTTAAAAAGTGACTCTATCCTCCTCTTAAAACTTCTGATCATCACATCAGCACTCCCAGAATAAATGATTGGATCACCAGCGTTATGAAAGTAATATATTCTGCTATGTTCTAAATACTCCCCAATAATAGAAATAACTCTTATATTTTCACTTAGTTTTGATCTTTCAGGTCTCAAACAACAGATACCTCTAACTATAAGACAAATATCTACACCAGAACAACTCGCCTCATATAATTTGTTAATTATAAGCTTATCTTGAAGAGAATTGATCTTAATACATATTTTGCTTTCTTTTCCTTCATTTCTATTTGAAATTTCATCATCAATAAGTTTTATTATTTTATCTCTCATATAGATTGGAGCTGTTATCAAATTTTCGTAATCGTCAGGTATTGAATGACCTGTAATTACATTAAAAAATTCCAATGCATCCTTCGTATATTTTTTTTTAGAAGTCATTAAGCTCAAATCAGTATATAACTTTGATGTAGTTTCATTATAATTACCTGTTCCTAAATGAGCATAATTTTTTACTTTTTTTCCTTCTCTCCTAACAACTAGAAGGAGCTTTGTATGAGTCTTTAATGCGCCTATTCCGTAAATAACATAACAGCCAGCTTTCTCTAATTTGTATCCATTCTTAAGATTATTTTCTTCATCAAATCTTGCCTTTGCTTCAAATAAAACTGATACATGTTTACCATTCTCAGACGCTTTTAAAAGTGCATCAATCACTCTTGAGTTTTTTGCAGTTCGATACAGAGTGATCTTGATAGATAAAACATTTGGATCTTCTGCAGCCTCAAATAAAAATTGAATTACAGGATCAAAAGAATTGTATGGATGGTGGAGAAAAATATCTTCTTCAGATAAAATTTCAAACATACTTCTATCAATATTTCTATCTATACCAAAAGGATCAATTGGAGATTTTCTAGTTGGGAGAAGTTCTGAAAACTCCTCAAAATCTATAATCTGATTGATACATGTTAGATCAATTAATGAATCTTTTTTTACATTGAAAAAATTTTTATCGTCAATATCTAAGATATCTTTAAGTTTAGATATTAGATAGTCATCGCCTTCGTCTTCAATTTCAATTCTAACTACTCTGCTAAATTTCCTGTCTTTTAACTTCTGTTTAAG
>MDTG01125152.1_pt1 | contig 10589 bp, 11 predicted proteins | sample 811421 | NCBI WGS metagenome assembly MDTG01 (sample SAMN05326645, study PRJNA326480) | marine metagenome | isolation source: seawater | place: Pacific Ocean: South East | collected 2011
TGATGGAAAATACTTTACTGGTGATGGATGTAGAAGAGATAAAGACGGCTACTACTGGATTACTGGAAGAGTTGATGATGTAATAATTGTATCAGGACATAATTTAGGAACTGCCGAAATAGAAAGTGCATTTGTGTCTCATAAAGATGTATCTGAGGCTGCAGTTGTTGGCTATCCCCATGAAATAAAAGGTAATGGTCTATATTGCTATGTTTCTCTAAAAGTTGGTGTTGATACATCAAATGATTTAGTGAATGATTTAAAAACAACAATAAGAGAGAAGATTGGGCCAATTGCAACACCCGATTTTATCCATATCACGTCAGGTCTACCTAAAACACGCTCAGGGAAAATAATGAGAAGGATTCTGAGAAAAATTGCATGTAATGATTTTGAGAATTTAGGAGATACATCGACTCTTGCTGATCCATCTGTTGTAAATGATCTGATAGATAATAGAAAAAATATTTAGTTATCTAGGCTCCCAATGTTTCAAACATCTTGGTTCATATATGTTAGCTGCACCAACTTGAGTTCTTTGACCACCTTCTGTTTTTCTAAATGTTTTAGTGGCCTCTAAGCCACATACGTTACAAAATCCATAAATTTTGACTATCTTGTCAGACAGACCAAGAAGCATTGATGAAGTTTCCCATGGTTTTCCTCTGGAATCTTGATCAAGACCTGCACAAACAACATCTATCCCCTGATTTAATATGGCTTCTACATTACTAAGTGTGTCAATCGTATTCATAAACTGAATCTCATCTAGAAAAACCATATCAACTTCTGTTTTTTTAAAAACAAATTTTTTTAAAGCTGTTGTCCAATCACTCATTGCATAACATTCATGGCTTAAATCATTATGTGTAATTATTTTTTCGTTTGAGTATCTATTATCTATACTTGGCTTGATAACTATGATTTTTTTATTTTGGTGTTTTGCCCACAAAATTCTTTTTAGTAATTCACTTGTTTTACCAGCAAACATTGCACCAACAATTGTCTCAAGATTCCCCCGCATAACTCAATATATTTTATTTTTATTATTTATTATATAATTATTTTGAATAAATATAAATTATTTCAATAATGGTAAAAGGTTTAAAAATTAGATTTGAAATTCATAATATATTATTTTCGATATATAAATTTAATAAAACACTAAATAACTCTTCAATTAAAAAAAAAATTAATAAACAAAAAAAAGAAGATATTTCTTTTTTACATAATGTGACATTAAATTCAATGAGATTTCATTTACATTGTTTAAAGATTATAAACAAATTTATAAAAAAAAAATTAAGAGATCAAGAGAAGGTTTTATTAATAAGTGCAATAACTCAAATTGTATTTTTAAACTTTAAAGAATATGCAGTTATAAATTGTACAGTAGAAATAGCTAAGAAATTGAAACTGTATCCAGGTCTGATAAATGCTAGTTTAAAAAAGATAGCTGAAAATAAAAATGATTTAAGAGAAATTAAAATTAGATTTAATGATTTTCAACCTTGGTTTCAAAAAGAAACTAATTCTTTATCTGATTATGAAAAAAAACAATTTTTAAATTATTTCTATAAAGAACCAGACATTCATATTGTTTTTAAAGATGAAGAAAAATTAAAAAAATTTGAAGATAATTTAATTAAAACATCTAAAATTTCAGGTTTTTTATTAGATAAAGAGAATATCCAAAATAAAAAATCTTTCATTAATGGTGATTGGTGGGTACAAGATTTTAGCTCATTTCTTCCACTTTATAATTTTCGAGAAAATAAAAATAAAAAAATTTTAGATGCATGTGCCGCACCAGGAGGTAAATCCTTTCAAATGCTTTCAAAAAATCATGATATTTTTCTAAATGATATCAATAAAATAAGAATTAAAACTCTAAAGGACAATCTAAAACGATTACAACTAAATGCTAGAATAATAAATAAAGATTTTACTAAATTTAATGAGAAAGAAAGATATGACATAATTATACTAGATGCACCATGCTCAGCTGTTGGAACGATTAGAAAAAATCCAGAAATTTTCTTCAAAAAAAGTGGTCCAGATTTTAACCAACTTATTTCATTGCAGGAAAATATGCTAAATAAAGCCTCATCTTTATTAAATAAAAATGGATATATCATTTATATGACTTGTTCTTTTTTAAAGATTGAAACAGTTGATCAAGTAGATAAGTTTCTCAAAAAAAATTCAAGCTTCCTGAAAGCGGATTTCAAACTTATAGAAAATGAAGATATTTACTCAAAATTAATTAAGAATAATAGTATGATTACTATGCCTAATATGATTTTAAATTGTACTATAGATGGATATTTTGCCACTTATTTAAAAAAAATAAAATGATTATAACTTTAAAAAAAATAATCTTTATTAAGATAACATCAAAATTTAATATAAGAAAAGACTTATCTTATTTAGATCTAAATTTTAGAAAGATCGATTTCACCAATCATAAAAAAATAAAGTCGTTTATTTTTAAAAAGAATTTTTATAAAAGTAAAAATAAAAACATTCATACTTTTGATTTTTTAAATTTTTCAAATAGACTTGGTGGAAAAATTGGAATAAATTTATCCAAAGAAGCCATTTTTGGATGGTATAAAATAAATAAAACAAAGCTGGGTTTTCCTTGGTTAGATGATTCACCATCAAGAAGATTAATTAATCTTTTATACAACTATGAGTATATTAATTCATCATCTAAACTGGAGGATAAAAAAAAACTAGATTCTATAATTTATTATCATATTCAAAGAATATTGTTTGACTTTAATTCAAAAAAAATAACGGAGTTAACATCATTTGATCTAGTAGCATATTTATTATCCATTTGTATTTTACGTAAAGTAAATAATGAAAAAATAAATTATATAAAATTCATTATTGATAATCAGGTTGATAAACTTGGAATGCATAAAAGTTATAATTTATTAGAGCATTCTAAATTTATTAATAATCTAAATGAAATAAAAAATATTTTACTTTTTTTTAAATTAGAGCAATCAAACACTTTTGATAAAATTATTCTTAAAATGACATCTATATTAAACGAATACTTTCATTACGATGGTACATTGCCACTATTTAATGGGTCAAATAATATTTATACAAAAACAATATATAACTCTTTAAATAAAGAAAATTATTTAAAGAAAAGAGAGTTTGCTAATATAAATAATGGCATTGCATTTTACTCAGATAAATATAAAAAAATTTTTTTTGATGTAGTTCAACCTAGTTCAGATGTGATAAGTTCAAACCTGAGTGCAGGAACTTTATCATTTGAACTAAGTGGATTTGGTGAGAAAGTAATTACTAATTGCGGAGCTTCAGAAAGTTTAGGTAAAAATCCAGAATATCTGAGATATAGTGCAGCTCACTCAACAATTGTTTTACAGAATACTAATATAAGTGAAATAAAAGAAGACAATCCACATACAAAATTTCCTCAATCTGTAGTTTTTAGAAAAGAAACTGATCATCAAACAGAGATATTTGAGGGATCACACAATGGGTATTTAAAAAAGTTTAATAAAATAATTAAGAGAAAAATAATTATTTCAAAAAAAGAAAGTAAATTACATGGAGAAGATAGTTTAATTTCTTATAAATATAAAAATATTAGATTAATTTACCATATTAGGTTTCATCTAGCAGATGAAATGGTTCTAAATTTTACCAATAATAAAAAAAATATAATTATAAAAACAAAAATGAACAACATTTGGCTTTTTAAAAGTGAATCTGAGTTAATTATAGAAGATAGTATATCAGTTGATAATAATATCACTAAACCTACTAAACAAATTGTGATTAAAGGTATATTATTAGATAAAAAGATTGTAGAGAAATGGTCATTAGAAAAAATCTAAATAAAAAATTTGCTTTAATTTCTGTATTTGAAAAAAAGGATTTAAAGTATCTCTGTACTAATTTAAATAAGTATAACTATAATTTTATATCAAGTGGTTCTACAGGAAATAAAATACGTAGTTTAGGCTTTAAATGCCAAGATATTTCAAAACTAACTAAAGTTAAAGAAATGTTTGGAGGTAGAGTTAAGACTTTAAACCCATTAATATACAGTTCTTTACTCTACAAAAGAAATGATGAAACTCATCTTAAACAGTTTAAATTGTTAAATTTTCCAGAAATAGATATTGTTGTGGTAAATTTATATCCATTTAAGAAATACTTGAAAAAACATAATAATGATCAAATAATAGAAATGATAGATATTGGGGGACCAAGTCTGTTGAGGGCAGCAGGAAAAAACTTCATGTACATCACTCCAATAATAGACATAATTGATTATAAAAAGTTAATTAAAAATTTAAGTAAAAATAACGGAACAACTGACATATCTTTTAGAAAGAAAATGGCTCTTAAAGTTTTTAATGAAACTTCTAAATATGATAAAGTTGTATCTAATTGGTTAAATGAATACTAAGAAAATTAAATTAAGATATGGTGAAAATCCAAATCAAAATAGTTTTTTAATTAGTCATGTAAAGACTTCTATTTTAAAATATCAGCTTAGCGGGAAAAAAATGAGTTACAATAATCTTATTGATCTTGATAGCGGATTGAAATGTTTAAAAGAATTTCGTGAACCTACATCAATCATTATTAAACACACAAACCCTTGTGGTATTGCTTCAGCAAAAAATATCGATATAGCTTTTAATAAATCTTATGAAAGTGATCCAAAAAGTGCCTTTGGAGGGATAATTTTATTAAATCGGAAGGTGTCTGAAAGACTTGCAAAAAGAATATTTAAAAATTTTTATGAAATGATTGTTGCTTCAGATTATGATCAAACTGCAATTAAAATATTAGAAAAAAAGAAGAATTTAATTATTTTAAAAATGCCTAATATAAAAAAAATATCCATTGAGTATAGATCAACCCTATTCGGAGATCTTTATCAAACAACAGATTTAACTCCAATCAATAAAAGATTTCTGAACTTGGCTTCAAATAAAAGAGGTTCAATCAAGTCAATAAATGACTTAATTTTTTCACTTAAAGTTGTAAAGCATTTAAAATCAAATGCTATCGTACTATGTAGAAATAAACAAACTTTAGGCTTAGGTCATGGTCAAACAAATAGGGTAGATGCATTAAATTCAGCTATAAAAAATATGAATAAATATTTTAAGAAAGGAAGCTTTGTTTGCGCTTCAGATGGATTTTTTCCTTTTACAGACAGTATCAACCTTCTCAATAAAAATGGATGTAATGTAGTAGCCCAGCCTAGTGGTTCAATAAATGATAAAAAGGTAATATCTTTTTCTATAAAAAACAAAATATCATTATATTTTTCAAAAAATAGACTATTCAAACATTGACCAAAAAAAATAAAATTCCGAAATATCTCAAAATGTTAATTAAGGATCACCCTAAAATTACTTCAGGAAGAAAGAATTTTCAGAAACATAACTATAGAATAACAAGAACTATAGAAATAATTAAAAAATATTTTAAACTGAAAGACTAGCTTTGAATTAATAAAATTGAATTTAATTTAGTTTTGTTTACTCATTAAACAATTTGATATAAATATAAATTATGAGTAAACCAAATCTTCTCTTTCCTACTCCTATTTGGACGACACAACTTGAAAATTTTAAAAGTATAAATGAAGAAATGTATAATTACATTAAGAAATCTCAGATTAAAGATAAAACAGGAATAAAAAAAAGTAATAATAAAGGTTGGCATTCTAAAGATTTTAATATGCAAGAAAGAGAACCTAAAAACTTTATAAAAAATATTTCACCATCTATTGAAAAAGTAATGCTAGATATGAATTGGGAGAAGGAAAAACAATCTGTAAAAATTAGTAATATGTGGGCAATAATAAATACTGGGGGCTCGACAAACTCAAGACACCAACATGGTAATAGTACTATAAGTGGGGCTTATTATATACGTGCACCAAAAAACTGTGGTGATATTGTTTTTTATGATCCTAGACCTGCACCAGTTTTTTATTATCCAGAGGCTGTGAGTTCTAATTCACTTAACGCTCATATAAATAGTATTACCCCTAAAGAAGGGGCTTTAATATTATTTCCTAGCTATGTTGATCACTCTGTTAATGAAAATCTATCTAATGATGAGAGAATTGTAATAAGTTTCAATATTAAATTACAGGCTTAATCTAATTAATAAATATTTTTTGAAATATTATCCCATGCTTCTCCGGTTTCAATTTCTTTAAGTGTCCACTGACCATAGGCAAGATTTTTAAAGATCTCATAATCTATAATTGGCTTTTCAATATTCTGGATTTCCCCAATATGACTTAGGGTATCCTCTGTGAAGTATGAAGGTATTCCATTTGACATAGCAATAAAACCAGCGGTAGATTGCAAGCTCACAAATGCCCAAGCTTCTTTAAATAATACATTTAATGGTTTAGTTGAAAACTTGTTATGCACAACAATCTTTCTATCAGTATATTTTCTTACCAAATTCACTGTATCTTCAGTCCAATTAGGTACATTATATAATTTTTTCATAGCTTCTGATGGCTCGGACAATATTATGTAATTTCCAGATTTTTTTTGATCAAGAATTTTTAGATTTAGTTTTTTTAATCTGTCATTAGGATAGGTGCCTTTACCATTATGAATAAAATTATTATAAACTATTCTAAAATAACCATCTAAATTTATTATATTAGTACGATTATTTTCAAAAGATCTTTTTGACTGATTAAAATAACCATGATCCATATAGTAATAATTTTTAACTTTATTAATTATCTCAAGCGTACCTCTTAAAACACCATAAGTTGCAATTACTCTTTTATAATCTTTAAATTTACTAACATGACACATTAGTGAATCTGATCCTTTTGCAAAATTATAACATAATGTTTTATTAATGATATGGTCTGTATATATAACAAGGGGTTTGTCCATTAAATGACATTATAAACTAATTAGTTACTTTATAAATATATTCATTTCTGTTATCAAAACCTAAACTTTATTTAATTATGTACAGTGTTTTACAAAATAAGGACAAAATAAAATTTAAATTTGATAAATTCCCTTATTTGATAATTGATGATGCTCTTCCTGCAGATCTTTATAATAAATTAAATGCAAGTTTTCCTAAATACAAAAAAATAATTGGTAAAAATGAATACAAAGAAAATTTTGCCTACAGATATAATGCTTTTAATTCACTTAAAGATGAGGAAATAAGTAGTGACTGGAAAGAATTTATTAAATTTCATACAAGTTATCAATTCTTAGAAGAATTTTATAACATTTTTGGTGAGTCGATAAAAAAAATTTATAAAGTAGAGAAAGAAAAATTATTTAATAAAAACAATGTTGGAATTAGATTTGAAAGAAAGAATTATTTTAATCTTGATTGTCAATTTGTAGTTAATACCCCTACTAGTGGTGAGACTAAAGTTATTGAACCGCATTTAGATAACCCAGTTGAATTCTATGCTGCACTTTTATATATGAAAGACAAAAATGATGACTCTGAGGGTGGAAATTTAATAACATATGATTTCAAAGATAAGCCAAGTTTTTACGGTAAATCTAGAGTTAGAGAAGAAAAAGTAAATTTAATTGAAGAAATAGAATACAAGCAAAATAGGTTAGTAATGTTTTTAAACTCTCCTTATTCAATTCATGGTGTAAGCAAAAGAAGTAAAACTACATTTTATAGAAAGTATATAAATATAATTGGTGAATTTAACTTTGAGTTATTCAATTATAGAAATTTTTTAGAAAAGTAATGATTTATTTTCTTTTTACATTATCAGCAATTTGGTTTTCGGCATTAGCACTACCTTTATCTTGATAATTGTAGTCTGTATCAAATTTTGAAATATCACTTAAATATTTACCTTGAAGGGGTATTTTAAAATTATCATCTAAAAGTTTTCTTGATGCTACAACAAGAAGAATATTTTTACCAATTTTTGTTTTTGCTATTTCAATCATTTTATTAAACTTAGATACATTTCTGAATGGCTTAATTTGTTCAAACATTATTGGATAATCACTAGCATTTAATTTCAACTCAGCACCATCTCTATTAGCTAGTGATATTTTCTCTATTTTATAATTATTAGATGCTGCTAAATCAGCAAAAAAAATTGGGTTAAAGTTAAAAAAACCATGATTAATCCAATCAATGAAAGGGAGAATATTTAACATTATACCACCAGTTTTAGTTAAATTGTGGAAATTTAAAAACAACGCTTTTTGATTGAAAATATGTTCACCAGTTCCATTATTAATAACAAGATCATATTTTTGATAAAAATTGTATGTTTTAGAAATATTCTTATTTAGATCAAACTGAAAACTTTCATATGCACCATTAATATCAATAGATTTATAATCTCTGAAACCAATAGATTTAAAATAATCTTTAGTACTAAAATGTTTTTTATTTTTCAAATTTACTAAATTTTTTTGTAAATCTTTAGATTTTGAGTTTTGATCTATTAGATTAGATATGAAAGTACTGCTTATTGAAGAAGTCTGTGAACCTAAATCCATTGCTTCAGGGTTTTCATTTGTAATAATGTTTCTACATTCAAGAACATTCATAGCAGCGATAGGATTAAATGTCATAATATTCTATTTTATTATTTTAAATTTATTTATATCTATAGTTAAATAGATATATTAAAGTAAACACAAATGGATAATTATTCAGATTATTATTATAAGGTTATTGAAAAATATAAATATTTTCATGAAAATGGTATAAAAAACCAACCTGGTGCTAGCACTTTTCTTGGCTATTCTTTAACTAAATGGATTGTTAAAATTAAAGATGTTATTAAAAAAACAAATGCAACTTCTTTAATAGATTTTGGTTGTGGAAAAGCTTTTTTATACAACAATAAATTTAAAATTGGAGAGTATGAGTTTGAAAACTTATCTGATTTTTGGGATATTCAAGATATTTATTTATATGATCCAGGAGTAGAAAATTTTTCTGCTTATCCAAATCAAAAATATGATGGGGTAATTTGTACAGATGTTATTGAGCATATTCCCGAGATTGATGTTATAAATTTTATTGATAAATTATTTAACTTTTCACATAAGTTTATTTTTTTTGTAATTGCAACAATTCCAGCTTCTAAATATTTTGATGATGGTAAAAATATACACCTTTCTCTAAAATCTCAAGCTGAGTGGGAAAATATATTTAAAAATTTTAAAGAAAAATATCCTAATATTAATCAGAATGTTTATTTTAATGACTAATATTAAATTTAAATTATTCTAAATTCTTAATTAAAACCAATGAATTTATAAAATGATTCTTAATATATATAAAAATGTTTAATGTTGGTTTAACAGAATTTTCTGGCACACCTTGGAGTGCACGCATTAGAGATGCAATGTTTAATGCATTGAGTAACAATAAGAATGTCAATTGTGAAAAAATAAAAGATTATCCAAAAAAACAATTTGATATTCTAATTCTTGTAGGCATTAGGTCTATATTTAAAAGAAAATTAGATATTAATCGTCTAAGAAAACATGCAAAAATTTTAATTGAGATTGGAGATAGCGGTTTGGATCCGCGAAAAACTTGCGAGGACTATTACTTTTATTTCATTCCTACAAAAAAACCCTTATTTGAACACTACATATATTTGCCAAAATTTGTTGATGAAAATTATTTATATCCTGAACAATCTGAAAAGGTTTCCGTTTTTGTTGATCATTATGGTTGTGGTAGCCAAACTGAAGAGGAAAAGCAAATTTCAATTAATTCTATTTTGTATATTTTTGAAAATTTAAAAAAATATAGAGATGAAATTAATATATATTTTCATTCAATAAAAGGCATTGAGGTAAATCCGGAGACAATTACTATTCCTTCTGATAAAACAAAGTATTTTAAAAATATAGAGTATCAAGAAATCACAAAATTTTATAGAAAGTGCCATTTTTTCTTTCCGACACATAGAGAAAGTCAAGGTATGCTTGCACAAGAAATAGGTGCTTGCGGAGGATTAACAATAATGCAGAAATGGATGTATCCAATTGAAACCCATCATCAGTTTGAACACCTTTTGTATGATTTCAAAAATTTTGTAGATTTTAAAAGTGCCATAAATATGTGTAAAAAAAAGAAATTCATTCAAAATAATAGAAATAAAGTAATTAAAAATTGTTCAGTTTCTCTATTTAATAGTATTTTTAATAGCAAAATAGAAATGATTTTATCAAAACACTTTTAAAATTAGTAAAGCACTTAATATAATTTGAAAATATATATTAAGTTTAAAAGAAATAAGATTCTTAGAATCAATGATGTAGTTTTTTATCTAATTATATTTTAAAAATCCAATTTACGTTAATACGTGATTTCTGATAAGAAATAAAATATTGAATTTGAAGTGGGGGAAGGGATTCGAACCCTCGACTTCAACCTTGGCAAGGTTAAGATTAGATTATTGTTTTTGATGGAACTTATAGATTTTGATTTATATTAAGTTTTTATGTCACACTCTTGGCACAATAATAACAAGAAAGCTTAAAAAATTAATTCGTAGCTTTAAATAA
>MDTG01425106.1_pt1 | contig 10589 bp, 8 predicted proteins | sample 811421 | NCBI WGS metagenome assembly MDTG01 (sample SAMN05326645, study PRJNA326480) | marine metagenome | isolation source: seawater | place: Pacific Ocean: South East | collected 2011
AACATGTTCTAAGAAACTTTCTAGATTATCAAATTCTTTCATTGCGCTTAAAAGCTCTTTTATATTTTCTAATCGGTTTTCATTCTCTAAATCTTTTTTATTTTTTAACATAGAGGAATAACCAGACTCATCTAGCACAATTTGTAATAACTTAACGTGGTTAATTTTTTCAATTTTAGTTTGATTTCTCCATTTTGTTAAAAGATTTATAAATGACAATAGACCTATTTTTGCTTTTGGTTTTATTAAATTTTCTTGTAACATTTTTTTTGAGCAAGCCTCTAAACTTAGAGAATAATTTTTCTGATATTCATGAATCGTTTTTATTGTACTGTCCCCAATAGATCTTTTTGGATTATTAACGACTCTTTCGAATGCCAAATCGTCCTTTTCTTGGTGAATTAATCTTAGATAAGCTACACAATCTTTAACTTCTGCTCTTTCATAAAATTTTATGCCTCCTAGTATTCTATATGGAATTCCAATTTTAAGAAATCTCTCCTCAAATTCTCTAGTTTGGAATATAGCCCTAACAAGTATAGCTATTTTATTATAAGAATATTTTTGTTTAATCTTTTCTATTTCATCAGAAAGCCCAGTAGCTTCATCTTTTCCATTCTTAAAACAATTTAGTTTGATTAGTTCACCATCTTCCATTGTCGTCTTTAAAATTTTGCCAAGTCTATTTTGATTATTAGATATTAAATTGGAGGCAACAGATAAAATATTTTGGGTTGAACGATAATTTTGTTCAAGTCTTATTATTTTTGTATTATCGTAAATTTTATCAAATTCTAAAAAATTTTTAATTTCTGCACCCCGCCAACTATAAATTGATTGATCATCATCTCCTACGCAACAAATATTCTTATTTTTTTCAGCCAATAAATTAAGCCATCTGCTCTGTATAAAATTTGTATCTTGATACTCATCTACAAGAATATATTTAAAGTTTTTTGAGTATAGGTTTCTTATCTCATTGTTTTTTTCAAAAATTTTAACCACATGTAATATCAAATCACCAAAATCACATGAATTAAGATCAATTAATTTTTGCTGATAAATTTTATAAATTGGTAAGATCATTTTTTCGTAAATGTCTTTGTAATTTACTTTTACTTCATTAGGATAAAATCCATTATTTTTCCATTTATCTATAATTGCTAAGATATATTTTGGTGCAAGTTGCTTAACATCAATATTCTTAGCTTTACAAATATTTTTGATGAGTCTTATTTGATCATCTGTGTCTATAATTGTAAAACTTGAATTAAGATTTATAGCAGAGGCATGCTTTCGTAAAAGTTTGGCACAAATTGAGTGAAAAGTACCAAGCCAGGACAAACCCACTGCTGATGCCCCAAGAATATTGCTCACTCTGCTTTGCATCTCACTTGCCGCTTTATTTGTAAAAGTCACAGCTAAAATTTGATTTGGAAATGCCTTTTTTTCTTTAATTATATTAGCAATTCTGCTTGTTAAAACTTTAGTTTTTCCTGAACCTGCTCCAGCTACAATCAATAAGGGTCCATCAATATGTTTTACAGCCTCTTTTTGGGCTTTATTAAGATTTTTAAAAAAATCAGAGTTTACCATTTAAAAAATTTTAATATAAGTTGTTTAAAATAATGCCTAAACATAATCAATTTATTAAAAATATTAAGAGTCAATTTGTATCAATAAATAACACATTAGAAAGTTATTTTAATGGATTAAAATTTTTTATTAAAAATTTTAGAAGATCAAAATTTTCTAAGAATAATAAAGCCTTTTTAATATTAATATCAATTATTTTTTTAATAATTTCGTATTATTTACTACCTACACTTTACAACAAAGATCTTATACAGTTAGAAATAAAGAATCAAATTTTCAAAAAATATAATATTAATATTAAATTTAATGAAAAAGTAAAATATGGATTATTGCCTAAACCACACTTCGTTGTAAAAAACTTATCGATCTTACGTGAAAATAAAGAGATTGCATTGGTAAATACTTTTAAGGTTAATTTAAAGGTCAAAAATTTTTTTTCTTTTAATCATGTTGAATTAAATGATCTTACATTTAATAAAACTATTTTTAATATTTATAAAGAAGATTTAGTTTTTTTCAAGGATTTATTGAAAACAGAACCAAGCGAAAATAAAATAATTATCAAGAATAGTAAAATTTTTTTTAAGAATAAAAATGACGATATATTATTTATAAATAAGATAAAAAAAAGTGAGTTTTATTATGATTCTTATAATTTAGTTAATGTTTTTAAGTCAAAGAATGAAATTTTTAATGTTCCTTATAATCTAACAATAAAGAATGATAAGTTTAATAAACTTGTGACAACAAAATTTAATTCGAAAAAAATAAGACTTAATATTGATAATCAAATTACTTACGACTCAGATATTCAGAAAGGATTAATGCAAATTTTGTTTGTTAATAAAACTACCTCACTAAAATATAATTTAAATAAAAAAAATTTAAATTTCTTCGCAGGAAGTCAGAAAAATAAGTATAACGGGTTAATAGAATTTAAACCTTTTTATTTTAAAGCAGATTTTAATTATGAGGGATTAAGTGTTAAAAACTTATTTGGTGAGGATTCAATTCTGTATAATTTAATAAAATCAGAAGTTATTAATAATGAAAACCTAAATATAAATATTAATTTAAATGTAAAAGATATTATTAATATTGATGAATTAAATAATTTATTTTTAAATCTTGCTATAGAAAGTGGAAACATAATTTTTTCTGACTCAAATGTAATGTGGAAAGACGATCTAAAAATATCCTTAACAGAAAGTTTATTGAGTTATGATCAAGATGAAATTTATTTAACGGGCAAGATCATTCTTGACATCAAAGATAATATTGATTTTTATAAATCTTTTCAAATAAAGAAAAATTACAGAAAAGAAATTGAACAAATTAAATTTGATTTTAATTATAATTTTACTCAGAAAAGAATGAGTTTTGATAATTTTAAAATAGATAATAAATCAAGTTCTAAAATTGAAGATTTTGTAGAAAGATTTAATTCAAATAGAAAACCCTTCAATAAAATAACATTCAAAAATTTCGTTAATAATTTTTTTAAAGTTTATTTCGGGTAAATCATTTTTTTTGGATCAACTATTAAATTGTAATCTTTTTCATTAATTAATCCAGATTTAAGAGCTTCATATTTTAATGTAGTTTTATTTTTTAGTGCTTTTTTTGCAATTTTTGCTGAGTTATCATAACCAATATGAGGTGCAAGAGCTGTGACCAACATTAGTGAGTTATCAAGATATTCTTTTATTTTTGCTTTATCTGCTTTCAATCCTTTTATACAAAATAAAGTAAAATTTTTTACACTATCTGCTAACAAATCAATAGATTGAAGAATATTATGAGCGATCAATGGTTTAAAAACATTTAGTTCAAAATGACCATGTGAACCTGCCATAGTAATTCCATTATGGTTTCCAATTACTTTAACACAAACCATTGTCACGGCTTCAGATTGAGTTGGGTTAACTTTCCCTGGCATTATCGACGAACCGGGTTCATTCGCTGGTAAAATTAGTTCACCATATCCAGCTCTTGGCCCAGAGCCTAGAAAACGCACATCATTAGCAATCTTCATTAGGCTTACTGCTGTGGTATTTAATGTTCCAGAGAAATTGACTATTTCATCATGAGCAGCCAATGCAGAAAATTTATTTTTTGTTGGTTTAAAAGGTAGTTTAGTAATTTTTTTTATTTCATGAATAATCTTTTTATCGAAATTTTTTTCACTGTTTATACCAGTACCGACTGCTGTACCTCCTTGAGCCAAAAAATAAATTTCATTAATTGCATTTTTAATTCTCAAAATACAGTCATTTATTTGTGATTGATAACCAGAAAATTCTTGTCCCAGAGATAAGGGAGTCGCATCTTGGAGATGGGTTCTTCCAACTTTAATTATCCCTTTGAATTTTGATATTTTTTTTTTTTAATTCTTTATTTAGAAGTTCTAAAGCGGGTAATAGTTTATTTTTTGTTTCAATGGCAATAGCTATATGCATTGCAGTTGGAAACACATCATTTGTTGATTGTGATTTATTTACATGGTCATTTGGATGAACTGGTTTTTTTGTTCCTTTTTTACCACCTAAAATTTCAATAGCTCTGTTTGCAATTACTTCATTAACATTCATATTGGTTTGTGTTCCAGACCCGGTTTGCCACACTTTAAGTGGAAAATGATCGTCAAGTTTTCCTAAAATAATTTCATTCGCTGCCTTAATAATTGCATTTGAAATTTTAGTGGAAATTTGTCTCTCATTAACATGAACCTTGGCAGCAGCTTTTTTGATAATTGCTATTGATTTAATTAGAATTGGTCTGACCAAAAACTCTCCAATATCAAAATATTTTTTTGATCTTTGAGTAGATGCACCCCAATATTTTTCTGATGGCACCTTTATAGAACCAATACTATCAAATTCTTTTCTAAATTTCATTGATGCTTAAAGAAAAATTATATAATAAAAAAGGTATAACTAATAGGAGCAAAATGACAAATTTTGAAAAAGTTGGCGTTTTTATGAAAACTTTTGGTCAAGAGGTTAAAATAAAACCCTCACTAAGCACTGATAAAATTAATGGATTAAGATTAAATCTTATAAAAGAGGAACTTAGTGAATTAAATGAGGCAATAAATAAAAAAGATTTAGTTGAAGTAGCGGATGCTTTGACGGATATTCTTTATGTTACTTATGGAACAGGTCATGCTTTTGGAATAAATCTTGATAGATGTTTTGAGGAGGTACAAAATTCAAATATGAGCAAACTGGATGAGAATGGCAATCCTATTTACAATGAATTTGGAAAAGTAATGAAAGGCCCAAAATATTTTAAACCTGATTTAAAAAAGTTTTTAAAATAATATTAAATTAATATAAGTATAGTCATATAAAGATAAATTTATGATAATTGATAAAAATAATAAATTAAAATTTATTTTTTTAATTAGTATTATATTTTTTTTACCATTTATAGATTTCATTAATAATAATTTTAAAGAGATTAATATTATTTTAGGAGCTAGCCTATATTTATTGATAATCTTACAAGGTATTTTATTAATAAGTATATCTTTTTTAATTTTTTTAATTTTTAAAAAGAAAATTAATTTTTGGGAATGTTTATTAATTTCTACGTTAATAAATTGGTTTTTATTTAAACATCACTTACTTAATTTAGAAATTGTAAAATACATAAATAAGGATTATTCTTCTGAGTTGAGTTTATTTTTAATAATTTTAGTATCATCCTTAGTTATTTTACTATTATTCAAAAAAAATAGATTTATTAAAAAATTTATAAATATTTTTTTTATTATATTATTTGTATTAACTTCATTCGAAGTTTTAAGTAAATTATATAAATCCAAAAATCAGTTTGAAAAGAACGACATTGCTAAAATGAATTTTATTTATAGAGATAACTTAAAACTTGTAAAAGAGAATATTTATTATTTTATTCTAGATGGAATGCAACCTATTGAGGACTTTGAAAAACATTATGATGTAGAATTAAAAGAATTTTTAAGTTTAGTAAGAAATAACAAATATAGTTATATTAAAAACTCAAAAAATTATTATGGAAACACAATTCATGATGTCTCTGCGCTGTTCTACTTAGATAAAATTTTTTTAAATAGAGAAAAAGAAATATTTAAAGAAAATACAAAAATTATTTTTCCAATATTGATGCGTCACACTGAAAAATCAAATTTAATGGTGAATCTAGAAAATCTTGATTATAATTTCAAATGGCTTGGAAATTTTTTTGCATACTGTCCCAAATATAATTTAAGATTTTGCTTAGATAAAAAAGGAAAATTTTTTATAGATACTTATTTATATATTAATTTTTTTAGACAAACCCCAATTATTCAAATCACTTGGAGTATTGCATCTTTTTTTAATTACGACTTTAATAAAAATTTTTTTTATAAATTAAACAATGGAATTGGAAGGCTTCATTCACATTTAGAAAAAAACGATAATTTAATTGTGAAAAATAAGCCAACTTTTTATTTTACTCATCATATGTCACCACATTGGCCATATTTAACAGATAGTAATTGTAATTATCAATATTTTCCTGGAAGAGCAAATATCGAGGGATACAAAAACGCTTACTTGTGTAATTTAAACAGAATAATTCAAATAATTAATTTTTTGAATTTAAAGGATCCCAATGCAATAGTAATTTTTCAAAGTGATCATAATGGAGAGTTAACAAGACATAATCCAGATGAGAAAAGGAAAATTTTCAATTTGGTAAAATTAGGTGAAACTTGTTTAATAAATGATTCAGTTAATATGAGCAATATTAATACTATGAGATTAGTTCTTTCATGTATAACTGGAAGCAAAGTTATATATTTAAATGATTAATTGTTCTAAAAAAAATGTTCTTTAAAAAAGTTTGAAACTATTTTTTCATTAATTACTTTTTCTTTATTAACTTCATTAATAAAATAATCTATTTTATAAATTTCATCTATCTTTATAACTTTACCCAGAATTTTCCTAGCTTCTATATCTATAGATTTGTTACTAAATTGTTTGAAGTTATCATTAAGAATTTTTTGAGGCAAATCAATCAAAATAGACTTTTGCTTTTTTTGATGTGCAAATTCTATATAAACGCCTGACCAGTCTGAAATTAAAATATCAAATTCAGAAAAATCTATCTTACCACTATTAACTATAAAATTATCTTTTATTTTTTTAAATAAAATTTTATTCTTTTGAATTGTCATTAAATGTGGTCTAAATTCTACTTGATATAAATTTTGGTCTAGATTCTTAATTAATAAATCAATTGCCTGTTGGTAAAATAACGTTCCATGTGATGGTGCAATTAAAACTTTAATTTTTTCATTTTTTTTTTTAGAAGAATTTTTTTTATTATAAAAAAAGAGATAATTTGACTTCCATATCTTAATATTTTTTTTATTTAATGTATTTATTTCAATTAGATCATTTTTTTGAAATGTATTAATTACTTGAACTACATCAAAGTTATTAAAAGCTTCCTTTTTATAAATTCCATTTAATCCCATTGGCGAATGTTGTATGAAAATATATTTAGTTATTTTAAAAGCTGATTTTACAAAATAGTTCTTACCTAACTCTGGTGTAGATGAATAACAATATTTTATTTGCAAAAATTGAAATAAAAAATTTAAAAAAAAATTATTACTTATTTTTATAACGTTAAATTTATAAAGATCCCTGTTTTTAAAATCATAGGTGGTTAATAATAAAGTTTTGTTATTATCAGAATATTTATAAACATAAGGTGATAAATGATCTTCTATAAAATAATTTTCGAAAAAAAAAATTCGTTTAAATTTTTTTTGATTTTTCAAAAAATATAAAATCAATTTTAAATTATTAAACATAAAATTTAAAAATTTTTTAGATCATCAATATCATCAAATTCATACCAGTAATTTTTATGTTTTATGATTTGAATTGGTATTTTAATTTTAATCAATGAATTAATGAAAGAGGTATATTGAATTTTATTTGATACTTTTTTATATTGGCTTATCAGTTTTCCTATTTTTTTTCTAGGTAAATAAATTATTCCCATAAATTGTCCTTTTACTGACTTTAAATTTTGTGTCGTTATCTTGTTTCCGATTTCTATCAACTTATTTCCTTTGATTTTAAAAGTTTCAGCATCTTTAAAAATGCTTTTATTTCTTTTTTTCCATATATTTTTCCAGTTTGTAATATAAGGAATGGTGATATTTTTATAATTTAAACTAATTAACTTTTTGAATATCAATTTGTGAAAAATTATATCTGAGTAACAAATAATAGTATCTGTATTTGTTTTTTTTAATGCTAACATTGAAGAATAAACCATATCAGTTGAATTATATTTTTTATTCATCACAAATGAAACTCCTTTGTATTTCTTAATAACTTTAACAACAAATCTGGATCTATATCCCAAAACAACCTCAACATTTTTTATACCACAACCGATTGCGTCATTGATTATTTTTTCTATTATTGTTTGATTATTTATTTTAACGAGACATTTATTCTTATTGATATCTTTAAATATTCTTGAACCTTTACCTGCTGCCAAAATAATTAATTTCATTTAAAGAAAGATTGGAAATTTTTAATAATTTTCTTTTTTTGATCGGTTTTTCTTTCTGGATGAAAAATTAAGCATAGTATCTTTTTTGTTTTATGTTCAGATATTTCAACTGATTTATCTTTGTGTAATGATACTTTTTTAAATTGATTTGGAACGTTAAAAATTGAAAATTTATGATAAGAGTTAACTTTTATTCTTTTAAAATTTAAAAAACGACTTTTGCTTATATTTAAATTATGAGTAGTTCCAACATGTCCCTTATGTTTCCTTATATGACAGTTATAAAAGTTCATTATCAATTGATATCCCCTACAAATTGCTAAAATAGGTTTATTTTTCCTCTTAAAATAATTAAACAATTTGATTTCAATGTTGTCTCTATATTTGTCATTTTTTTTTTTACTATATTTATAAATATCTCCTCCACCAGTTAGTATTAAACCGCTAGATTTTTTTAATGATTTTAAATTTAATTTTTTATTAAAATTTAAAGCTGAGATATTAAAATTTAGTTCATCAATAAATTTTAAGATTTCTTCATCATAAAATAATTCTTTTTTGCCATATTTATTAACATTTATTTTTCCAGTTACTGTTAAATATCTTCTCATAATAAAACTTTATAGTTAGAATTTTTGCAATCTATAAAAATCTTTCTTGCTTCTTTTATATCATTAAATTTTTTTTCTCCCATTCCGATTATTGCTGGTATTTCTAATTCAAGACATCTAATAGCCATATGAGAATTCGAACCGCCAAATTTTGTTATAAGTCCTTTTATTCCGTGAGAAAATAAAAAATCGTATCCTGGATCAGCATTCTCTATTAAGATAATTTTATTTTTTATCAATTTAAAATTTTTAATTTTTTCAAAATTAATCATTTCTGAAACTATCAATTTATTAGTTATATAATTTTCATTTACATTTATTTCATCATAAAAATCAAAATCATTTGATGATCTAATTAGCTCTGGTAGTTTTAAATTTTTGGTAAAATAATATTTTTTTTTATTTTCTTTAATTTCTCTTATTAGTATTTGTTTAAGCTTATTTTGATCAAGTTCATTTATTGAGTTTATAATAGTATTTATATTTACATGTTCAAATTCCTTATAATCTATATTTATTTCTCTTGATAATTTTTTTAAATTTTCAAATATTTCATTTACAGCTTTTGAAAATATCAATTTCGATAATTCACGTTGTTCAATTGATTTTTTTGAAAATTTTAAAAAATCTAAGAATTTTATTTGAATTTTATTTTTTTTGAATAACTTATTTATTTTATTAATTTTTATTTTCTGAATTCTAAAAGATCTATTTTTTTTTAGTTTTATATCTGAAATATTTTTTGAAAAATAGATATTTAACCCATCTTTATAATTTTGTTTTGATATGGAATATAAAGATGGTCTCAAGTGACCATATTGTTTTATGAAATTATTAATATTTTTTTTCTTTAATGAATAATAAAAAGTATTATTAATCAATTTTGTTACTGTGTTTAGTGATAAAAAAAAATTTTTAATATCATAAGAATTTAAGTATTTAGATCCTTCTAAAGAATTTAATATTTTAGTAGAAATAAAAGCACATCGAGCTATACCTGCAAACGGTAGTGTTCCTAATCTCTTACAATAGTTTAATAAATAAAAAATTTTTTGAATATAACTTAATTTTGTTTTTTTAATTTCCTCAATTTTTTTTTGTAATATTTTTAATTTTCTTATATCTGGATCTAAATAATTTTTACTATTTAAAATATTATTTGTTAAATTTTTCAAATTTTCATTATAAATTTTTTTCTCTTTATTATTTAAAAACTTAAATGTTTTATTATCTAAATTAAAACTAAAACATGTTTCAATTAATTGAAATTCTATTTTATCATGAAGTGCAGGTTCTTTTTTGATTGTATTTAAACAATTTAAAATAATTTTTTCTGATATTTTATTATCTAAATCTGCTGGTAAAAAAGAATTTAAATCAATTCTTAAATCTATGTAGGGAATACCCGACATATCTAGCATCAATCTGTTTGGTCTAACATCCTTATATCCGTAGTTGGCCCTTTGTTCGGCCCATATGTCGTTAGTAACAAGAAACGAATATAATGAAATCGACATTTTTGTTGGTTTTGATCCTATTATTTCTGCTGGATTCCAATCAGACATATTTGACAAATATGTAGTATGACCATTAATATAAGGTATTCTTTGTTGTAACTTTAAATATTTCTTTTTTAAGTTTACTACAACATCATCTAAATAAGCATTGTTAACTTTTTTTTTAGGGCCTGATAATGGTCTACACTGAAAAATATATATTGATTTCTTCTTTATACAAAACTCTAAATCTAATCTTTCGTTAGATAAATTTTTTTCTATTATCTTTACGTATTTAATTAATTTGATAAATCTG
>MDTG01111868.1_pt1 | contig 10588 bp, 15 predicted proteins | sample 811421 | NCBI WGS metagenome assembly MDTG01 (sample SAMN05326645, study PRJNA326480) | marine metagenome | isolation source: seawater | place: Pacific Ocean: South East | collected 2011
AAAATAAAAAATATAAAATAAAAAATAGAATATAAAATTGATTATATAAAATGTTATAATGTTTTATTGAAATTTTAAATAATATGGATCCTGAAAAAAATAATTTAATTATTGAATGTGAAAATGATATTCCAGAAAATATACGCAATATGTTTTCAATTGATTTCGTTTTGTGTAATCCATCAGACGTATATTGTTGGTTTAATACATTAACAGGTGAAAAACAGAAAATAATGTTATCAGGATTTATATCATTATTAAAGTTTGAAAAATTAAGTTGTTATTCGTATAATACTAATGATAGCCCATTATGTAAATATAATTATAATATAAAAAAAGATAAAGAACCACCAATATTACATCAAAAAAAATATTTTGATTCAGAAGATTTAAATAATATTACAAATGTAGTAGAAAGGATTTCCCCTTGTAGTATATTAACAGAAGATGAAGAATATATTAATTATATTGGAAGAACATATGAAAATCCAATTGATCTAACGGAATAATATAATAATGAATAATATGAATATAAAATAAAATTTTGAAATATATTTTTTATATGCTATATATATAATGAATACAGAATTCCATTATAAAAATAAAAAAAACGAAGATATATCATTAACTCTTGATAATGATAGAATAACAAAAATTAAAAATGATTATAATGGTATGAAAGATATGTTTAATGATAACGATAGAAATAATGATATGGTTAAAGACATTTTTATTCATACTAATCTAACTGATAAAATAAAAAGTGGGTCAATAGAAAAGGAACAATTTCAAGAATTAACAAACAGTATAAGAGAAAGTATTTGGCATGATAAAACAGAAAGTAAATCAAAAAGAACAACAAGAACAAAAAGAACAAAAAGAAAAAATACAACTTCAGGAGGAAAAAATAGAAAAAATAGAAAAAATAGAAAAAATAGAAAAAATAAAACACAAAAGAAATAAATATTTATTCATTATCAACTTCTGGGTATAATTCTTCGTTTCTTGGTAATGGATGTATAATATTTTTTTATTAAAATTATATTTATTTATGTTTTATAATATATATAATACCTTATATGTCGGTTACATTTAAATATAGTGAATTATATAACTTATCAAAAGGTAAAAATCCATACGATAAAGTTATTGAAAAAATTGATTATGCTATTAAAAGTAAAAAAAACATGAAATCAAATATAGAAGAAAATAGAGTGAAATTGTTACCATTGTTAGATGAAATAAAAAAAGGTAATATAAATGGATTTACTGATGCCAGTAATGATGAAATTATAGATTTATATAATACAATAAATTCAATGTTATATAAAGTAAACACCGATATTAAGAGTTTAGAAACAGAAAAACCATATGTTAAATTACGTAGTCAACATTACAATGAAATCATTAAAAATAATTTAAAAAAACAAACAGTTTTATACAATAAAATAACAAAACGCATAGATAGTTTGCGAACAGATGTTAATCGAAAAATAACAAATAAAAGTCATTCAGTAACAAGAAAAACAAATACAATAGTTGGTGGTAAAAAGAAAAAAAACGAAAAAATATTCAATAAAACAATAAAAAACAATAAAAACAATAAAAACAATAAAAACAATAAAAACAATAAAAACAATAAAAATAAAAAAAACAATAAAAACAATAAAAAAATAATATAAGATATATCAATATGAATACACCTTTAATTATATTTTATAAAATATTTCCTATAGAAATAATAAATAATATACAAAAATATATATCACCTAATGAAATAGTGTATGTCTCCATAATAAAGTATTTAGACCATATAAATGAAATAAAAAATTTATACGCAAGATTTGTGTATAATAATTACATAATCGATCCTTGTAAGAGAACAGGGACTTATAGTCCTTGTATATATAGCATTGTAGATGGAAATTCAATGTGTAAAAATTGTATGTATATGAATGATATATGGAATAAAAGTTATTTTTTACCGAAAAAATATATAGAATTATTTTATGAAAATTCTCAAATTAAAAAAATAAAAAATTATAAAAATAAAAAATTATAAATAATAACTAATATATGAATTAATTATTATTTATTTTTTATATAATTAAAATTGTGGGTTATCAACAAATACTTGTGATGATATTCCACCTGTTTGTGGTGTTGATACTTGATTATATATAAAAATACCTGATATAGTTGATAAAAACACTATAACTGAATCCTTAAATATAGGTTTTAATGGTTTTTGTTTTTGTTCCATTATTTTATTTTCAATAATTTTGAAAATAATATATATAATAGAAACAGATAGAGCAATCATAAAACTTGAATCCATAATTATATATTGTATCTATTAAAAGCAATGTTTTTTAAACGCAATATTTAATTTTTTATGATAATATTTCAACATCATCTAATAAAATATCAGGTTCAATAGTTACTTTTGCGTTTACATCGTGAACATCTAAATCACCTAAATCAATATCTTCTCCACCTATATTTAATTTTGGTATATAATCTTCGTCATCACTTTCATCGTCATATTCACTTTCCATACTAGCTTTTTCTTGTTGTATTTTTTGTAAATGCTCGATAGTTTTTGGTGCGTCTATTGTATTTTTTGTTCCATCTGATTCAAGGACCATATCATTATCATTAAATTGTAATGAAGATGATGAATCATTTGATGTATCAATATTCAAAGGTGTTTCACTTGTTAATGATAAATTAATATCTTTGCTTGTATTATTGTCTTCTTCATTTGTTTTTTCTTGATTATGTTCTTTTGTTTCTTGTTGAATATTAGATGTATTTACATTATTAACATTATTATTAACATTATTATTAACATCATTATTAATTGTTGTTTCTGGTTTTAACCCGACTGAATCATTTGACTCTATTTTTTCTTCTTCAATAGTCTCAACAACGTCTTCTTCTATTGTTTCATCCATATAGTTTCTTAAAATATGTTCAATCGGTAAACTTTCACGTATAGCATTTAATATACATTCTTGAATGATTACTTCTAATTCACGTTTATGTTTTTGAAATTGTAGTGGAAGAACATTGTTATCATATAAATAAACATTTGTGTATACTTTTCTTGCTGTATGTATGTAGCAGCTATGAATAAAATCACTTAATTTTGGAATATTAATATCAATTTTTTTTTGTTTACTTCCAACACGAACACAAGTTAATACTTTTAATTGAATAACGTGAACACAAGATATTAGATCTTCGAGGTAATTACAGTTACTTCTTGCGATAATACGTTCACATTCAGTATTAATTATATTTGAATTCCATTTTGGTATTCTTGTAATAAGATTTTGAAAAGTCATTAATAATTTATCAGTTTCATCATTTTCAATACATAATCGGTTTGCTTCATCATAAATTGATTTAAACCCTTCTATGATAAGTGGGGTTAATATATTCATTAATCTTGCTGACCATTCATTTTTAGATTCTTGTAGTGATGCGATTGTAAAGTCGTCCATTAAATAAAGCTTATATTTTCTAAACAGTAATTATTACGAAAAAATATGAAATTTAATATAATTAATATTATCATTTTTTCACAACGAAATTCTCGTTTAATTTTATAAAATGTAATAATGATTTCATTTTTTTCAAGTGAATTAATATGTTTACAATTATTAGGATTTTTTAAAAAATCTATTAGGTCAATAGCACTGTAGCCTTTTTCATATATTTCAGTAGAAGTTGATATAAGTTGATTTTCTAAAATATTCTTTTTATTTATTAATTTTTGAAATTTATTATTATGATTATTTTTATTTTTATAAAAAGGTCCAGTTTTTTTAATATTATAACTGTATAGATTGGTATGAACATTTTTAATTATTGGTAAAGATATGTATATATCACAAAATCTCGATAATATTGGTCTTAATAATTTATATTTATTTTCAATTATAATAAAAAACCTTGTTGAATGACTAAATAGTTCTATACATCTTCTTAATGCTGATTGTGCGTCAATTGTTAATTTGTCAGCATTATATAATATAACTGTCTTAAAGTTCACACCACTTACATTTAATACATTTGTTTTTGAAAATAATTTCAAATCTTCTCTTATAAATTTGATACCTTTACCGTGTGCGCAATTGACATACATTACAAACATTTTAATGCTTTCTCTATTATTTTGATATAGTTTATTGATAAAGTTGTTTAATATATATTTTTTTCCTGAACCATTGGGTCCATGAAATATTATATTAGGTATTTTATTATTTACAATATAGTCATCAAGTTTTTTAATAACAGTAGTATGTATTTTTATGTTATTTGAATTAGAAATTATTGACATTGTTTATAATAAATATATATTTTGCTGTTTTTAAGCATAAATATATATTTTATATCAAAGAAATTATACTGTAGAATGAATAGAATGTGTATATGGATTTTTTTTGAAAGCATCAAGAATATCTGGTTGCATTCTATTTATTCCACTATTATCAACAATTTCTTTTGTTCCAACATTCCCTACACCCATATGATGATATGATGGTGGTAACATTTGTGGAACATTGGAAGGGACAAAACTACGATTATTACAACGGTCATTATCACTTTTACCTATCGTCATCGATATTTTATTATTAAATTGCGCTGCGTTTCCTGGGTTTATACGTGAATAATTAAGATATTCTTTAGTTTCATTATTAGTTTGATTATAATTAGCAGTATATGATGTATGAGCATTAGAAACTCCTGAACCACCGGCAACACCACTATAAGGTGTTGTTGTAGTTTCACGTTGTTGATTATTTATTTGATGTTTAATGTTATTGACACTGTGAATATGTTGTTTTTGAATGCTTCCAAAATATTCTTCATTATTTATATTCATATCACGGTTTGTTACATTTGGTGATTGTTCTGTATTTTCATTAAATCCACTATATGTTGTATTTGTTGCGTTACCGAATACACGATAATTATCTACAATATCTTCTTTCTTGGATGGTCTCATAACATCTACAATAGGAGCAAATAGTGCGCCGATAGTTCCTTTTACACCGGAAAATAAAGTATATTGAGGATTACAATCACGATTTGTTTTACCAAGTTTGATACTATTTAATCCATAATCTCCTTCTCTTGGGTCACCTGTGTAATTACGTTGTTTTATTAGATATTTATTTTTTTCAGCATCACATTTATCAGATGGACGATAATTTACTGGTGCGTGTTCACGATAAGGTCCATTTGTAGACTGTGTTCCGTTATAGAATCCCATTTCGTTAATGGTTTCTAATTTTATATTATCATTCATTGACCTGACAGTTGGTTTTTTTTCGACACCGGTTGTAGTAAAGTAACGTTCAGAACCTAAATTCCAAGTTGTTTCAGGACGATTTTTTTCCATTTTACCACCGCCAATATTAGGATTTTTAATATAATAACTTGCTGGACCTTCGTGATTTTTAAGTTCAAAACTAATTTTAGGATTTGTTTTAACACGTAGGTCGTCAACATTTTTCGGTTCATACGTATTACGTGCGTATAATCCTGAATTGTAACCAGGATTTGAATTATCACCAATATCATTTGATGCTTTTAATCCTGGTGCTACTTGTTGTTCTTTCCAAGGTTTTACGTTTGATATTTTGTTGCTTTGGTTAACACGTGATTGGAAAAAATCATTCATATTTGGTGCTCCATTAGCATATTGAATATTATCAGTTGGTTTAAAAAGAGGTGCGTTTTCTTTTTTTTCAATAGTTTGTGAACCTGAACCAACCATATTATCGAGTATACTTTCATTTGCTTTATAATCAAGAGTATTACCTCTTATTTTGCTTCCAAAAAAAGGCACCATATTATTGTGTTTAAATTCATTATTTTTTATAACATTACCTGACAATGATTGAATATTATTTGTATTGCGAACTTGACCATGATTAATATTTTTATCATTTGATACATTTTTACTAAAATATTTATCTGTTCTTTGAATAGAACGTGGATATCTATTAACACTATTATTTCTTAGTTCTTCATCAGTAGCTACTGGATAGTTACTTGTTATCTCATCTGGATTTTCAAGACCATCATCTTTTTTTTTCTTTGTTATTAAAATTTGAAAACCCTTCATTATTATTTTCAGATTCAGAGGAATCATTAGAAATATAATATAATCCTGTAAGAGCTCCTATCGGTATTAAGAATTCCATAATATATATAGTATATAAATTTTTATTTTGTATTACAGCTTATAACATTTATAAATAATATTATAAACGATATATGATTTTATAAATTAAACATTTATAAATTAGACATTAAAATTATTATTATTACAGTTATCTTTTAAGAAATGGTCTTTTGTTAAAATTCTTGTGCTGACATTATTTTGAAACTGCATAGCAACCATTTGTTGTGGATCTTGATGAACAAAATCCCATCTATTGTTTGATTTTTCTCTTAATTCCCATGCTGGTGTTTCTGTTCTTGATTCACCAACAACATTAGATATAGTAGGATAAGCAGGTAATGTTGCTGTAAGGTCGTTTTTTTTATGATAATTTTCTTGTATACAATCACGATTTAATTTTCTTGTAATACCTGATAATTCATTATTTATATTCATTGAATTAGAAGTCAAATTAGCACCCCATTTTTCTAAACGGATATGTGGGTCTGCATAAAAATGAGGTGATATACCATTACCAGGAACATTTAAATTGTATTTACCTGGTCCAGTAGATTCTTCTAATTTTTTAATAGTTCTTGATTGGTCGTAATTGAATCTTGTAAACATTATATTAAATAGTGATAATATAATATTTTTTTTATTTTATATTTTAATTAAAGATATTAGGTCTTTGATCTTTTTCCATTACAAGTGGTTCAGGCATCATAATGTGTTCATCAAAAGTATGAATAGCACCGTGTGGTAATCCTACTACAGTTGGTGATATATCTTTTACTTTGAATGGATTTACTAAATTACTTGAACCAATACCCATTAATTGTGATTCTACACCTACAGAATCCCAATGTAATTGAAATCGATCCATTTTACAACTATTTAACCCTTTATCAGGGAGTAGATGTTTAGTTGGTTTACCATGTTGACTGTTTTCATATAAATTATAATTTTTAATATTTTCATATTGATTTTGTTCAATATTATAATTGTTTAATGAGTTTTTATTTCTTGTAGAAGCCATATTAATATATTATGAAATCATTTTATTTTCATTATTGCTGTAATAATTTAATTATTGTTTCTTTATTCATAATATCAATTTTTTTTGTATGATGATAATCATGTAAAATTTTATGAAAATAATAAAAGTAATCATAGCTAAATAAATATATAATAGACATTTCGTTATCATCTACAATATTAAATTTATTAGATACAATATTTAATATTTCATTAAAATCACTATTTTTGTTAATATAATTATATATTTCATTTAATGTATCATTAATCGTATCATCATATTCCAAAGTATTGAAACATTCTAAAAAATTTTGTCTATAAATATCATTTGTATCAAAATCTTCTTGTTCAATATTTTTTTCATAATTTTTATAGTTTACAATACTATCAAAATTATACTTCATAATAATAATATATTCTGTTGTCTTTATTTTAATTATTCTTGTAAATATATTAATTTATATATTCATTTATTCATTATTAGATGATTTAAATGGAGATTGAATAAAATTTCTAAAATTACTTGTTATAAATTGAATATATCCTGCTGTTCCATTTTTAATAAAAAGAGCTAAGGCAAATGAACCAAGACCAAATATATATACAAATACCCAATGTGGTAGACAGAAATTAATACCAATATATGATGGAATACTACATAATATTTGATATGGTAAAAATCCAAAAGCAATACTTGAAATAAGTAAAATTAAGATAGGAAATAATTTGTTCATTTTATATATTATTAAAATATATTATGATTTGATAAATTATATTATAATCATAATAATTTAATTATGCTGATGTATTATCACGAACTAATTCTCTTGATGGAATACCTCCTCTAATCCAATTTTCATCAGCGACATCTTCTATATGTGCTGAAGGGTTAGCTAATGATTGAGCTACAGATGGGATTAATGGATAATTCTTATAAGTAATGTAACTTTTTTCACTTGATGGATTTACTGATTTTTTATTAATTAAAGATTCACCTTGAATAAGTTGTGATTCAAGATCAACATCACCTCTACCTTTTGATAATAAAGGAACAGTTTTATATGGTCTCTCGTCAAGTGTAATCTTTTCTGAACCATGTGTAATTTGAGAACCTAAAAGAAGTTTTGAGTTATCATCAACATTACAACCTCCAACACCAACTTGATTAGAACCTTTATAGAACATACTTGGTTGTGATAATGCTAAATTCATTGGTGTTTTCATAGTGCAGTCACTCATATTATAATTGTGTAACATATAGTTAGCATTTTTAACATTTTGTATATCATTTTCATTCAATGAACATTCATCATTACCAATTCTTCCCATTTTGAAAAATGTATAATCTTTAACGTTTGCCATTATAATATGATGAAAGATAAAATTTTTAATAATTTATATATCTAAAGTCTTTTTTCATACACGCAAATTCATTACCTTCTTTACATGAAGGCATGTTACCATAACAAAAATCAGCAAATCCAGCTTGATCATTAGGAATTTGTGTATTAGGATTAGTATTAAAATTAATCATAGATTCTTCAAATTTATAATTATCTCCTAAATCGCGAAATAATTTTGAATTAAAATCTTTTTGATTAGAATTTTTATTATTAATCATTGATTTTGTTGCTTTATTAATTTTATCATTAACACTTGGTATATATGCCGGTGGTGCTTGTTTACGATTAGGGTTGTCAATATAATCACCTTGTAATACATTTCCTAATGGATTATTCGATTTAATAGGATGATAATCTTTAAAAGTTTTCTTTTTATCTTCAAAAGGTTTTATATTAGATCCAATACCATTATCAATAAATGATTCTTTCTTCTTTTCCTTTTTTAAGTAGTATATAAAAACAAATATTGCTAAAGAAAATATAGTTGAAAACAATATATTATTATTTCTTGTTACAATAAATAAAACGATTGATAAATATAAAACTATTTTTGAAAGATTATTTAAATTATTTACAAATGATTTTTTACTTGAAATATAAATATCTTTATATTCTAATAATAATGATGGTTTATGAATCCAAAATACTTCTTCTTTCATTATATTATATATATATTTAACAATTTTTTATTATCATCATTTTATGATAAAGATAACAATGATTAATAATTTTAATTTTAATTTAAATTATAATTTAATAAAACTATTATAGTTTAAATAATATTATTGATTTTTATTGATTTTTATTGATTTTTATTTATTTATTTCTTTCCATTTTTTTTCTTTTTCTTTGGTTTATTTGTTTTTTGGATTATATTTTCTTCTCCTTTTTTTTATCGTAAGATTCAAATTCAGCAACAATATCATCAATTGAACGTGTATCAGCAGAAGCTAACTCTTTTTTAAGACGTTCTACCTCATCTTGTAATGATTTCTCTTTTTTTCTTGTTTGTATCTTTTCTTGAATTCTTTCTTTTGTTTTTGCTAATTTTATATTTTGGTCTAATTTTGATTGCATCGCACCAAGGTTTAATTTTGATTTTTTACCCATACCAGGTATTCCCATCGATGACATCATTTTACCAATATCACCCATACCAGGCATATTTTTCATTTGTTTCATCATTTCACTTGCTTCAGACATTAATTCACTTTCTTTTAATTCACCTGATTTGATTTTTTCTTCTAACTTATTACCAATTGATTTTACTAAATCCATAATTTTTTTAGGATTTTTTATTATTTTTGTAAAAGCTTCATTAGCATTTGTGGTACTATTAATATCTAAATCCAATTCTTTTGCTGTTTCTTCAGCAATTTCTGTAGCTAATTGACCTATTTTACCATCTAACATACCTTGCATATGCTCGTGTAATTTTTCACTATTTGGTAAATCACCAAATTTACCTTCTTCAAATTTTTCATCATTTGTAAAAGCATCTTGGATATTATTAATAGTTTCTTCAAGCTTTGATTTAAAATTATCTTCACCAATAGCTTCAAATAATTTTGCTGTGTCGCCAAATGATTTTTCTGAATCGATACTTCCAATAATTGAAAATAAAACCAATTGTAAATATTTCCATATAGTTTCTTTTGTTGAATTACTAACACCTTCAAGATTCCATATTGTTTTAAAATCAATATTCGGTATAAATTTTGTATCGATATCATTATTTGAAAAAATATCATCATTTTGATAAAGAATATCAAAAAACCTTTCAGGATATACTTGTTTACAATAAATTTCTAATTCTTCGTTTGTTTGATTAGTCGCAATTTCAATATCATCTTTTAATTCGGGAAATACATCTTTTAAGTTATTTAAAAATTCACGTATTACTTTATTAAAATCTTTTTCATTGGTATTTTCATTGGTATTTTCATTGGTATTTTCATTGGTATTT
>MDTG01226032.1_pt1 | contig 10588 bp, 11 predicted proteins | sample 811421 | NCBI WGS metagenome assembly MDTG01 (sample SAMN05326645, study PRJNA326480) | marine metagenome | isolation source: seawater | place: Pacific Ocean: South East | collected 2011
AGATATTTTCATACAAGAACTGAGGAAAGATTAGAAAAGTTTTTAAGGAGATATCATAAATCCCCAGATTATGAATCTGTAAAAGAAGTTTATACAGAAGCTTTTAAGAATAAAGAAAGATACAACTTTGATTACTTAAAATCATTACTTTACATTAAAGGAGATAATAAAAAAAGTAGTTTAACAAAATCCCAAAGATTACCCATTTAAAGAAATATTTTTAATTATTTCCATCTGTTTGATGAGACTAATAAAATTAAACTCAAAATCTTTAGAAAGTGATATTTTAAAATTTATTAATTTTTATTTAAAAAAATTAGTTTATAAATCGCACTTACTAAAAAAATCTAGTAAAATAAGATTGGGTATCGATCAGTTTTTATTAGACTATTCATTAAGAAAACGTAACACTGTAGTATTAAAGAAAAATAACTTTTTTGATCAATTACAATTTTTGCAGCCAGGTTTAATACCAGTTTTGTTATATAGAATAGCTAAAAACATCATTAAAGATAATTTAAAAAACGGAAAAGATTTAGTGATATTAAATCGCATCTTATGCTCTGTCGAAATATATTTAAATTCTGAAATAGATATTGGATTTAATATTGATCATGGTTATGGATCGGTTATAGGTTCGAGATCAAAGATTGGGAAAAATTTTCTGATGCATTCAAATTGTGTTGTGGGACACAAGTTATTTTCACTTAATGAAAAGGGACCAAATATTCTAAATAATGTTACAATGTGCGTAAATTCAACAATACTTGGTCCGGTTACTGTCAAAAATAATTATATCGTAAAGCCGTTTGAGGTATATTCATAAAGTTCATCGCTAGAATTATACATACTCAGATTTATTTAAAGGAAGCAAGAGAAACTTAAAAATAAATTCCAAATTAAATATTACTTGTTAGATTACTAAATGAATACTATTAGATTAATAGCAAAACTTGATATCAAAGATGGTTTTTTGGTAAAAGGAATAAATCTTGAAGGGCTAAGGAAATTAGGTGATCCTTGTAAATTTGCTGAAAAATACTATCAAGATGGTATTGACGAAATAATCTTTCATGATGTTACAGCAACACTTTATGGAAACAATGGGCTTAAAAACATTATTTCGAATCTTAGTAAAAATATATTTATTCCAATAACGGTTGGCGGGGGGATAAGATCAATTCACGATATAGAAAAAACTTTTAACAATGGAGCTGATAGAGTTATGTTAAATTCTGCAGTGGTAAAAAATATTGATCTTTTAAATAATGCTTCGAAAATATTTGGTTCTGCAAATCTTACTGTGAACGTTGAATACTCATTTATAGGTAATGAACCAACTATTTTTTTTGAATATGGTAGACAAAAAGCAAATATTAATTTTTATGACTGGTTAAAGAAGTTAGAGCAATGTGGAGCAGGAGAGATTATTTTTACTTGTATAAATAATGAAGGAACTGGAGAAGGCTACGATGAAAAAATTTTGGAAAAAGCTAACAATATGTTGAAAATACCTTTTACAATTCACGGCGGTATATCAAATACAAATCAATTAAAAACCATTACAAAGAAATATAATAATATATCTGGTTTAGCTCTTTCCTCCCTTCTTCATTATAATTATATTAAATTTATAAAGGATAAAAATTTTGATTTTGAATTTTCTTCAAAATGGGAAAATTGTAAAATTAAGAAGATAAAAAAAGAATTGAATAAAAAAATAAAAGTAAGATTGCCTTGAAAAAAGATATTGCAATAATTAAATTCCCAAATTCAAATATACAAAGTATTGTTTCTTCTTTGGAATACTTGAATTACAAACCTGTTATAATTGAAACTGAAGGAAAACTTAAAAATTTCGGAAATCTTTTAATACCCGGAGTTGGCTCATTTAAGTCAGGAATGAAATTTCTAAAAGAAAAAAACCTTGATTTAGAAATTTCAAATTTCGTAAAAAAAGGAGATAAAATTTTATTAGTTTGCCTGGGCATGCAGGTTTTTTTGGATCAAAGTGAGGAGTTTGGTAAAACAAAAGGTCTCTCGATAATTAGTGGTAACGTCAAAAAATTTGAAAATTTCAATACGAATTTAGGCTGGAATGAAGTTTATTCAGTTAAAAATAATGGAATAAGGAAACATTTTTATTTTGTTCATAGTTATTATTGTGATTTAAAAGATAAAAAGTTAATTCATTCTTTTTCAAACAACAAAAATTTTGAATTTTGTTCGAGTTATCATAAGGATAATATACTTGGTTGCCAATTTCATCCTGAAAAAAGTGGTAAGAATGGTTTAAGTTTGATTAAAAGTTTTTTTGATGGAAAAAATATTAAAACGCTATAAGTATTCTGATGTAAAAAAATATAATAAGCTTATATTTATATACAAAAATAAGAATTATAAAATAGATTTAAAAAAAAATAAAAAAAAATTTAATATTGAAGGAATAATTAAGTTTTTACCTTATGAATTTATAAAACTCAAAAAAGTATTTTATCATTTCAATTTTCAACATTCTTATCATGTCAAAAACAAAAAATATTTAATTTTAAGAATAAATAAAAAAGGTTTTTTTAAAAAAAATAATACTGAAAAGATACCAAATTACTCATCAAAAAAAATTTATTTATATAAATGTTTTTATTCAAAAAATTTTGTAAAATATAGAGATATAAAGGATAAATTTTTAAAAAAATGTTTAGAGACTACAAACACAAAAAATAAATTATTTAAAACAATAAAAAAAAGATATAATTATTTATTAGATATATATAGTGAAAAACAAATATATGACTCTGGGGTTGCAATTACCGGTCTGAAGTATATTAAATCAATAAATTTTGAAGAATTAAATGAAAAAAGAACTTGAAAAATTTTTACATCGATCCCCTAAAAAAGTAATTTTTTGTAAGAAATGTGTTGTATCAAATCAAAGACCAAGAATTTCATTTGATAAAAATGGTGTTTGTAACGCTTGTAACTATTTCGTTCTTAAAGATAAATATATTGACTGGGATAAAAGAAAAAGGGAGTTGGAAGTAATTTGTAATAAGATAAGAAAAAAAGATGGCTCATGGGATGTTCTAGTACCTGGAAGCGGCGGAAAAGACTCTGCTTTTACTGCTCACACACTGAAATATAAATATGGACTAAATCCATTGTGTGTCACCTGGTCTCCTTTCAAATATACGGAGATTGGTTTCAAAAATTTTGAAAATTTTGTTGACAGTGGATTTCTTACTTTAAATGCTTTTGGTAATGGAGTCTTAAACAAAAAGCTTTCCAGGCTTTGTTTTGAAGAAATCGGTGATAATTTTACACCTTTTGCGATGGGACAACATTCTTTTAGTTACCACATTGCTGATAAATTCAAAATCAAAGCAGTATTTTATGGAGAAGCAGCAGAAGCAGAATATGGTGGAGATCCTAAATTACAATTATCAAAGGGGGGAGAACAGTCTCTAGCAGATAATACTGATTTATATTGGAAAGGAAATACAATAAGAAAATTAATAAATTTTGGAAAAAAAAATAAAAAATACTTTTCGGATGTAAACGTTAAAGACCCAGATTTAAATTTTTATGAACCGCCTTCCAAAATAAATAAAAATATTAAAATGTATTTCATGGGATATTTCTTTAATTGGAAACCTCAAGAAAATTATTATTACGCATCTGAAAATACCAAATTTAAGCCTAATCCTGAAAGGTCAGAAGGCACCTACTCAAAATATGCTAGTTTAGATGATAAAATGGATGGACTACATTACTTCTTAATGTTTATAAAGTTTGGAATAGGTAGAGCAACTTCTGACGCAGCTCATGAAATACGAGATGGTTTAATCACTAGGCAGGATGGCATAAATTTAGTTGAAAAATATGATTCTGAATTTCCAATTAAGTATTTTGAAGAAACTTTAGATTATCTAGGTATTAACGAAAAGGAATTTAATGAAGTGATAGATAGCTTTCGTCAAAAACATATATGGAAAAAAACTAATGGCGAATGGCAACTGCGGCATACTGTTGGTAGAAAAGGAACTGATGACTAAAAAAACAAAAATTTGTAAAATTTTAATAATTGGTAATATAAAAATTACTCTAGGAATATTAAAAAAACTTTTTAAAATAAAAGCAAAAATAGTTGGTGTTGTCGAAAGTAAAAATAAGAAAGAAAACTCTGACTATGAATTATTAGGACCGTTCTGTAAAAAAAATAAAATTCCAATTCTTTCAGTATCAGACATAAATAGTTTTGAAACTTTTGAATGGATTAATAATAAAAATCCTGATTTTATTTTTTGCTGCGGATGGTCGAGACTTATAAAAGGAGCATTATTAAGAAAATACAAAAATAGAATAATTGGCTTGCACCCTAGCTCTTTAAAAGACAACAGAGGAAGACATCCTCTAATATGGCCAATAATTTTAGGATTAAGAAAATCGGCTGTTTCTTTCTTTATGATAAATAAATTTGTAGACGCAGGTCAAATAATAGATAGAAAATATTTTAAATTATCGAGCAATGAAAATGCAACAACGCTTTATGAAAAAGTGCAGAAAATAGTTTTAAAAAGAATTCCATCAATTTATAAAAAAATTAGCTCAAATAGTTTTTTAAAAAAAATAGATAAAAAAAGAAAAAACAAAAAGACCGAAGGTAATATTTGGAGAAAAAGAAATTATTACGATGGATTAATTGATTGGAGAATGAATGCAGATGGTGTTGAAAGATTAATTAAAGCTCTCACCAAACCATACGTGGGTGCAGAATTTATATACAAAAATAAAATAATAAAGGTTTGGGATGCAAAAGCATTGCATTCAAATAAGTTTAAAAATTTTGAGTATGGCAGGGTTTTAAAAGTTTCAAAAAAAAGTATGGTTGTGAAATGTCTAGATCAACCGATAGAATTAAAAAATTTTAATCCTAAAATTAAAGTTAAAACCGGTGAATATTTGGGGGATAAAGTAAAAATATGAGAAAAAATAAAAATATATTAGTATTAGCTCCTCATCCCGATGATGAAACTCTCGGATGTGGAGGATCCATTTTAAAACATGTTGCCGAAGGAGCAAATGTTTTTTGGTGTATATTTACTACTTTAAGCAAAAGTCATAATTATTTTAAAGAAAGAGAAAAAGAGATACTAAAAGTATCTAAAAGCTATAAATTTAAAAAAATATACAAAATGAATTTTTTAACAGCAAAACTAGACAGTTACTCTAAAGATGAGATAATTAATGAGCTTAAAAAAGTTATCAAAAGTTGTAAACCATCTTTAATATATTGTCCCTTTTCAGATGACGCGCATAGCGATCATAGAATAGTCCATGAAAGCATGGCGCACTTTGGAAAGAGTTTTAGATATAAATTTATAAAAGAGATAAGGTTATACGAAACCATCTCAGAAACCGAAAATAGTATTCTATTGCATAATAATAATTTTAACCCAAATCTCTGGGTTGACATTTCTAAATTTATTAAAAAAAAACTACAAATATTTGGATTTTATAAGACAGAAGGTGGGAAATCAGAGTTTCCAAGATCTAGAAGAGCAATTACCAGCCTATCAACCTTTAGAGGAACAGCAGTTAATAGAAAACATGCAGAAAGTTTTATGATTATCAAGAAGATAATAGAATAGTAACAATATGTTAAAAAAAAAAATTATCTTACTTGGTTCAGGAACTCATATAAATAGCGTTTATGAGATAGCTGAAAATAAAAAATATATTTTTTGTGGCTTTGTAGGAAATTTAAAAAGTAAAAATAAGATAGTAAAAAGGTACAAATATTTAGGAAAAGAAAAATATCTAGAAAATATAAATAAAAAAAAATTTTACTTATTAATTGCTATTGGCGAAAACTCACTTAGGAAGAAAATTTATGAAAAATATAAAAAAAAAAATTTTAAATTTACTACTATTTACCACCCCTCATCAGTTGTCTCAAAAAACTCTGTTATAAAAGATGGTTGTTCTGTTCATGCCAGAGTAATTATAAATGGAAAAACTTTAATAGGGAAAAATTGCATTATAAATAACGGTAGTATTATTGAACATAATTGCAAAATAGGCAACCATACCCATATTGCTCCTGGAGTAAAAATTGCAGGAAATGTATCTGTTGGAGAAAATTGTATGATTGGAATTGGATCAATTGTTAAGAATGGAGTCAAAATTGGAAAAAATGTGGTAATAGGAGCTGGATCTGTTATAACAAAAAATCTCTTACCCAATAAAACATATATAAAATACTCGGAGTTATTGAAATGATATATTTGTCAACTTCATGCATTCTAGAAAAGAATATAATAAATATTTTAAAACTTTATAAAAAAAATGGTATTAAAAATATAGAATTATCAGGGGGAACAGAAAAATTTCCAGATTTCAACAATGTTTTAGAAGATTTCATAAATAGTAATAATTTAAATGTAAGATTACACAATTATTTCCCACCTCCAGATTATGATTTTGTAGTAAATATTGCTTCTGATGATAAAGAAATATTTTTACACAGTATTAATCATTGTAAAAACGCAATTAATCTATCTAAAAAATTAAAAGCAAATAAATACGCTATACATGCAGGTTTTTTATTTGATCCTAAACCTAGTGAAATCGGTATGCACAATATAGCAAAAACAAAAAAAAATTTTTTTGATAGATCAAAGTCAATTTTAAGAATGAAAGATGCTATAAAAATTCTGACTGACGAGTCTAAAGGAAAAGTAAAATTGTATTTAGAAAATAATGTTTTCTCAGACAAAAATTTGAAAAAATTCGGGACTAACCCCTTTTTTTTAACTGATCGGAAATCATACGAGGAGTTAAAACAAAATTTTGATTTTAATTTATTACTTGATCTTGCGCATTTAAAAGTTTCTTGTAAAAGCTTAAATCTAAATTTTTACGATGAAGCTATGTATTTAATAAATTGTACAGATTACATTCATATTAGCGGTAATGATGGGGTTGTAGACAGCATGCAATCTATTCTTGATGATAAAGATATTGTTGAAGTTTTAAAAAAGAATGATCTTAAAAATAAAACCTTTACTCTAGAGATTAGAAAAGATATTAAAACTTTAGTCGAAAATTATAATTTTTTAGAAAAAATAATAAGTTAAAGAATTGAAAAAAAAAGCGTTCATAACTGGTGTAACAGGACAAGATGGCTCCTATTTAGCTGAATTTTTATTAAAAAAAGGTTACGTGGTTCATGGATTACGTCGAAGATCTTCAACCAATAACTTAGAAAATATTAAAAATTTAATAAATAATAATCAGTTTTTTTTACACTATGGGGATTTAACTGACCCATCTAATCTAAATAAACTTATATTACAAATAAGACCTCACGAGATTTATAATTTAGCTGCTCAGTCGCATGTAAGACTTTCATTTGATATACCTGAATACACTGCAGTGGTAAATTCAATTGGTTGTTTAAATTTATTGGAAGCTATGGTTAATCATTGCCCAAAAGCGAAATTTTATCAAGCTTCTACTAGTGAACTTTACGGAGATCGTGAGAAAGATATTTACCTTAATGAAAAAACAAATTTCAATCCCTGTTCTCCTTACGCTACCTCTAAGTTATATTCTTATTATTTAGTAAAAAATTATAGAGAAAGAGGTTTTTTTGCATGTAATGGAATTTTGTTTAACCATGAGTCACCAAGAAGAGGAAATTCATTTGTCACAAAAAAAATAATAGAGGCAGCTGTAAAGATCATGAATTCTAAACAAAAATGCTTATATATTGGGAATCTCTACGCGAAAAGAGATTGGGGTTATGCCAAGGAGTATGTTGAAACAATGTGGAAAATGTTACAACAAAAAAAATCTGATGATTACACCATTGCTACAGGTAAAAATTATACTGTGAAAAATTTTATAGATAAAGTTTTCAAAAATCTTGGTGTAAAAATTATTTGGAAAAATAAGGGATTAAAAGAAATTGGGATTAACAGTAAAAATCGAAAAACTATTATTAGGGTAGACCCATTTTATTTTAGACCGACTGAAGTAAGGTCACTCAAAGGCAATTTTATTAAAGCAAAAAAAATTCTCGGTTGGAAGCCCAAAACTGATTTAAATGAATTAATAAAAATAATGATTTCCTCAGAAAAGAAAAAGCATTTAGCTTAAACATTTAATAAAAAACCAAAAAAAATCATATATTTATGCTTTTCAATTCACTAGACTTCATCTTTTTATTTTTACCTTTAACGCTATTAATTTTTTATTACGTAAGCAGCAAACATCGTATCAAAGTAATATGTTTTTCATCTTTATTGTTTTATTTTTATTCGGGATATATTCCAGGATTTTCTTTAATTACGACAATAATTTTTTGTTATTTGATTTTTAAATATAAAAATTCACTTTATTACTTAAGTTTATCGTTACCACTAATAATACTTATATTTTATAAGTATTACGATTTCTTCTTTTTGAACTTAATAAATTTATTTGAAATTAATTATTTAAAAAAATCAAATATGCCCATTTTTTTACAAATAATTTTACCTGCTGGTATAAGTTTTTATACCTTTCAAATCATCTCATTTTTAATTGACAATAAAAAAAAAAAAGAAAAAATTACGTTTGAAGATTTTTGTGCTTATATTACCTTTTTCCCACAACTAATTGCTGGTCCAATAGTTAGGTGGCATCAAATTGGTTTTCAATTACAAAAAATAAGACAAAATGAAATTATAGTTAATTTATACGATTCACTTAAATTTTTTGTTTCTGGTTTATTTATGAAGGTTTTTTTAGCTGATACCTGTCAAAAATTTACTTACGTTTACAATGAAAAATTCAAGTTTGCTATTGAAAATTTATTATCAGTAAACCTCATTGATTATTTATCTTATAATTTTTTTATTACTTTTCAAATTTATTTTGATTTTTTTGGTTATTCATTAATGGCTATTGGTTTAGGAAAATTATTTGGAATCTCTTTACCTCAAAATTTCAATGAACCTTATAAATCAAAAAATATAAAGGAATTTTGGAGGAGATGGCACATAACCTTAAGTAATTGGATTAAAGATTATTTATATATTCCTTTAGGTGGATCAAAAAAATATATTAGAAATATTATAATTATTTTCTTAGTTTGCGGCTTATGGCACGGTGCAAGTTTAAATTTTCTAATTTGGGGCTTATATCATGGTTTATTTGTAATTATGTACAGTTTGACGAGTTCTTATTGGGACAAATTGAAAGACTACATGCAAATATTTTTAACGTTTTTGATTGTATCTTTAGCTTGGCCACTATTTGATTTAAGCACAAGCGATTTAATTTATATTTTTCAAAATTTTCAGCTCGATACAAATGATTTAATTTTTAATGAATTTAGATTAGCTAAGAAAACTGTATTTATAACATTTTTATTGATCTTAACAATTTTTACTTTTTATATAAATTTTTCACATAATATTTATAATAATATAAAAGCTACAAAGATTAACGCATCAATATTTGCTATTGCGTTCTTATTATGTTTAATTTTTATAAACTGGTCACAAACCTTTATTTATTTCAGATTTTAAAATGTTTTTAGAGAAGAAAATTTTTAAAGTATTCTGCTTAATTTTTATTTCATTATTATTTGTTTTGCTTCTTTTAGTGAATACTCTTAAGAACTTAGAATATAATTTTTTTGATTTTAACTTAATCAAGAATAAGCAATTAATTAGCACAAAAGGTTTAAGCAGATCCTCTGTTCAAAGTATCAAAATGGCTTATATTGAAGGAAGAAAAAAAGTTGATCTAGGATTATTTGGCAATCATATTATTCAATATCATACGAAAGATGTTCTTGATCCGAATACAGATTTTTTTAATTTTTGGTATGCAAATTTAAGCTTAACCGAGATACATCATTTATTAATTTATCTTGATAATATTGATAAATTGCCAGAAAAAATACTTATAGGAATTACAACCCCCAATAATGACAACGGTGGAAGCATCATAAGGTATGGTGGAGAATTATCATCTAAATATATAAGTGGCGATAAAATTTTTAAAGATTTAAATAATAATATAACAGAGTTTACTTCATTTATATTAAATCATTTTTCTTTAAAAAAATTTTTCAAAAATATTGACTATATAAATCTTTATCAAATTCTTTACGACTTTTATCAAAAAAAAAAAATACCCCTTCAAGTAGTTGAAGACCGATTAATTGAAATAGAGGATTGCAGAATATCTAAAAATATTAATGAAATTAAATGTTTTTATTCTTTAAGATATGACGGAACTTTATCTTTAGAATTTTCTCCATCTAGATCATTAGTTAAAGGCGGTGAGATAGACGATAAATCTCCTATACAGCTTAAAAAAGGAGATTCAAAAATAATTGCTTATCAAATTCAGAGTATAAATAATTTTCTTAAAGAGAAAAATAAAAAAGCAATTTTTTTTATACCACCGGTCTATGAGGGAAACAAAAAAACTTTGGCCGATACACTTTTTGATGAGGGGCTTAAAAAAGTAGATAATAAAAAAGTCATAATTTTAGATCATAGATATTTGAGAAATAAAAAAGATTATTTTG
>MDTG01410676.1_pt1 | contig 10588 bp, 10 predicted proteins | sample 811421 | NCBI WGS metagenome assembly MDTG01 (sample SAMN05326645, study PRJNA326480) | marine metagenome | isolation source: seawater | place: Pacific Ocean: South East | collected 2011
TACATTTGAAATTTTAGAGTTTTGTTCAAATTTAGCTTTGATTTTTAAGAACTTTTTCTCATTAATAAATGAATTGTTATTGTTTTTACCACTAATTTGATTCGTAGATTTTTTTTTAGAAAATAAATTTTGAATTGATGTAGATTCAAGAAAATTATTTTTCCATTTTATTATCCAATTAGGTTGAAAATAAATTATAGGACTATATTTTCTTACATTATTCTTCGTAGATTTTAAACTAAATCCCCAAAATATATAACTAAATAAATTGAATCCTATTGGATAAGCTGATGATAGATATTGGTCTTCGGTACTGTGAGAAAAATTTTGATGCCCAATTGACCAAATTAGTACTGTGTTTTTAGGAACTAGTGGTAGTAAATCTTTAAAAAAAGGATATTGTGTAGGAAACCAGTTAGACCAATGTCCGAGGTTATATGAATTTAACGATGTACATGAATCAAAAATATTGTTATCAATGTTTGTGTAAGTTCTACTATCACCGCAGAAAATAACATCATATTTTTTACGGTTTTTTTCATAAAAGGACACCTTTTTTGTAAGTGGTGATTCTCTATAATCAAGTACATTAGAATTAACTTTAAAGTAATTAAATAAAATAATATTTAATAAAACAGAAAATAAAATAAATGATGATATGTATATAAAAATCTTTTTTTTCATTAAAAAGAATTGACTATTCGCTAAACAGTATCCATAAATGTTTGTTCAACTCTGTTAAAACTAAGAATTCCTATAATTAAAGTAATTAAAGTAAAAATAGTGCTGTAAAGAAGAGAATATAAGCTTATTTCACCTTTTCCCATGAAGCCATATTTCATTGTTTCAATAATTGAACTCATTGGATTTAAATTAGCTACCCAACTATAATCTCCAAGTTTTTCTTTAGCTAGAGATAAAGGATAAACTACAGGCGTAGCGTACATTAAAAGTTGAACACCAAATAACACCAAAAACTGAAAGTCTCGGTATTTGGTTGTTAATGATGAAATAATAATTCCAAGACCTAGTCCTAATCCAGCCATAAGTAACAGTAGATATGGTAATAATATAATGTAAATATTAGGTTTTATGTTATATCCATTAATTATAAAGTAAAATAAAAACATAATAAAAAGAATAAATTGGATACCAAATTTAAAAAGGTTGGATACTACAATTGAAATTGGAATAATTAGTCTTGGAAAATATACTTTTCCAAAGATGGCAGCATTAGTGGTAAATGTATTAGATGTTTTAGTAAAACATTCAGCAAAATAATTCCAACATGTGATACCACACATGTAAAATAAAACCTGAGGTAAACCATCAGTGGGAATATTTGCTAATTGACCGAAAATTACAGTGAAAATAATGGTTGTAAATATGGGTTGAATAAAAAACCATATTGGCCCTAATATAGTTTGTTTATAAACAGAAACGAAATCTCTTTTAACAAATAGGAAAAGTAGATCTTTATAATTTATAAGTTCTTTAATATTTACATCAAAGAATTTTCTTTTGGGAACTATTATTTCGCGATATTTTTCCAAACTATAATTTTATTTTTTTATATAACTCCTCTGAAAATATTTTGTTTAAATATTTACTAGGATGTCCATCTAAAGGATGTACTTTTAAATTTTCTTTAATATTGAAACTACCATCATTAATTTTATTTTCAATTATTGAGTCAAAATTTAGAATATCAAAACCAATATTTTCGGAAGATTGGTAGATTTGGTTTAATAATGTTTTTCTAAATAAAATATTTTTATTTTGTTGTTGGTTGCCAAGATCTATCCATCCGTGTTGATTGAAAATAGCTATAATTGGTCTTGAATTAGTATGTTTAGTTGAAATATTATAAATGTTTAAAAGTGCTTTTTCAAATGTTATCCAATCGTTTGAATTTTTGTCATAAATCCTTTTTAAATTATCATTGTAAGATGGAACATCATAAAAGTAATAAATTATTGCTTTAAATGTTTTTGATAAGATTTCTCCTATGTAGTTAAGTTTAAAATTTGAAAAACTAATTTGAATGGTTCTTAAAAAACCACTCCATTTTTCATCAGCTTCACTTTTTTGGATAGAGTGATCTTCAGATTCACATGTTACATCATTACTACAAAACCCATACACAACAATGTTTGGATTAAATTCTATTACTTCATTTTCAAGTTTTTCAGAAATACCAACTGTACATGCTCCCGAATTTGCAAAATTTAAAACATCATAAGAATTTTTATTTCGATGATTAAGTAATGAATCTAATTGGTTAGTATATCTTGATTTTTCGTCTAATCCTGCTCCCCACGTAAATGAATCCCCAATTACCATAATTTTTTTACTGTTTTCTTGAATTTTAGAAATTGATTTATCTCTATATTTAAGTTCATTTAACACAACTTTATTTCCCCAAGTAGTCCATTCTTTTGGAGGTTCAAACAAATTGAAATATTTGTTGTAATTGGATAAATAATAATTTGAATCAATTTTATTGTGTAAAATATATGGATCATTTTTTTTAAGAATAAAATTTACAACGAATAGCCCTATTGAAATAAGTAAAAGATTAATAAAAAAAACTGTCTTTCCAACTGAAAATAATTTATTTAAAACTTCAAAAACAAACCACAAAAAAATTAAAAAGTAAGATGAAGAAACTAATCGAATTATCAAAAAATTTGTGATTTCACCATCATTATCTCCAAATATTTTATCATACAATATAATTCCAATTTGTTCAAATAAGAAAAATAGAATTGGTAGTAAAACATAAAAGTATTTTTTGTATTTTGAAATCATATTTTTACTTACCATGGATTAACAAAATCATCTTTTTCAAACTTTTTATTGACCACTATATAATTGGATTTTTCTTTATTATTTAAAGATAATAAGTCTTTATTTTGTGTAATCCTTGAAAGAATAGAAATTGGAAATAAAAAAATGTAAAAAATACAACTTAATACAATATTAGGAACTATGTATCCAAGTATTTGAGCTATTTTAAACCAAATTTTTTCTATAAATACACCAGCTTTTTTTGAAACAAGTGATAATACACCAATTACAAAAGCAATGTCTAAAAAAATTGAATTTTTATTAAAAATGTAAATTATAACGAAACCCAAGCAAATGGTAAGGCTTGTTTTGTAAGGATCAGATTTAAAATTTTTCATGACTAAAATAAAGTGTATATAAATGGAGCAACTGCACTGCCGCCTCCAAAAACAATTAATATCCCTATTAATAATAAAATAATGATTACCGGCGCTAGCCAAAATTTCTTCCTTTCTATCATAAATTTTATTAAATCTTTCAAAAATTCCATATTAATCCATTTTAAATTTAACCCTCCACTTTTCTCTGTTTTCAGGTTCATATTGTTCTTCTTTTTTGTATACAAAATTATTAATTACTAAATAATCCATTTCTGTACTCATAAAACATCTGTAAGCATCATATGGAGTGCATACTATTGGTTCACCTCTTACATTGAAACTAGTATTTACAACAAGTCCGTATCCAGTGAGTTTATTAAATTCATTTATTAATTCCCAGTATTTCGGGTTAGTTTCCTTGTGAACAGTTTGAATTCTTGCAGAATAATCAAGATGTGTAATAGATTGGACATCACTTCTTTTTGTATAAAGTCTATCCCATAAATCTTTTTTGTGGAAATCTTCTGGTAATTTCTCTTTTCTTTTTTCTTTAACATTTGCTACCAAAAGCATGTAAGGAGAGTTTACATCCAGTTCAAAAAAATCTTGTGTTGATTCAGATAGTACTGATGGAGCAAAAGGTCTGAATCCTTCACGGTATTTTATCTTAAGATTTAGTTTCTTTTGCATTTCAGGATTTCGTGCGTCCCCTAAAATACTTCTACAACCAAGAGCTCTAGGACCAAACTCCATTCTATCCTGAAACCACCCAATTACTTTTCCATTGGAAATCTTTTCTGCAATATCAATAGTTAAAGAATTAAAATTGTCATATTTCTTAAAAACTGCTTTTGTTTTTTTATTCATTGAATTAATTTCTTTTTCAGAAAAGCTTGGGCCAAGATATGTGCCCTTCATGGAATCTAAATTACTAACCTTCCTTTTAGATGAATAAAATATATAATTTGTAGCTAAAGCAGCTCCTAGTGCACCACCAGCATCGCCCGCTGCTGGTTGAATGTAAATATTATCAAAAATCTTCTCCTTTAATAATTTTCCGTTAGCCACACAATTTAAAGCTACACCACCAGCCATGCAGAGGTTTTTAGATCCTGTTATTTTTTTTGCTTCTTTAGCTATTTTTATAACTATTTCTTCTGTAACTTTTTGAATTGCTAAAGCTAAATTACAATGTATTTGTTTTATTTCTTCATCTGGTTTTCGAACTTTTAATCCAAATAGATTGTTCCATTTTTTTTCTTTTATCATTCTTAATCCGGTTGCGTAATTATAATATTTTTGATCTAACCAGATTGAACCATCAGAATTTATTTTTACAAGATTAGTTTTAATTATTTGGATAAAATTTAGTGTTTGTTGATCTTCAGGATTACCATAAGGAGCGAGTCCCATTAATTTATATTCACCAGAATTAACTTTAAATCCAAGGAAATAAGTAAAAGCAGTGTATAATAATCCAACAGAGTGGGGGAAGTGTAATTCTTTTAATACATCAATTTTGTTTGCTTTTCCATATCCAATTGATGCCGTACACCATTCCCCAACACCATCTATTGTTAGTATAGCTGATTCTTCAAAATTGGATGGGTAAAATGCGCTTGCAGCATGGGATAAATGATGTTCTGGAAATAAGAGATTTATATTCTTTTTTTTGTATTCCCCAACTTCTTTTAAACCATCATATATAAGTTTTTTTAAAAATAGTTTTTCATTAATCCAAACTGGGATCGCTTTTAAAAATGATACTAAACCTTTAGGAGCAAATGCATAATAGGTTTCAAGAAGTCTTTCAAATTTTAAAATAGGTTTATCATAAAATACTATTGCATCTAATTCATCAATTTCTAATCCTGCTTCCTCCAAACAATACTTAATAGCATTTTTGGGGAAGTCAGGTGTATGTTTTTCTCTTGTAAATCGTTCTTCCTGAGCTGCTGCAATAATTTTATTACCAACAATTAATGATGCAGCTGAGTCATGGTAAAAAGCAGATATTCCTAAAATTTTTTTCAATTTCTTAAATAAATTATGTAATGAGCACAAAAATAGTTTTTAATATCAATTTATTGGTAAGTTATTTAAAATGTATTTATTATATTTTTAAAATAATATTCACATTGTAAATTTTCTAAATTTGGTCAAAACATTAATGCTTTATGAAATGCAAAAAAAAAGAACCTTATTTTTTCCCTACCTATTTTTTGTAATATTTAAAATAATAACTGTTTTTTTTTATTTTTTTCTCGATTATTCTCATAATCTGGAATTATTTGAAGGTTTAGCAAAATATAATATTGGAGATGCACATACATATATAGAACCATATATAAATTTCACTAATGGTGATGATTTAGATAATGTATATAGAATGCCCTATTATTTTATATTTTATGCCATTTTTTCTCTTTTTTTAAACAAGTCACTATCATTAAGTGGAGTTGTTATTTTACAACTAATTCTAGATATTTTCTCTTCAATTTTATTAATGAATTTTGCATACAAGGAATATAAATCAATTAAGCTAACTTGGGTGCTTTGTCTATTATTAGCTTTTTCACTTCATACTTCACATTATATTATCAGTATTTCACCTGAAAGTTTAAGTTATTCCTTCATTATCATTTCTTTTTACTGTCTGTATATGTTTATGAAAAATAAGAATAATTATTATTTTATTTTTTCATCATTTTTGTTTGGATATGCTGTACTATTAAAGCCTACCTATATTCTTTTTATTTTACCTTTAATTTTTACATTTTACCTTTTATTAAAAAATTATAATTTTTTATTTAAAATTAAACACATTATTAAAAAAGGGATTTTATATATAATTCCTTTTTTGATAATGATTGCTCCGTGGACATTTAGAAATTACAAAACATACGGTGTTTTTATTTTATTTTATAAGTATGAAGCATGTTGTTTTGATTTAACACTTAAGGCGGTAGATTTTATAAAGATTCGTGGAGGAGACATAATTTGGCATAATTATTCAGCAGGAAATTATTTTTTCAATCAGGATAATAAAACATTTAAAATCCCTGAATTTTTCCTGTGCAAGAGTTGTGATTTAGACAAAGTAAAAAAAGTAAGAAATAATTTTGTTAAATTCTATAATGGTATTGATAATTCAGATAGTTTGGTTAAAACAACAACTGAGGATATAATTAATTGTAATATAGCTTATAAAGAGGAACGTCCATTAAATTATTATTTGTATTCTAGATTAAGACTTATTAAGTCATTTCTAATTCATAGTGGATCATATTTTATGTCATATTCTTTTAGTGAAGTAGGTGTTTTTCTTAAAATATTTAAAATTATTCAATCTTTGATCTATTACATTGCTTTATTTATAGGATTTCCATTTCTGTTGTTCATAAGTTTTAAAAAAACTCATTTTATTCCAATTGCTAGTATTCCTGTCATACTAATTCTATTATACCCTGTTTACTTCCAATTGGCAGAATGGAGATATTTTTCTTTGTTTTTCCCATTTGCTATATTAGGTTTTTGTATTTTTTTAAGAAGTTTATATCACTTGTTGAAAAAACTTATTTCTGATAAGACGAATTGAATGTAAGTTAATCCCTCACAAGCCCTAGTTGGAGTAAATTTTTATTTATAATTACTCCAATACTCTTTCAATTAAAAAATGGGGTCTATTTCTAGTCTGATCTAATACTCTCCATAAATATTCTCCAATTATTCCAAGCATAAGAAAAACTATTCCAAACATTACTAGTAATATAATCATAATTGGGGCCCACCCTTTAAATGGAACATTACCAAAATAATAATTTCCAATAATAACTAATGCATAGATAATTCCAACAAGAAAACTTATTATACCAAGAAAAGACATAAATCTTAAAGGCAGAAAAGAATATGACATTACACCATCAATTAGATATTTAATTTTTTTTCCAAAAGTCCATTTTGATGTTCCAAATTCACGCTCAACTCTTTTGTAAGGAATAAATTTAAGTGAAAAACCTGTCCATAAAATTTGACCTTGCCAAAAAAGATTAGCTTCTTTGTTGTTGTTGATAATATTAACCACTTTTCTTCCTAAAAGAGCATAGTCAAATCCTCCTTCAGGCATTGTTGGAAAACTCAATTTTTTAATAAGTTTATAGAAAAATTTAGAAGTTTTTTTTCTAAAAAATGATTCATCTCTTTCTATTCTTGAGCCAATAACAATCTCAATATTATTATCAAAGAATTCTCGAATCATTAAATTCATTAGTTCAGGAGGGTCTTGCAAATCTGCAGATATATTTATTACACATTTACCACTGGATTTCTGATATCCGGCCAACATTGCATTTACTTGTCCAAAATTTCTTGATAATTTAATTATTTTAATTAAATCTTTGTTTGTGAAAAAAATACTTTCAAGAACATTAAATGAAGAGTCTTTTGAACCATCATCAATACAAATGATTTCGAACTTTAAATCTTTATTGTTTTTTATTACAAAATCCTTAATAAGATTTATTGTCTTTTCAATACTTTTTTCATTGAAATAAACAGGAACTATAATTGTAACATCTATATCATACATCATCGAAATAAGTTATTATTAAAATAATTTTCTTTTTTTACCATTGCTGGAATTCCCACTGCTAATACATTATTAGGAATATCTCTTGTGACAACTGCTCCAGCACCAATAACTACGTGTTCCCCTATCTTTATTTTTTGAACAACTGTGGAGGATGATCCAATAAATGTATATTCTTTTATCCTAACATCTCCTCCAATATTAACAGCTGGAGATATCGTGCAAAAATTACATATTTGTGTAGTATGTTCTATAACACTTCCAGAGTTAATTACACAAAAATCACCAATTTCACATTCTACATTTATGAAGGAATTGCTGAAAATAACTGTTCCTTCACCTAAATTTGTTTTTTTTGAAACAGTTGCATAAGGGGAAATAATTGTTGGAAAAACAATTTTAGGATTAATTTTTTTAATTCTCTCAACGACTTTTACTCTATCCATAATATCACCTATACCAACAACTATTTGATTAGTACCGAATTTTTTTTCGCAATCAATTAAAACTTCCTCATTTCCAATTGTACTATAATTTAACACCTTTTTTCCTTTTGGTAAGTAGGAATTAATAAAACCAACAATTTCGTAATTTAAATTTTCTAAAATTTCTGAAATACTTTTAGCATGACCCGATGAACCAAAAACTATAATTTTACTCATTATTTCTGTTTGTTATGTTGTTAATAATAACTGCGATTTTTCTAACAACATCTTCTTCTAAATTATAATAAAGAGGAAGACAAAGAATTTTACTTGAAATTTCATTTGAAATATTCATTTTTTGGCTTTTAATATATGGTAAATTATCTAATGAAGGATAGAAATATCTTCTTGGATATATATCTTGACTTATCAGGGCTTTCTCAACCCTTTCTCTTAACTTACTAGAACTTAAAATTATTGGAAAATAGCTGTAGTTCCAATCTGTTCTAGACCTTAGTTTAAGAAATTTAAGTCTGTTTTCAGAAATATCACTTTTGTATAAATCACATATTGATTTTCTTGAACTAATTATTTCATTCATTCTTGTTAAAACACTTAACCCCATCGCTGCATTTAGTTCTGACATTTTTCCATTTATACCTAAACCATGAAAATCTATCTGCCCTTTGTGTCCAAAATTATGAGAATAAAATATTTTATTAAATAATTTTTGATTTTTTGTAAAAATTGCACCACCTTCAGCAGTGTGGAATAATTTTGTTGCATGAAAGCTACAAGTGCTTATATCTCCATATTCAAAAAGACTTTTTTTATTATAATTGACGCCAAAACAATGAGCAGCATCATAAATAACTTTTAAGTTGTATTTTTTTGCAATTTTTTCAATTTTATGAACATTGCAAGGGTTCCCAAATACGTGAGTAGCTAAAATACATGTTGTTTTTTTGGTAATTGCATTCTCAATTTTTGTTTCATCTATCGTCAGATAATCTGAATCTATATCAACAAAAACAGGTTTACAGTTTTCCCACACTATTGCAGCTGAAGTTGCTACATAGCTGAAAGGGGTAGTTATAATTTCTCCATTATCACCTAGTAATTTTAAAGCTATTTGTAATGGAATAGTGCCGTTTGAAAGACAAAGTATTTTTGATTCCTTAAGTTCTAAATAGTTTTCCAATTTATTTTCAAGCTCGCAAGTTAAAGTTCCTCTGTTAGTTAACCATTTTTGGTCAAATGCTCTTTTAACTTGCTTAAGGTAATCATTAATTAAAGGAGTAAATGATTTAGTAACATGTATTTTTTTATTATTAAATTTTGAAGACATTATATTTTATTTATTTTTCATTTTATATAATTGATTTTGTATTTAATTTTTTTCTAATAATAATTTAAGATGCATTACAGAATCTGTATACAAAATGTGTGATCAACTATAAATAATTTTCCTTTTTTCTTGCCAAGTTCAACCCACTCCTTTGATTCATTAAATGAATTTGTTAAAGGTTTTTCAACAAGAACATTTTTTCCATTTTCAAAAGCAATTTTTGTTAAATTGTAATGCGTATCCAATGGATTAGCTGCAATTCCAGTAATTTCCTTTTCATACATTAAAATTTTTAAATTATCTACAACATTAACATTTGGACATAAAGAGGAGTACTTCTTAGCGTTTGAAGGGTTATTTTCGCAAACATATTTCAATTCACATGAGGAAAGATTGTTGAAATTTGTGACTAAACTTTTTCCCCAATAACCAAATCCAACAATACCAAGTTTAATCATTTGTTAATTTTTATTGCTAATCTGCGAAAAAGTTCATTAAATACTATTAAAATAAAATATTTTTCAATTTAATATTTTGAATACTAGCCATCTGCGGCACAATACTCTCTTTACTCATGCCAGGAACAGAATTAATTTCAATAACAAAGGGTTTGTTATTACTGTCAATAATATAATCCATCCTTGCTATCCCTTTCATCCCTAAAGTACTATAGATATGTTTAGTTAAGGCTTTTATTTTTGTTGTTAGCTCATTACTTATGTCAGCAGGTGTAACCTCATCAGATTGTCCTTTGTACTTAGCCTCATAATCAAAGAACTCATTTTCTGAAATTATTTCAGTTACAGGAAGAGTTTTTATTCCTTTATTATTTCTGTAAACTCCATTGGTAAGTTCTCGTCCTACAATATTAGCTTCTACAATTACCTCACTACCATGCTCAAAAGCAGATAGTATTGCATCGTTCAATTCTTTTTTAACTTTTACTTTAGTTACGCCAAAACTACTTCCTCCATCAGTTGGTTTTACAAAACAGGGGAGACCTACTTTTTTTAATATTTCTTCCTCATTGATTTTATCACCTTGTTTTATGAGCACA
>MDTG01414307.1_pt1 | contig 10588 bp, 5 predicted proteins | sample 811421 | NCBI WGS metagenome assembly MDTG01 (sample SAMN05326645, study PRJNA326480) | marine metagenome | isolation source: seawater | place: Pacific Ocean: South East | collected 2011
AGGAAGGATATTGGAAAAAAATTAGCATGAGCAAATGGATGAATTTATATGCTTAAACTATTAAACTATTAAACTATTAAACTATTAAACTATTAAACTATGAAAAAAATAAATTTAATTTTACTAGGTCTAACTATATTAGCCCTATCAAACAACTCTTATGGCCAATCAATTGACGAAAAAAAAATTAATGATAAAATTATTTCTAAATTAAATACTCCTACAAAAATATGGACCAATGGGCATTGGGAAATTGGAAATGATGGAATTAAATACTGGAAAAAAGGATACTGGAAATTTAAAGAAAAAACATTTCAACAAAAATCCGAGATTTTCAGAAAAAAAACAAAAACAAGAAACAAAGCATAATAATTTTCATACAAAAAACTTAATTAGGGGGGCAGCATTAGCCCCCTTTTTTTGTAGATATAAATATTATTGTTCACTGAACAAATTAATTCAAATTTATTAGCTATATTTTATACCTTAATTAGGTTCGTTTTCTTAATTAGAAGAAACTTAACTTCACTTTTAATATGCAAAAAGAATATAAAATGATTGCCTCTACAATGTTTGGACTAGAAAGCATTCTTGAATATGAATTAATAAAAATTGGGGCAAGAAATATTAAAAAAGGTAATCGATGTGTCTATTTCTATGGCAATAAAAAAACCATGTACACTGCAAATCTCCGGTTAAGAACTGCTTTAAAAATACTTAAACCCATTTCAGAGTTTAAGGCAAAAAAAGAAGATGATTTATATTATCAAATAAGTAAAATAAATTGGCTGAATATTTTGAGTTTGAATAAATCATTTAGTGTCACATCTACTATTAACTCCAAGTACTTCACTCACAGCAATTATGTGTCACTTTTAACTAAAGATGCAATTGTTGATCAGTTTAATAAAAAGATTAAAAAGAGACCCTCTGTTGATGTAAAAAATCCGGACATTAATATTTATGTCCATATTGCTGATTCTAGATGCACCATTTCTTTAAACAGTTCAGGAGGATCCTTACATAAAAGAGGCTATAGGTCAGAAAAATTTGCTGCACCTCTTAATGAAGTTTTAGCTGCTGGAATAATTATGTTAAGCAATTGGAATAATAAAAAACATTTTATTAATCCAATGTGTGGCTCAGGTACAATGTTAATCGAAGGAGCCTTAATTGCTATTAATAGAGCTCCAAATATTTATCGAAAAAATTTTAATTTCCAAAACTGGAAAAACTATGATAGTAATCTTTTTAAAGAGATAAAAAAAGAACTCACTAAAAATGAGAAATCGTCAAATACTATTTTACATGGTTACGATGTCTCTGCTTCAGCAATTTCAATTGCTGAGAAGCATGTCAAAAATATGAATCTGGAGAACATTATAAAAGTTCATGGAAGTGATTTTTTTAATACTGAATGCCTAAACAACAACTCAATAGTTTTCATAAACCCGCCATATGGTAAAAGATTAAATTTACAAAAAGACTACTATAAAGAAATTGGAAACACATTAAAAAAATACTATAACACATCTCATGCTTGGATTATTAGTAGTGAAATGAGCGAAATAAAAAAAATTGGCTTAAAACCTTCAAAAAAAATCAAACTTTATAATGGTTCACTAGAGTGTAAATTATTACAATATGAACTTTATAAAGGATCTAGAAAATTCAGTAAAAACCTAGATACACAAGTAAAAATGTAATAAAGTTATTTAAGCAATGTAAACCGATTGGAAATAATAAACTCTGTGTTTTAAATCTAACATATCCAAGAAAGAGCGCCATAGGAAATACCATAAATAATAATATCCAGATACTATATTGAATATGTACAAAACTAAACAAAAATGCTGAAATAATGATTGCATTACTCCCCCCGATACTATTTTCTAAACCCTTAAATAAAAACCCTCTAAATAAAAACTCTTCAAATACTGGACCAAATAATACAATTCCTAGGAACAATAACAACTTTTTATTAGTTGCTTGATAAATATCAACAGCAAATTGATCCTCAAATAAATTTGGATAAGAGTTTGCTAACGCCTCCATCATAATTAACAACATCAAAAATGAACCAATTATTTTAAAAGGGTAAAAATTAGTTTTACGTAGATTAAGATAATCAATAACGCTAGATCCTCTTATTTTAATAGTAATTATAATAAGAAAACAACCTACGAATGAAGAAATTAAAGAAATTAAACCTACATGATTATTAATATCTTCCAAATTGTTAGCACCATACATAAATGCCAAAAGAGTTTGAATTAAACCAAATGAAACAAAAATTAAAAATGATATAATTAATGTAAAATATAGATTCCAAATCTTGTTTTTTTTATTCTCCATAAATCGGTTGTAAAAATACGTATTTTTGATTACATGAATAATCATGACATTGAAAACAAAAAAATAACATACGATACTTTCATTTTTCCGATGTTTATATTAATAATCATATGTCTTATTAAAACATATGAAGTTAAAACAGGATATAGTCTTGGTCATTTAGGGGTTCTACCCAGAAATTTAAGTGGTTTAAAAGGGATTTTACTTTCACCTTTTATCCATGGATCAGTAACTCACTTATTTAATAATTTAATTCCATTATTTTTTCTTTTGTCTGCATTAATTCATTTTTATGAAAACCTATCATATAAGATTATATTAATTATTTATATTTTTACTGGCATTCTATTATGGCTTATTGGAAGAGCTAATTTCCATATTGGAGCAAGTGGTATTATATATGGATTAGGATCTTTTTTGTTTTTTAGCGGTATCTGGAGAAAAAATATCCAATTATTATCATTGTCTTTACTTATAACATTTTTATACGGAAGTATGGTTTGGGGTATGTTTCCTGAAACAGTCAAACCTAATGTTTCTTGGGAGGGACACTTAAGTGGATTTATTACTGGATTAGCTGCATCAATTGTATTTATAGATTTAGGGCCACAAAGGAAAAAATATGACTGGGAAGATGAGGATGAAGATGAGGATGAAGATGAGGATGGAAATGATATCAAATACATTTATCACATAAAATAATTAAATATTTTTTTTAAATTCACAGAAAAATTTTTTTAAATGAAATACTTATTTACAATTATAATACCAATTATCATGTTTAATAGCTGTATGGAAAATATGACACAGCAAAACAATGAAATAATTAATGGACAATATGTAGAGAAAAATAATGACGGTTTAATTTCAGTTATTGGAAATTTCGACAATTCTAAAAGAGATGGACACTTTATATATTTTGACAACAAAGGCAAGCTACAAGCACAAGAAAATTATTTAAATGATCTTTTACACGGCCAACAAATTACTATCCACAATACTGGTAAAATAAAAAATAGTATTAATTATAAAAATGGCGTTAAAGATGGTAAATATGAAAAGTTTTATAAAACTGGTAAATTACAAGAAAGTGGATCATTCGCTAATGGCTTAAAACATGGTGAAATTATTTGGTACTATGATAATGGAGAAAAAAATATTATTTATAATTATAAGGATGGTAAATTAAATGGGAGCGCAACTATTTTCTCTAAAGAAGGAGACATCATAGAAGAAAGCATATACCAAAATGGAAACAAAATCACAGATTGATTTGTGATTATAAACTATTAAAAAAAACTATCATAATTAAACGTCCATACCCAGAAATTGCTTGCAGGTTCAATGCATAGAACTCATGAGCTTTTTTCAACGAAATCTTAATATAACTTAATTTTAATTATACTGTTTTCTTGAATATCAACTTTGTTTTTAGTAAATTTACAAATGTTTGAATGACATGAATCATATTGATTGCTCTATATGATCTTTTACAGAAAAACTAAAATAATATACCCCTAAATCAACTAAAATTAAAAATATTATGAAAAAGTTAAACCTTTTAATAGCTATTTTAGCTTCTATACTCTCATTACAATTAACCTGGGCTCAACCCGGAAACTACACTATTGAGGCTGGTGCATTTTATTTTAATTCGTCAGAAATCACATTGGAAGTTGGATCAACCGTAACATGGATTAATGTTGGAGGTTTACACGATGTGAATTTTGATATTAATTCGCAAACTGGTGAAAGTTTTGGCAACCCTGAATCATTCTCGCTTCCTGCTGTGTATTCTCCTGGACCAAATGCTTCTGTAGAAATTGGATCATTCACTTTTACTCAAGAAGGAACATATAATTATGATTGTTCAATTGGTTCACATGCAATCCAAGGTATGGTTGGATCAATCATTGTAATACCAGCAGGTGAGTACCCGGGTTGTACTGATGTTAATGCATGTAACTATAGCTCGACTGCTAATGTAGATGATGATTCATGTCTATACAACAATATTTGTTGCGATGATTTAAGTCCAGCATGTTTAGCATGTAATGCTTGCTTAACTCCTGAGGAATGGTGCTTAAATAATCCTGGAAATGAAGGGTGTGAAGCCTATGATGTTTATGGTTGTATGGATGATGGATTTCAAGAATACTCCCCTTTTCCTGGAATTGCAGCTGACAATTATGCTGAAGGTGCTAATACTCCATGTGATGGATGTTGTGCATATTGGGGTTGTGGTGATCCAGCAAATACATTAATGTTAGTTGGAACGTTTATGGATCTTAGCGGAGAACAAAATGGATGGAGTGGAAACTCTATGACAGTAACTAATATATGGGAAAATTCTAATCTATATGAAGTTGGTGATACAGTATTTCACTTTTCGCCCACTGCAGATATCATGTATACTCTACCTGCCCTGCCGACAGAAGATATTGGAGGTAGTGGATTTGATTTATCAGGAAGTCCTGTGCAATTATTAGAAGATGGTAGTTCAAATCCAGATTATAACCCTAATTATGGAAATCCAATTCCTGACGGAATAATCAACCACCAAGACTGCTTAGAGTGTCCAATGAATGAAGATTATGTTGGAAACTTTGGATATGTTGTTAACTTCTGTGCCCCTGATGATTTATTAGATGGTTGTTATAATCTTGTTGTTAATGGTGAAGACCAAAGTGTATGGGGTGATATAGGTTGGCAGATACAAAATGCGGAATTTTCTGTGTTTGCATTAACAGGATCCGCACCTTTTGATGCCACTAGTGGAGCAGCTTGTAGTGATGACACCACTGACACAGGATTTGATTTCTATGATGTGGATATTTCATCTGCTAGCTTTGAAAATGGAATACTCACAACTGAAATATGTAATGCTGGTAATGAAACAACTGCTGATTCTAACGGTAATGAAACCGCAGGAACTACATGGATCCTTATTGATGGTTTTGCTGAAATATCTGAATCACCTTCATTACTAACCACAATTAATCCAATTACTAATGAAGAAGAAATATCCAATGGTTATTTCTGGGGATCATGCTATGAATTCACATATGACCTAACTGAGCTCACATCCGAAGCTGCTTTAGGGCCCGGAGAACATAGTGTAACTGTTTGGGTTAATGGTGGAGCATCCGAACCTCTAGGTGTCAATCCAGAGTTCCAAGAAACATATTATGAAAACAACTACATCTCTATTTTATTTAATATTCCATTTGTATATGGTTGTATGGATCCCTGGGCTTCAAATTATAATCCAAACGCAAACAGCGATGATGATGGTAATGAAACGTGTTATTATGTTTGTGGAGACCTAGATGGAGACGGAGAAATAGATGACTCAGCTTACCAGTCCTTCAACATCTCTTGTGATGGAGGCTCTTTTCAAGGAGAGGTGGCATGGAGTATAGAAACAAATGATGGCTTCGAAATTCTATCTGGAGGTGCACCTTATAACAGTGATAGCCTTGCATTATGTTTGGCACCAGGATGCTATCAAATTATAATGACAGATGCTTATGGTGATGGATGGAATAATAATCAACTAATGATTGGAGAGTCAGAATTTACACTGGAATCTGGTTCAAATGGTAACGCACTATTTGAGGTTGGTGAAAACAACTGTGAATACTACTATGGCTGTATGGATGCTAACGCTGAAAACTATAGTGAAACTGCAATTGAAGATGATGGTTCTTGTTATTATGATTGTTCGGATTTCTCAAATGATAGTACAATGTATGAATCTGTTCAAATTAATGTTGATGGAGGATTCTTTCAATCAGAAGTGAGCTGGGTCATAACAAATGAATTTGCAGACACTCTACTATCGGGTGGCGCACCCTATTCTAACGTAACATGTTTGCCAATAGGATGCTATACTGTTAACATGACAGATTCAGATGGTGACGGTTGGAATGGTAACAATATGACTATACAGAGCGGTAGTGGATTTATATTTAATGCCACAATTGAATGTGAGGGATTCAGTGGCTGTGAAACTGGCGAAGAAATATTTGCAACTGGTAATCCTAATGAATGTGGTATATATTTTGGCTGTATGGATCCAGATGCCGATAATTACGACTCCATCAACACTATCGAAGATGGTTCATGTACATACTCTTGTCCAGATGGAGGTACACCTGTCACTATTAATTGTGATGGAGGTTCATGGCAAGGAGAAGTTTCCTGGTCAATCATTAATTCTAATGGCGCAATAGTAGCAACTGGAGGTGCTCCTTATAACGATCCAGGTGTATGCCTAAATGATGGTTGTTACACTGTTAATATGCTAGATTCATATGGAGACGGTTGGAATGATAATATTTTAACAATCACAGGAGATAATATTAATTTAGAATTTACAGCTGAAGGAGATGGATCTGAAAGTGCATTTGGAATTAATAACGACACATGTGTGACATATGGATGTACAGATGAAACTGCCGAAAACTATAGTTCTGATGCAAATGTTGATGATAATTCATGTGAATACGATTGTGATACATGGTTAGATACAGAAGAACTTTATTCTTGTTATTGGTATGTTTGGGTATATAATTTAGCAGACTATACAGTTTCAGAAATGGAAAGCTTTGGCTACGACTGCACTTGCGTAGTGGATCCTGTAACTGGTTGTACTGATCCAAATGCTGATAACTATAATGAATTAGCTGATGAAAATGATGGTTCTTGTATATATACTTGTAACGAAGAAGATGGAGAAACTTCCACAATTATTTCGTGTGACGGAGGAACATGGCAATATGAAGTCTCTTGGCAAATATATGATGAAAATGATTTTTTAATTGCTTCAGGCGGCGCACCATACTCTGATGAGATTTGCCTTTTAGATGATGTTTGCTACACAATCGAAATGCAGGACTCTTTTGGAGATGGTTGGAATGGAAATACATTGAATATTGGTGAAACACAGATAAGCTTATATGCTGGAAACAGTGGAAATGCAACATATAATTGTGTTATAGAATGTAATGAAGCATTTGATCAAATTCCTGTTTCTGTAGAAAATGGCGATGGATCATCATTTGGATTTTCAATTACTAACAGTATTGGTGATATCGTTGTGAGTGGAGGCAACAGCTTTTCTGGTTCACTTTGCTTAGACCCTAACGACTGTTATGATGTGAATTTAGCAAATGCTAATGGGGGAGGTGATTCAGGAGCCTACTTACTAATTGGTGAAGATAGTTTTGAATGGAATGGATTTAGCTCCTGGTACTCTAATTATTATGAAGTTATTGGTGGCGGATGTCCGATTTATGGTTGTACAGATATTAATGCTGATAACTATGATGAAAATGCAACTTTAAATGAAACATCTCCAACTAACAGTGCTGACCCTTGTCTATACTATGGCTGTACAGATTTAAATGCAAGTAATTATGATGAGGACGCTAACTATAATGATGGTTGTGAATACAACTGTGAAGATGATCAAGACGCATATTTAATTAGCTGCGACGGGGGTTCTTGGGATTACGAAGTTTCATGGGAAATTTTAGACGAAAACAATATTGCAGTGCTGACTGGTGGTGCACCACTTAATACTGGTGTATGTCTCACACCTGGTTGCTACACTATTAATATGTTTGATTCATATGGTGATGGATGGAATGGTAATATTCTGACAATAGGTGAAATGAGCTTTGAATTAGAATCTGGATATAGTTCATCAGGAACATTTGTAGCTGGAGTAGATGGAGCAGAATGCGGTGTTTTCTTCGGCTGTACCAATCCTGAAGCAGTAAATTTTGATGAAGATAGTACTAATGATGATGGATCTTGCTATTATGCATGTGAACAAAATGGTTGGGAATCAGTAACTTTAGTTTCAGATGGTGGCTCATATCAATATGAAATAGCTTGGAATATAGTAGATGCTGATGGCATTACATTATTTTCTGCTGGAGAGATTGGAGGTGGATATGATTTTAGTTATCCAGGAATTGTTGATACTTGGGTTTGTTTAGATCCTAATGGTTGCTATACAATTAACATGTCTGATGCTTATGGAGATGGATGGAATGGTAACATATTAACTATAGAAACACAAGCGGGTGAAACAACCGATATTACTCTTTTTGCTGGTGAATCTGGAAGTGTAGAATATGGTTACTGTCCTTTTGATTGTGATTTTGAAACGCTAGATGTTGCTGTAAATAATGGTAATGAGACTGACTTTGGTTTTGTTGTAACAGACTATAATGGCAATACAATAACATCAGGTGGTAACAATTATAATGGTCTTGGTTGCTTTGACTTAGATTCGGGTTGTTACACAATTTCTTTGTCGAGCTCTAATGGTGGTGGATACGGAAATGCATCCCTACAAATTGGAGATTCTGAATTTAATTGGACTGATGGGACATCAGGATACTGGAGCTCAATAATTGAAGAAGGTCTAGGTTCAGGTTGCCCAATACTTGGATGTAATGATGAAACTGCTTGTAATTATGATGAAACTGCTAATTTAGATGATGGTTCCTGCTGGTTCGCAGAAGATTGTGATAATTATTGTGTGTTCGAAAATTTTGATTCTATTGAAGATGACACTAATAGTTCATCCTTAGATTTATTTAACACATGGTCAGGTTCTGAAGTGGGTGATGCTAGTATTCAAAACGGAAGTATTTTGTTATCACAAGGTGATGATATTATCACAAATAATCCTGTAATGGATAGTGGAGCATATGAAATTTTATTTTTTGTTGATATGCCTACTGGTGGGGCTTCAATAATTAGTATTGGAAACTCTAATGAACCTAGTGATTGGAGTACAGAAATAGCCTTATTATTTAACAGCAATGGCACAGGATCAACAAATATCTCCAACAACCTTTTTAACTGGTCAGGACTAACTGTTGTTTCTATGCAGGTTGACCTAGATTTACAGCAAGCATCACTGCAAGTAGATGGGGTTTGTATAGAAAATTGGGAGTGGTCAGGCCAAACCTTAGGTGGTGTTAATTTTTATGGAGCAAACGCATACCCATACACAGTAGATAACTTTAGTTTCTGCGCAGCTGATGTTAATATTTGCGTTGGTGGATGTACAGACCCTGAAGCGATCAATTTTGATGAAGATGCAACAGACGATAATGGGTCCTGTATTGATCCCATTCCAGGTTGTACAGATGTTAACGCATGGAATTTCAATGAATTTGCAAATATAGATGATAATTCATGTGTAAGTTCATGCGCTGATATTAATCAAAGTGATATTACACTATATATGTATACAAATGGAATAGTGGCAGGTTGGTATGGAAGTACTATTAGTATTGGTGACCAAGTATTCTCGTTAGAAAATTATAGTGGAACTACTAACTTCTGTGCTGATTTAAATCAATGCTATAATGTAAATGTAGGTGGAGGAATTCTACAAAATGAAATTGGGTGGAGTATTTCTGCAGATAATGAAGAAATTTTAGACGGTGGAGCACCATATACTGGCTCTATTGGAACATGCGCAATATATGGCTGCATAAACGAACTGGCTTGCAATTATGATCCATATGCAAATACCAGTGATAATTCATGTTATTATGCAGCTGAGGGATATGACTGTAATGGTTCATGTTTTGATGATGATGATGATGGTATATGTAATGTAAATGAAATACTAGGCTGTACAGATCCATTTGCATTTAACTATAATACAACTGCCACTGATGAAGATGGTTCATGTATTGAGACCATATTAGGTTGTACAGACAACCTAGCATCAAATTATAATGGATTTGCAAATACTGATGATGGCTCATGTGATTTTGGTCCATGGACAATTACCGCAACTGATTGTAATATGACTATTCTATTACCTGCGGAATTAATTATTACTGTAGAAGGTAACTTAATTGATGAAGCATGGATTGGGGTGATGGACAGCGAAGGAAACATCTGCGGATCTGAGCTATGGAATGGAGGAACAACCTCAATATCAGTTTGGGGAGCTGAAGCTGGTAGTGGTAGTACATATGGTTTTGAAGAAGGTGAGTCTATAAATTGGATTGTAGTTCCTGTTACAGAAGAAGAGGAAGCTGTAGCTACCTATTCATTTGGAGGAAGTGTTTATAATTGTAATGGGTTAAGTGGTATTTCTAATTTAGAAGTTTCGTCTATAAATATGCAAGAAATTGCTCTACAAACAGGCTGGGGGATATGGTCTACATATATTTCTCCTGATAATACAGAT
>MDTG01115244.1_pt1 | contig 10587 bp, 12 predicted proteins | sample 811421 | NCBI WGS metagenome assembly MDTG01 (sample SAMN05326645, study PRJNA326480) | marine metagenome | isolation source: seawater | place: Pacific Ocean: South East | collected 2011
ACAGCCTCAAGACCTTTAAGAACTTTTATTGAATCTGCTTGATAATTATTATTTTTCATTTATTTGGAAAGTTTTATCATATCACATTTTTAAATTATTAAATATATTTCTTTAAATTATACCTTGGTCATCAACAATATTTAGAGTAATTTAAATTTATTATGATTAACAAAGGTATCGTTTTAGCTGGTGGGTCAGGAACTAGATTAAGTCCCTTAACTAAGGCCGTTAATAAACAGCTTTTACCAATTTTTGATAAGCCTTTAATTTTTTACCCTCTATCTATTTTGATGCTTGCTAATATCAAAAATATCTTAATGATTGTCAATCCTGGTCAAATAGATAACTTTAAGTCACTTTTGGGTGATGGAAAAAGGTTTGGTATAAAAATTCAATACAAAATACAAAAAAAACCTAAAGGTCTTGCAGATGCTTTTATTGTCGGAAAACATTTCATAAAAAAAGACAATGTTGCATTAATTTTAGGAGACAATTTTTTTTATGGCCAAAGTTTAACTAATAAACTTGAAAAATCTTTATCACATGAAAATGGAGCCAGAATTTTTCTAAAAAATGTAAAAACTCCTCAAAATTTTGGTGTTGCAAAAATAATAAATAACAAAATAAAAAAGATAGTAGAAAAACCAAAAAAATTTGTTTCTAACTATGCAATTACAGGTTTGTATTTTTTTGATAACAAGGTTGTAAATTATGCAAAAAAATTAAAGCCCTCTAAAAGAGGAGAGATTGAAATAACAGATATTTTGAACTTTTATAATAATAATGGAAATTTATATTATGAACAAATAGGAAGAGGAGCAATATGGTCCGATGCTGGAAAAATTGAAGATATGACAAATGTTTCTTCATTTGTACAATCAGTTGAAAAAGTTCAATCAATTAAGATCGCATGCTTAGAGGAAATTGCTTTAGCAAAAAAATGGATAAATAAAAAAACAATTTTACAAAATATTAATTTTTATGGAAATTGTGACTATAGTAATTATTTAAAAAACTTATAAAACATTGAAGCAAAAAACTTTACTTTTAACAGGAACATCTGGTTTTGTTGGTTACAAATTTTTGCATTTTGCCCTTAAAAAAAATTTTTTAATAATAGATATTTTAAGAAAAAAAAATAAAAAAAATAAAAAATTAAATTTATTAAAAAAATCTTATCCTACAAAATACAAAAATATTTTTTTTTCTAACAATACTGATCTTTCAAATAGGTTAAAAAATATAAAGGCAGATTGTTTTATCAACTTTGCGACATTATATAAAAATACTCACTATCATCATCAAATACCTGACTTTGTTAACTCAAATATATTATTTCCCACTTTAATTTATGATTTGGTAAGCAATAAGACTAAAAAAATAATAAATTTTGGAAGTATGATGCAGCATTCAAAAAATGAAAAGCTAACGTCAAAAAACTTATACTCTGCAACTAAAAATGCATTTGAAATGATTGGAAATTATTATTCAAATATCAGTAAAAGAACAAAGTTTTATAATATAAAATTTTATGAAAGCTTTGGAGAAAATGACACAAGAAAAAAGTTAATACCTACTATAATTAATAATTACAAAAAAAATATATTAACTAATATTTTATCAAAACATTTAACTCTTAATATTATTCATACGGATGATATAATTAATTCAATTATGATCTTATTACTTAATGATATAAAACCTGGCTCATATTGTATAAAGAATACAAAAAATATTAAGATAAGTAATTTAATTAACAACTTAAACAAAAAGTTAAAAAAAAAAATTAAAGTGAAATATGGAAATAAAATCATAAAATCTAGTTATCATAATAATTTAAAAATCTTACCAAAGTGGAAACAAATTAAAAATTTAGAAAATGAAATAATTAAAACTTTTAAAAATGAAACTACTTAAAACAAAAATAAAAGACTTAGTAATCGTTAAAACAAATATTTACAAAGATAATAGAGGGTTTTTCAAAGAAGTAGAAAAATTTAAAATTTTGAAAAAAAAATTTATTTTTGATTGTCTATCATTTTCAAAAAAAAATACCTTAAGAGGACTACATCTTCAACAAAACAAACCACAGGCAAAAATTATAACCGTTGCACAAGGTAAAATTTTAGATGTAGTAGTTGATTTAAGAAAACAATCAAAAACCTACGGTAAACATTTTTCAATACAAATTTCTCAAAATTCGGACTTTTCTCTATTTATACCTGAAGGTTTTGCTCACGGATTTATGTGCTTATCTAAAACGTGTTTAGTTTATTATAAATGTACAAATTACCGTGATAAAAAAAGTGAAATCACATTAAAATGGAATGATAAAGATCTTAAAATCAAATGGCCTACAAAAAAACCCCTACTTTCTAAAAAAGATCGTTTAGGCATTTCATTTTCAGAATATTAAATTATCTTTGGGAATGGAACGTGAGTTATAAATTTTCCACCTTTTCTAATAAAAGCTTTTTCTTTCTTAAAAATTTCTTCTTTAAAATTCCAGGCCCCAAGATATGCCACATCAACTTTATTAGGATCAAGTTTTTGATATTTTTTAATCAAAATTTTACTGCCTGGTAAATATTTATTTATCTTATAAGATGTTGTATCATAAAAATAATTGATACTTTTGTTACCAATATTACAATAATTTAAGACTGTACAGGATTTCGCAGTTGCCCCATAACCAACTATAGTCAATTTTTTTTTAACTAGTTTAGAAAATATATTTAACAATTTTTGTTTGGATACTTTTACTTTTTTTTCAAATTTTTTATAAGTTGTATATTTATTCAGTCCAAATCTTAATTCTTTCTTAATTTCATTTTTAACTCTTTTATTAATTTTGTAAAAATTATTATCAATTTTTTTGATAAAGTATCTATTTGAACCTCCATGTGTTTTTGTAGTTTCAATATCAAATATTTCTAATTTGAATTTTTTCAAAACTTCTCTTAATGCTAAAGTCGAAAAGACATAAATATGCTCACAGTAAAATTGATCATAGGCCACATTTTGCAAACATTTCAATAAAGATGGATCTTCAATAACAAGAATACCTTTTGCTGATAAAGCATTATTGACTGCTTTAAATATCTCATCAATGTTTTCAATATGACTTAATGTGTTTGCTGAATAAATTAAATCAGCTTTTTTTGATTTTGTTATTTTTTTTGATAATTTTTGACACCAATATTCTGAGTATATTATATAATTTTTTCGTTTAGTTATTTGAGCTAAATTTTTACAAGGTTCTACTCCAACTACATTTCTTCTATTAAAATTTTTAATAAATGCGCCATCATTACTTCCAATTTCAATAACAAATTTTGGCTTAAATCTTTTTTTTAATTTATTTGCAAGATCTCTAAATGATTTACGCATAGTATTAGACTCAGAAGATTTATATGGATAATCTTTATTAAACATTTTTTCTTTTGAAACAGTTTTTAGAATTGAAACTAAATAATTTTTTTTATTAAACCCAACTTCAAGTTTAAATTTTTTTTCTTTATTGTTTAAATTTTTTTTATCTAAATAAGAGTTTGCTAATGGCTGATATCCTAAATCTAAAAATTTTTTTATCATAGTTCCAAGTATATATTTTATTTATGAATTTAATAAAGAAGAAACTTTTTAGATAAATAGAATTTAGCAAATTTATAAATTCCTGTAATAATTGCTAAATTTTTATATAAATTAGTTTTTTTTAAACATAAAATGTTTAATGATAAATAAATTATATTTTGAAAAAATTGTCTAATTAATTTTAGATATCTCAAATTTCCTAATTTATAATCATATAAAAATTCACCATACTTAAAATTACTATTTCTTATAAATTGTGTCTTTAAACTATCCTCACTTGATTTTCCACCATCATGATAAGCTCTGATATTATTTGCAAAAATCATTTTGTATTTTGAACTATTAATTTTATTTATTAAAAAAATATCTTCCCAATACAAAAAGAAATCCTCATCAAAAAATTCAATTTCTTTTAACTTTTTTACATCACATAACATACATGCTATATTTAGGTTTTTTACATAACTATGTTTTTTTAATTTATCTTTTGAATTATTTTTTTTAAAGTTTGGCCCTACAAAAATTGTATCTTTTTGTTTTAACAAAATTTTTTTTAATAAATTAATTGATTTTTCACTTATTTTCACATCTGCTTGTGTAAATAAACAATATCTAGTTTTAACTTTTTTCAATAAAAAATTTGATGCTTTACTTAATCCAATATTTTTTTTTGATGAAAAGTAAAGAAATTCAAAATTTAAAATTTTTTTTAATTCCTTTCTATTGGATATATTTGAGTTTTGATTAAATAAAATTGTTTTAAAATTCCTATAGTTATTAAGATTAACTAATTTTTTTTTGGGTGTTTTATATAATGTTAAAATTACTGTTATATCTTTGTTTCTCTTTTTCATAAATTGAAAATATTATATATTAATAGACTTAGCTTATAAAATTTTATAGAGGTATTAACAATTAAGATAAATTTAATAAATGAAATTAGTTATTTTAGCTGGTGGTTATGGAACCAGAATATCTGAAGAAACCAAAATTAAACCAAAACCTTTAGTCTTAATTGGCAACAGACCAATTATTTGGCATTTGATGAAAATTTATTCTTTCTATGGAATTAATGATTTTATTATTTGTCTTGGATATAAAGGACACATGCTTAAACATGAATTAAACAAATATAAAAATAAAGAAAACTGGAAAATTAAATTTGTTAATACTGGCTTACACACAATGACTGGTGGAAGAGTAAAACGTATAAAAAAGTATTTAAACAATGAAAAAAATTTTTGTCTTTCATATGGAGACGGCCTTTCTAATGTTAATATTAAAAAATTAATTCAATTTCACTTAAAAAATAAAAAAATGGCAACTCTTACTGCTGTAAAATATAAAAATCCTAAAGGTGTTTTATCTATTAATAAAAATTTAAGTATAAAAAACATTAAAGAAAAGCCGATGGAATATATTAATGGTGGTTTTTTTGTTCTATCAAATAAAATATTTGAATACTTAAAAAATGATAAAACAATTTTTGAAAAAGATTGTCTTCCAATTATTGCAAAAAAAAGTCAATTATTAGCTTTCAAACATAATGGGTTTTGGGCTTGTATGGATACTCTTAGAGAAAAAAAAGAACTAAATATTCTATGGAAGCAAAAGATATGTGAATGGAAAATATGGTAAATAATATATCCAAAAAATATTTAAAAAATAAAAGAGTGCTAATTTTTGGTCATTCAGGGTTCGTTGGTTCTTGGTTGACTTTAACTTTATCTTTATTTAAGTCCAAAGTATTAGGTATTTCTCTTAAGATGCCTAATAAAAATTATCTTTCAAATACTAAGAAATTCAAGAAAAGTTTTAAAGCCATTAACTGTAATATAAAGAATTTAGATAAAATTAAATCTAAAATTATTAATTTCAAACCAGAAATAATTATACATCTTGCATCTCAACCATTAGTAAAAGAAGGATTTAAAAATCCTTTATCGACTTATGAAACAAATATTATTGGCACTCTTAAGATTTTAGAACTTTCAAGAGAAATTTCTTCTGTAAAGAAAATATTAGTCTTTACTTCTGATAAAGTTTATTCAAATATTGAAAATAAAACTTTGACCGAAAACTCTAGACTCGGAGGTCTGGACCCATATAGTGCTAGTAAGTCATGCCAGGACATTATTTCCCAGTCTTATAGATTTAGTTTTTTAAATAAAAAAAGACTAATTATTTTAAGGTCTGGTAATATTATTGGAGGAGGTGATTGGGCTAATAATAGAATAATACCTGATATTATTAGGTCATATTTGAATAATAAAGTATTAAAAATAAGATCTATTAATTCAACAAGACCTTGGATTCATATATTAGATGTTTTAAATGCTATACTATTGCTTCTTACCAAGAAGAAATTCAAAAATAATCATAATTTGATTTTTAATTTATCACCTAAAATTAGAAAACAAGTAAGTGTAAAAAAAATTTTAAACTTAATTTCTAAACATACAAGTATAAAAGAGCTAAAAGTTAAAAGAATAAAAAGTAATATAAAAGAAAAAAAATACCTCCACATCTCTTCAAAAAAAGCTTTAAAAGAACTTGGATGGGTTACAAAGCTTGATTTGAAAAATGCTCTAAATTTAACAATCAATTTTTACCTTTTAAGTAAAAAGACAATTTATGTTGAAGCTATCAATCAAATTAAAAAATTCTTTTTATTAAGATAAGAATAAAAAATTGATTTTAATCAAAAATTTTTTTTAAATCTTTAATAAGTAGTTTTCTTGGTTTCCAATTTGGATAATTAAATATTTTTCTTGAACATTTCATAGGCTCATTTTTTCTATATCTCAATGCTCCTACTTTAACTTTTAGCTCTTGTTTCAAATTTTTTTTTAGAATTTCAATTAATTTAACTAATTTTATGGGTTTTTTAGAACTTACAGTATACTTTTTAAATCCTTTTATTTTTTTTTTTTTAATATCAATAGTGATTTGATTAATAAGTTTACTAATATCAATTATATTAACATAATCTATTTCTTGTTTCCCTGGTGAGAGACTAAGTGTTGTTTTATTTTTATAATTTTTTAATAATAAATTTAAAATTTTATTTCTACTATCATTTACTCCATAAGTATCAAAGACTTTTAATGAAACTACAGTTGTTTTTTGATCTACAAAATATTTCAATAAATAATCACTGGCATGTTTAGTAGCTGCGTAGAAACTATTGGGCTTATAATCACCTTTTTGATCGTACTCCCATCTGGACCCAAATGTAATAAATCCAATAAAATTTTTATTTTTTTTTGCTTCACTTAAAAAACATGATTGTGCATACAAATTTGAATAAATTAGTTTTTCTATTGATCTTTTATCATCTTCAAGCACTTGAGATGCAGAGCAATTTATTATCATATCTGGAGAAAAACTCTTTATTTCTCTACAAACTTTCACAAGCCATTTTTTTTTATACTTCTTGTAAGATGAAAATTTTTTTATTTGATTTTTTTTATGTTTCAAATACAGAGATATATTATTTCCTAAAAAGCCATTTGATCCAATTATTCCTATTTTCATTTTATTTTTTTTATATATTCTTTATAAGTTGGTAATTTTTTATCTTTCATTGAAAAAATGAATTTTAGTCTCGGTAATTTAATAGGAATACTGTCTAACTTTATACCAAATTCTTTACTTGGATAATATTTATTTGAGCAATAAGTGGTTACTATTGTTTCGTTTCTTAAAACAATAATGCCATGAACGAAACCCTTTGGTATAAAAATTGCTATCGGTTTTTTTGAGTCTAAAATTTTTTTGTATACTTTTCCAAAAGTTTTTGAATTTTTTCTTATATCTAAAGCAATATCCAAGATTTTACCTTTTACACAATAAATTAGCTTATCTTGAGCATATTTTCCTAGTTGTGCGTGTAAGCCTCTTGCAGCTCCTTTTTTTGACTCACTTAAATAATTTTCATAACATTCATTTTTAAATTTTTTCGAATTCGCTTTATTAAAAACTTTAACAAAGCTTCCTCTTGTATCTTTGTACCTTTTAAATTTAATTTCTAATAAATCTTTAAAAATAGTCTTTTTTATTTCCATATTCATATTTATATGTCTAAAGTATTATTTATGAAATCTAAAAATCTAGAAACTTATTGTATTACAAGTAAAAAAATAAATTTTTTAGAAAATCTTAATTTAAAAATTATTGTAGGTGGAGCTGCAAATAAAAATAATGGATTTCCTGAAAATTGGCTATTAGATAATAATCACATTAATATATCTTTAAAAAACGAGAGTTTTGGTTCTCTTACTTCAATTTATTGGATTTGGAAAAATGAACTAAAAAAATATAATATGAATACGTGGATAGGTATTTCTCATTATAGAAGATTTTGGCTTAAAGAAAATCATGATAAAGATATTTCAATTAATAATTTAAATGATAATCTGTTTTTTGAAGTTTCAGGAGATAACTTAAATTTTGATGCTTTTGTTGCTTCTCCTCAAAATTTAACTGGATACAAACTCATCAAACTTTTAAAAAAAGCTAAAAAGAACATTTTATTAGACCCCACAATTTTAATAGATAAAAAGAAACATAATATCAATCTTCACTTTGATATGTTTCATAAGTACAACGGATTAAAAAAGGCAGCTTCTGTACTTAGAAATGGAGAAAGAGATGAATTTTTAAAATATATTAATACTAAAACGGAATATTTCCCTTTTAGTATTTTCATACTTAAACGTGATAAATTTCATGAGCTTTGTGAAGCTACTTTTACATGGCTTGAAAATTGTGAAAAAATTTTTGATATAACAAATTTTAAAGGATACGGACAAATCAGATTTTTTGATTTTTTAGCAGAAAGATATTTTTCTTTTTGGATTGAAAAAAATACTTCTCATAAAGTAATACCTTTAACATTTTTTGACCCTAAAATTATAAATAATTTTCAAATAATTACTTAATATATTTTTGGCGGAGAGGGTGGGATTCGAACCCACGGTACCTGTGAGGATACACACACTTTCCAAGCGTGCGCCTTAAACCACTCGGCCACCTCTCCACTTTATTTTTTTCTATTTTTTTTAGAAATTCCTCTTCTAATGAATTTTTTTTCAAAATTTTTAATTTTTTGATAAAAAATTAAGTTTCTAAATAAATTCTTTAAATATTCTTTTTTTATAACAACATCATTCTTTTTTCCTTTTCTATTCTTAAACTCAGTTCTATTCTTTTTATTTATCTTTATAATTTCATGTTTTGGTCTTCCTTTAGAAAAATAATATGTGGCTATTGATTTTCTAGAATATAATTTTGGACATTTCAATTGATTAGGGTGACCATGATTTGTAAAATCATTTGTAGAAAAAATAACCATAGTATTAAAACTTGGCAAAATCTTTTTTACACATTTATTCATTTTTTTATTCCATAGTTCTAATTCACCCCCGTACTTTTTGTTCCAACTTTTATTTAAATAGATAAGCACATTAATTCTTCGATCTAAATTTTTAGATGGATGTTTATTGAAGTCTGTATGAATTTTTAATACTCCCCCTCTTTTGATTTCATGTAAACCACCACCATTTAATGTTTTATCTGGTAAAATTCCTTCTCTTATTGAGCTTATTTCCTGCAAAAAATTAATATATTGAGATGAATTCAAATATTTAAACAATTTTTTTATATTCTTTTTGAAAATTTTTTGATTATTATTTGCAAATTTTACTTCATTTTTATTATTATAATTTATTGATGTTTTAGTTTGAGCTAAATCAGGAAATTCTTTTAATACTTTATTTAAAAAATTTTTATCAAAAAAATTTTTAATAACTATATGGGGGTATGGTTTTGAATTTAAATATTTTAATTTATTTTTTCTTGCAAATAATATTATTTCTTTTTGAGATTTGACGGTTATTTTAATCATTCAACAATCCACTTTTGATATTTATGTATATTTTTTTTCAAGTAATCTGGATAAGCTTCATCTATTTTAACTACATCAAATTTATGGCCTCTATTAAATAAATCTTTTTTTTGTTCTATTTTTTTTTTTATAGTTTCTTCATTATAAAATTCTTCCTTATCCCAGCTAGTCTCTGCCAGGCTTTTAAATTTTTTTGATATCTCATATGGTTTTAACAAGTAATTAAAATGCCATCCGCCATTATTTATTATTTGAATACTTTTCTCTTTATCAATTCTCCAAAAACCATATTTTAAATTTTTCATTAAAATCTTGTGTCTAAGCCAATCAATTGATTTCAAATCTTTTTTTTTACAGATTCGTGTACCTTCCCAAGGTGACTCATATCTATTAAATAAATTTAACTTATAAGTGTACATATTTTGTAAAAAAATACCGTATTTACTTACTAAATCAAAATTTTTTATTTTTTCTGGATTTGGAATTTCATCAGGATCTGAAAACATTATTAGGTCATCATTGCGTGCTTCTTTTATTCCTTCAAAAATAAATTCTCTTTGCCAAGATTGATTTTGCCAAGGTGTATTCTTTTCAGGAAATTTTCTTTGAACTATTATATGTTCAATTTTTGAACTCAGTTCTGGAAAGTTACTTTTAGAAAAATTAATTTTTTTCTCTCTACCACGATGATCGTATATTGATTCACAAACTATAAATTTATCTACGACTTCTTTTAAAATATTGAATCTTAACTCCATTTGTAAATTTTCTTGAAAAAAAGTTACACAATCAAATATTTTAGCTTTCATTTATTTCTCTTTATTAATTTTTAGCACTCCTATAAATGCTTCTTGAGGTATTTCGACTTTTCCAAATTGTTTACCTCTAGCTTTCCCTTTTTTCTGTTTATCTAGTAGTTTCCTTTTTCTGTCTCTAGCACCACCTCCATGAATTTTCGTTAAAACGTCTTTTTTAAAACCTTTAATTGTTTCTCTTGCTATGATCTTTCCTCCAATAGCAGCTTGAACAGGTATCATAAAGTTGTGTCTTGGAATTAAATCTTTTAATTTTTCACAAACTTCTCT
>MDTG01312972.1_pt1 | contig 10586 bp, 6 predicted proteins | sample 811421 | NCBI WGS metagenome assembly MDTG01 (sample SAMN05326645, study PRJNA326480) | marine metagenome | isolation source: seawater | place: Pacific Ocean: South East | collected 2011
CAAGATCAGCGCGCGACGCCGCCGGCAGCAACAGGGCTACTACCGCCCCGACCGTCATCAACTCGACCAGTCTTTTCTTCAAAAGCCGCTGCATATGCTCCCCCAGCGGACGCTTCTTCCGGAAGCCGTTGGCGCCACTCAGATAATGTCGACAATCAACCACCTTAAGCGTCAAAGCGAAAGTAGCACGTTGCGACGCCTGTGAGTAAATTTGGAAATCTCCTCGGGCGAAAATTTGGTCGTGCGTGCTCCACTGCACCGATTTTGCCGGATTTGAACCCCAAAATTCGCTTATGCGCCGCTGTTTGTCCGGTTTTTCGACGAATGCCGTGCAATCTGGCGTCAAACCCGCATGGCGACTCTCAGAGCCCCGGATCACGAGGTTCCCCTCTCGTTTTGCCAAAGTCGGGCGCCCGATGACAAACCGCTCGCACTGCTCTGGCTCGATTGATGCCGCGATGGCAATCGTGCTTGCGTTCGTGCTGGCCCCGGTGCTGGCGGTGGCGGCGTCGCTGGCCCTGATCCTTGGCGCTGCCGCCGCCCGGGCTGACGCAGGCAGCGCGACTGCCGTGCTTGCCCTGGTATCAAACGCCGCCTTCGCCGACTGGTTCGGGACGGGCCACAGGGTTGGGGGGCTGCCCCGGGAAGACGCGCAGGAGATTGCGCCCGGCGGCTTTGCCGACCGCAGCCGCGCCGAGACTGGCAGCAGCAGCACACCAATGGCGTTTCTGCCGCTGGGACCCGTCAGCGGTGAGTTTCATTTCAGCCTCGGCGATGTGCTGTTTTCCTACAGCCTGCCCGACAGCGGGCCGGGTCGCCGCAGCACCCCGGTGGTGCAAGAGCCGACGATCGTGCTCGCCGGTTACGAGGGTCAGCCCGAGATCACCGGCATGGCCTGCGCCAAGCGCGCATCCGATGAACATAACCTCGCCTTCCGCTGCAAAGCACCGGTGGCGATGAATGTCCCGCGCGGTGAAGCCTTGTCCTCGCGGTTCCTGACTGAAATGGAAGCGGAAACCGGGCTGCGGCTGGGGCGTGATTTCTGGGCGGGCGATCCGGATGCGGGCACCGGCGCGCGCTTGCTGACCGCCCGCGACGTGGTGACCGGCATGCGCATTACCCTGCGCTACATCGACGAGCGCGGCTTTACCCGCGCCGCCAATTCCTGCGCCGATCAAGAGCGCTGGCGCTGGTCCTACGTCTGCATCACCGATGCCCAGTGGGCGGCGAAGTGCATGGTCGAACAGTGCCACTTCGTCGTTGATGAAAGGCTAAGCGTCGAGGGCGGTCCGGTGCGCAGCTGGACCTTTGCCCCGCGGCCCGCCCCGGGCACGGCGGAGGGCACGCCCATCGCGATCGGCTTCATGCAGGACCCGCTGGCCATCACCGACAAGGCCGCACTGTGCCGTGAAGTCGCCGCGCAGGAACAGATCTCAGCGGCCCTCTACGGCTTTCAGACAGCGGCCTACGCCGACGGTTTTGCGCTTTCTCTGGTGCCCCTGACCGACCGCGAAACGCCGTCTGTCGGGCTCAGCCTGCTGATCGATGGCGAAGCTTTCGTTGTCGCCCGGCTGGTCTCAGCGCAAACCGGAACGGAGCGGGCCGAGCAGAGACGCCGCCTGTCGATGCTGTGGCAGGCAGCCGGTGGCAACGGTCTGTGCACCGGCTTTCCCTGCACCCCGGTCGTTACCCCGGCCTCTCTGGGGCAGGCGCGCAACTGGTCCCCCGGTGCAGACTTTGGTCTTGCCTCTGACCGGTCAGGCTGGAACAACAGAAGAATGGATCAGTGAGGACCGGGCTGGGACGCCCGCCTGATCGCGGCCTGTTTGTCCTTGTCCTAGTCTTTGTCCTGCTGAGGAAACCCATGCTGCCGGTCTTTCAGGAAAATGGCCTCCTGCCGACAGGGGTGCATCACAGCGATCTCAGCGGCTTTGAAGAAGCCTTTGCCTGGAACGCCCACCGACGCCGCATCTATGCGCAGATGCAGCATGGTCTTGCGGCCCTTCACGCCGCCGGTTACCGGTTGCTGGTGGTGGGGGGAGAATTCATTTCCAGCGACGAGCTGCCGCGCGAATTCAAGTTGCTCTTCGACTGCGACCCGCTTCCAATCGAGTCGCTGGACGCCCGGCTCAGCAATTTTGACAAAAATTCGCGCTTGTTAACAAGAAAAGTGTGGGGAGGGCATTTTTTTCCTGCCTCATTTAGAGCAAAAGGGACAGGCGCGACCTGGCTTCGGTATCTGGCCAGTGATGCGCCAGCAGGCCAGCGCGGGTTGGTTGGTCTCAGTCTCGATTGAAGTCAGTGTCCGTGCCGTCGCGGCAGCAGAAGGCGTTAACCATGCTTTATCCCGTTGAGCAGCTCCCTCGGCTGGTAGAACAGATCACCACGCTGGAAAACGGCCTCGTTGAATTCCGCAAGCAGAACAGCCCCATGGATCCGAACTACCAGAAAGAGACCGAAGCCCTGATCGCGGAGGTCGTCCGGCTCGAGGATTTGCTGTGCGACTGCGTGGAGGCACACGGCGGGCCGCGCTCCGGCACCTGGGGGGCGGATGTCATGTTCATCTACAAGCGGCGGACCGGTTGGAGCGGCTAGGGTCAGACCCAAAACCTCGTTGAGAATTCAACCCAGAATGTCGCGGCAGCGCAGCAGCGCTTCCCGGGTCACGTCCTCGGGATAGACCAGAGCAAACCGAACAAAGCCCTGCCCCGGTTTGCTGCCGTCGGGCATGGGCCGGGACAGGATCGACCCCGGCAGGGTCCGCACCGCCTGCTCCTGCCACAGCCGCCTGGCGACCGCGTCGCCATCGCCGCCCGAGACCGGCAGCCACAGCACGAAACCCGCTTCGGGTGCACGGAAGCCCGGCAGGTCGCCGAGCACGTCGCTGGCAACCTGGTTGATCGCTGCGTAGCGCCGGCGGAAGGCCGCGACGTGGGCCTCATCCTGCCACAGCGCAATGGCGGCTTCCTGCAACCCGACCGGCGTCTGGGCGCCGCCGTAAGCGCGCAGGTAGTAGAGGTCTTCGAGCCGGTCGGCATCCCCGGCAACGAAACCCGAGCGAAGCCCGGGTAGCCCGGAGCGCTTGGAGAGCGAATTGACCACCCAGACGTTCTCCAGCCCGCCCCCCAGATCGCGGCAGACCTCGAAGGCGCCGACCGGCTTGGTGTCGCAGTATAGCTCGCTGTAGCACTCGTCCGAGAGGAAGGTGAAATCGTGCCGGCGCGCCCGCTCGATCGCCGCGCGCAGAAAAGCCGCAGGCAGCAGCGTACCGGTCGGATTGCCCGGGTTGGTGGCGATGACCAGCGCCACCCGGTCCCAGTCCTCTTCCGCGACCACGGCCAGATCCGGCGCGAAGTCAGTCGCCGGCGTGCAGGGCGCGTAGCAGATTTCAGCCCCCGAGGTCAGCGCCGCGCCGACATAGACATGATAGAGCGGGTTGGGCAGCACGATCAGCGGGCGCAGATGGCCTTTGCCCGCCTTCTCCAGCCGGTCTTCCTTGCGCAGGACCGCGGCCAGAATAGCGGAGAACAGGCCTTCTTTGGTGCCGAACACCGGGTGCACGTGGGCGTGGGTGTCGAGCATGTCGGCGGGGAGTTCGTAGCGCCGGCGGATCCAGCCTGCCACGGCCTCGCGCAGGTCAGGGCCGGCGTTGACTGGCGGATACTTGCCCCAGCCCGCCGGGTCGGTTGCGGCCAGCGCTTCGCCCACGGTGTCATAGGCGCCGAATTTGGGTTCACCGACCGACAGGTTGATCGGCGCCTGCGTGCTCTGACACTCACCCAGCACGCCCGCTACCTTGCGGTAGGTGTAGTCGTGCAGCTGCTCCAACCGGCTCGGCGAAGGCGATGGGGCTTGGGGGGAACGGGAAGGCGATTGCGTCACGCGAGCGGTTCCGTGGTCTGTCTGAGGTGGTCGAGGTCTGCGCCGTCGAGGTCGGGGCCGACTTCGGCGAGGACGCGCGCATGGTAGGCGTCGATTTGTGCGATTTCTTCCGGCGTCAGCAGGCTGAGATCGATCAGGTTGCGGTCATAGGGCACCAGCGTCAGCGTCTCAAAGGCAAGGAAGCCGTCGTCGCGGGTTACGACCAGTTCGACATTCTCGATCCGCACCCCGCTCTCGCCCTCGCGGTAGATACCGGGTTCATTGCTGAGCAGCATGCCGGCTTGCAGCGCCGCCTTACCCGGTTTCTTGCTGATGCCCTGTGGGCCTTCGTGCACGCTGAGATAGGAGCCGATGCCGTGGCCGGTGCCGTGCTGGAAGTCCATGCCCTCGGCCCACATGAACTGCCGGGTCAGCACGTCAAGATGATGACCCATGGTGCCGGTCGGAAAGGCCTGCCGCGACAGCGCCAGATGTCCCTTGAGGGTCAGGCTGTAATCCAGGCGCTGCCGGTCGGTCGCCTGCCCGCCGATCGCCCAGACCCGGGTGATGTCGGTGGTGCCGTTGTGGTACTGCCCGCCGCTGTCGACCAGCAGCATCTGGCCCTTGGCCAGTGGCAGGCTTGAGTCTTCGCTGACCGCATAGTGCGCGATGGCCGCATGACCGGCGAAGGCCGAGATGGTGTTGAAGCTGATCCCGCTCATCGGCACGGGGTCCGGGTTCTGCTCGCGGAAGGCCAGCAGGGCCTCCGCAACCGACAGCTCGCTTTCCTGCTCGATCGCCGGATGCTCGGCCAGCCAGCGGGAAAAGCGGATCATGGCGCGGGCGTCGCGGCGCTGGGCATCGCGGGCACCCTGCTGCTCGGTCTCGTTCTTGATGGCCCGCGGCAGCACAACCGGGTCCGTGTTGGCAACGACCTCGACGCCGGCATCGCGGAAGGTCTCGGCGATGGCGGCGTTGCACGTAGTCCGGTCAAGACCGACGCGCCCGCTGAGCTGCCCCAGCCTTGCGTTCATTTCTTCGGGCGGGAAAATCGCCACGCGATTGTCCAGCGCCTGATGCATGGCATCTGTGATCCGCTCTGGCCGGATGAACCAGTCAACCGCGCCATCGGCGTACAGGGTCGCAAAGGAGCGGGGGACGGGCAGCCCGGCAATGTCATCGGCACGGGCGTTGAGCAGCCAGGCAACCGAGTCAGACTGGTTGATGACCTGCGCGCCGAGCCCCTGCTTCGACAGGCTGGCCGCAAGGGTCCGGCGCTTATCCAAGCTGGTCAGACCGCTGTATTCCGGACCGTGGGGCACCACCGGCGTGGCCGGCGGCGCGGGTTGATCGTGCCAGACTGCGTCGACGGGGTTGAGGCTGACCGGCTGAAGGCTAGCCTCCACCTTGGCCACGGCCTGGGTCCAGGACTCGACGCCGCCGATGGTGTGCATCTGCGGGTCATAGCCCAGCACCTCACCGGGCTTGAGAAAGCCCGATACGCTGGCGAGCGGGCCGCCGCTCTCGATTTCGCCGATGGTCCAGACCGCCTCGTCGACCTCCATCCGGATGGCGATGGTGTAGCGGGAGTCGGTCCAGATCAGCGCCCTGTCGAGGGTAACAACGGCAAAGCCAGCCGAGCCCAGAAACCCGCTGAGCGCAGTAATTCGCCGCTCGGAACCGGGCGAATACTCGCCCATATGCGCATCGTCCATGGGGACGAGAAAGGCGTTGAGCCCCTGCCGGCGCAGCTCGTCCCGAAACGCATCAAGATCGACCATGCTCGCCACGCCAGCCCCGGATCAGCGCAGTTCGCGGCGCAGGATCTTGCCCACGGCCGACTTCGGCAGTTCGTCGATGAAATCGACGATCTTTGGCACCTTGTAGGCGGCGAGGTTGGCCTTGGCGAAGGCAACAACGTCGTCAGCATCAACCTTGGCAGCGGAGTCCGGGTCGCGGACCACGCACACCTTCACCTGCTCGATATCATCGTCGCCTATAACCCCGACCACGCCGCATTCGAGCACACCGTCGAGCCCGGCCAGTACGTCTTCGATCTCGGCCGGGAACACGTTGAAGCCGGAGACGTTGATCAGGTCCTTGATGCGATCAACGATGCGGTAGTAGCCGTCTTTCTGGATCACCGCGACGTCGCCGGTCTTGAAGAAGCTGTCATCGGTCATGACTTCGGCCGTCGCATCAGGGCGGTTCCAGTAACCGCGCATGACCTGCGGGCCGCGGGCCTGCAGCTCGCCGGGTTCCTCGACCCCGGCTTCCGAGCCGTCATCCTTGATAATCCGGATTTCAGTCAGGGGCAGCTTGGTGCCGACCGTGCCCAGCTGGATCGCCTCCAGCGGGTTTGCAGTCAGCACAGGCGAGGTTTCGGACAGGCCATAGCCCTCGGTCACCGGCGCGCCGGTCACTTCCTGCCAGCGCTCTGCCGTCGCCTTGGGCAGCGCCATGCCGCCCGAGGTCGAGAACTTGAGCTTGGAGAAGTCCAGCTCGCGGAAGGCCTCGTCACCCAGCAGATTGTTGAACAGGGTGTGGATGCCCACGAAGATCGTGAACGGCGTCGACTTCAGCGCTGCGATAAAGGTCGCATTGTTGCGCGGATCGGCGATCAGCAGCGTGTGAGCACCGATGGCGAAGGGCAGCAGGATGTGCGCGTAGAGCGGCATGATGTGGTACATCGGCAGACAGCCGACCATGGTCTCGGTGCCGTATTCGAAGGAATTGGGCGCATGCGCGAGGTTCTGCATCGCGTTCGAGATGATGTTTGCCTGGGTCAGCATCACCCCCTTGGGCGTCCCGGTGGTGCCGCCGGTGTATTGCAGCAGCGCCAGCTGATCAGAGGCGCGCTCGACGTTCGGCGTTGGCAGCCCGCGCCCGCGCTTCATCGCCTCCCGAAAGCCGACTGCGCCGGTCGGCAGGTCCCCCAGCGGCGGCGTCTTCCGCAGCTGCAGGGCAAGGTCGACGATCCACTTCTTCGGCGCCGGGTGGCAATCGGTGCGCGCCACGGCGACACGGTGAAGAATGCCGGTCCCGGCAAGGGTCTCATCGGTGAACGTCGCGGAGCGGAAGGCGATGATCGCCTTGGCGCCGCTGTCCTCGATGACGTTGCGAATTTCGCGGGCCGTGTACAGCGGGTTTGCAGGCACCGGCACAAATCCGGCTTTCCAGATTGACAGGAAGGTCACGGGTGCCGCCATCAGGTTCGGCATCTGCACCATCACCCGATCGCCCGGCTCCAGGCCCTTAAGGCTCGCAAGGTAGGAGGAGAAATCATCCACCATCTGCCCGAACTGGGCATAGGTGAAGGTCTGCAGGATCGACGTGTAGGCAGGCTTGTCGCCATAGGTCGCCACGGCGTCTTCGAGCATATCAAGAATATGACCGTAGCCCTTTGGGTTGATTTCGGTGGGAATTGCGTTGGACATGCTGCGTCCTCCTCTCCTTCTAAGTCCGTGCCCGGGTCCCTTTACAGGATCTCCGTCCAGCAACGGCCGACCCTAGGCCGACCGGCGGGCCGGTGCAATGAGACAGCCTGTACAATTGTTGCTTTTTTGCTGCCCTGGCCCCGGCCTTGTTTACATCCAGAACGGGGCAATTTTGCCAAGTCCTGCCGCTAAGACGCCCCAATCAAAGCCCATCATTATGATTGTAATCAGTCGCTGACTGACTTTGACCAATCCTGACTAAGGAGGCCTGCTCTTTGTCCGCCCTGTCTCGTTTCGTGTCCTCAGCCCTCATCGGCCTCTCCCTCTCCTTCACTCTCTCCGCCAGTCTGCTCCTCGGGCTCACGGGTGCCGCGACGGCCCAGTCGCTGCGCGACCGCGACGAACTCGACGCGATCCGAGCCTCGACCCTCGGCGCCTACAGTTTCCTCGACCTGGCAAGTGCCGAAGATCAGCTGAGCAACAACGCCTATCGCCTGCTGTTCAGCCAGCCCTACGACACCTACGACTGGAACATCATCGAGAGCGGCTACCGGCTGCTGCTGGCGCTGACGCTGGATGCCGACCACGATGGCCGGGCCGCACTGCTGGCCGCCGCCGTCGCCCGCAACGCGGGCCGGGCCGATCATGCGCGCGCGCTGGCGGTTGAGGCGATGGACCTGCTCGACAGCCCCCGCGATATCAATCTGGCGCAGACGGTGCTCCGGCTGGCTGACAACAGCGGCCATGAGGCCCTGAGCTACGACTTTGAGTGGCAGCTGCGCGAGCTCACCGGGGCGGTCAGCCTGTTCGGCCCGGCGAAGAGCTGGACCGCACAGCAAGGCGATTTCGCCCAGCTGTGCCTGCTGTTCTCCCGTCCGCTGCAGGCCGCCCACCGCGTCGACTACCGCGAGCTGATCACGCTCAGCCCCCGCCCCCCGGTCGAGCACTACGTGATCCAGAGCAATGGCCGCGGGTTGTGCATCGTCGGCGCGGGCTTCGCCCAGACCTACGACATCACCGTCCGCGAAGGCCTGAAGAGCGCCGGCGGCACCCGCATGCGCGAGAGCGTCACCCTCAGCCTGCAAACCCCCGGACGCACCCCGGAAGTGGCCCTGCCCGGTCAGGGCTACATGCTGCCCGCTTCGGGCAGCCAGCTGGTGCCGCTGGAAACGGTGAACCACGAGCAGATCCTCGTGGGGCTCTACCACCTCGATGAACGCAATATTCAACAGGTGCTACGCGACGGCCTGCTGGTGCAGACCCCCGGCCAGATCGGCGGCGGCGATGACCCCTACTATGACTATGGCGGGGGCATCGGTGATGCCTTCCGCGCCAGCGTCGTGCCGGTGTTCGAAGGCCTCGTTCGGGTCGACATGCTCGAACACGATCGGCGGCGCAACGGGCTGGCTCTGGCGGACATGCTAGGCACGCCGGCAGGCCGCGGGCTTTATCTGCTGACCGCGCGCGCACCCGATGTCCGCAGCGGCGACGAAATCAAATGGCTGATGATTTCCGACCTCGGCCTGACTGCCATGAAGACCCCCGAAGGCCTGTTCATCACGGCAGTCGACACCCGCACCGGTCAGCCGGTGTACGATGGGGTCTCAGTCGACATGGTCACCAGCGGCAATCGCGTCCTGTCGCCCTCATCGGCGAGCAGGGCAGCGACCGAAGCTGCAACAACGGCCTTTTTCAGCGCCTCGCAGCTGCGCGGCCGCGACGGCAACCAGCCGCTCTACCTCTACGCCAGCCATCCGACGCTGGGCGATGCCTTCCTCGCGCTCGAGCGCACACCGGTGGAGATCGAAACCGCGCACGGTCTTCCATCGATCAAGGACAGCGCGCTTGACCTCTGGGTCAAGGCCGATCGCGGCACCTACCGCGAGGGAGAGACCGCCCGCGTCGCCGGATTGCTGCAGGTGGGCTCCGGGCCGGAGGGACAGGCGGTGATCACCCCCGACAGCCTGATCGCGACCCTGCGCAACCCCTTTGGCGAAGTCAGTGCTGAATTCGATATTAGCCTCAATGCCGGCCGCGGATTCGAGGTGGAAGTCCCCCTGCCCTTTGGCGCGCGGCAGGGTCGCTGGACCCTCGACCTCGCGCTGACAGCCGATCTGCCGCCGCTGCGCAGCCTGACCCTCCCGGTCAGCGACTTCGTGCCACCATCGGTGGAAATTGAGATTGTCGACCCACCGGCGCTGAAGCTGGATGGCAGCGACCGTATCGAGGTGCAGGTTGACTACCTCTTCGGTGCCCCGGCGCAGGATCTTTCGGTGCACCTCATCGCCTCTCTGGTCCCACAGGCGCAGATCGACGGCTTTACCGTCGGTCTGGCGCAGGAAGACTTCATCTTCGCCGCGCCCTTCGATCTGATCGAAGATACGGATGACAGCGGCCGGGTCAGCTTCGAAATCCCCGCCTTCACCCTGCCTGATCAGACCGGGCTGGCGCTGGTCGATCTGCGCGCGGTTGTCACCGATGCCGCCGGGCGACAGGAGAGCACGGCCACGACCGTGAAGCTCGCCGGCGAACGCGTGTTGCTGGGTCTACGCCCGGCCTTTGACGCGGACCAGCCGGTCGAAGAAGGCGCCGAGTTGCGCTTTGACCTGCAGGCGCTGACCGCCGGGGGTGAAGCCGCGGAGGCCTCGGTCAGCTGGACGCTCTACCGCGAGGTTTACGACTATCGCTGGTACTTCGACGGCGGGCGCTGGAACTACCAGACCAGCTATATTGACCTGCCTGTTTCCGAAGGCAGGCTTGACCTGATCGGCGAAACCCCGCTGGATGTCCGCGTAGACTGGGGGGCTTACCGCCTTGAAGTCGTCGAAGACAGCGGCGCGGCGGCAACCTCGCTGCGGTTCAACGCTGGTTGGCGGGCGCTGCCGCAGGTCGACCGCGCGCCCGGGCGGCTCGGCCTTGTGGTGGAAGGCGATGCCCCGCGCCCCGGTGACACCCTGTCCCTGACCCTCGACAGCCCGCACGCCGGGACCGGCCAGCTCTACCTCGTCGGCAGCACGACAACCGTGATCGATCTGGGCGCCGTTGCCGAGGGCAGCAACGGCCTGCAGGCGGTTATCCCCGCCGACTGGCCGGATGCCGAAGGCCTGTGGCTGCTGCCCGTGGTCTACAGCGCCGGGGCAACGGGCGTCGACGCCCTGCCCGGGCGCGCCGTGGGTGCGACCTTCCTCGGCTTCGACCACAGCGACCACCGGATCGCGGTATCGGTCGACCTCGAAGACCGCGCCGAAGTGCTGCCCCGGCAGCCGCTGAAAGTGGCCCTCGACCTCG
>MDTG01345954.1_pt1 | contig 10586 bp, 12 predicted proteins | sample 811421 | NCBI WGS metagenome assembly MDTG01 (sample SAMN05326645, study PRJNA326480) | marine metagenome | isolation source: seawater | place: Pacific Ocean: South East | collected 2011
ATTTGGTAATTATCCGCTTCTTTAGAAGCTTCCGCTTTATCCAACAACTCTTGCTGTGCATAGCAAGACACCAGCCCAAAAAATACAACTCCACAAAAAGCCAGTAGTTTTTTCATTATCCCACACCTGCTAGAACACTTTCTCCTACCGTTTCACGATCTTCAGGATCACCTACTCCACCACCTAGTCCAGCAGATAATTTCCAAACAATTTTAAATTTTAAATACTTAAAATTGTAGCCTTCCAAATTTACGGAGATCGTTTTTATATTGTCGGGCCCCGGAGTTTCACTTTTGGCACCATATACTGTAATTTCAACTTTTAAAATATCACTAATTACGGCACTATTACCTACTACGTGATAGCTGTCATAGCTAAAATTTTCAGGTAAATGTAAATCTACCGTGTACTGATTATCGCCTTCGATTTTCTGTAAATTAACCGCATAAAATAGCGGAGCTGTGTTAGGGTCTTTCATTTTTTAAATTATAGTTTTAACATATTTTTAAAAATAAGAAATATATCAACTCCAAAAAAACAAGCTTCAATTTTATCGAATATCAAAGAAATTCTACATTATACCTTATAATTCTTAATAAGAACCGGCCTAACTAGTTTTATATTTAGTGTTTACCAACATGAAGCAGGTTTGATACCCATTCCATTTTCAAACATTTGTAAGAAACAACTTTCAAACCTTCTAAGCGTTAGGAAAAAGACGGTAAAATCAACAAAATCCCTTGCATTATAACCGGGAAAAATCTTTCAAAACAATAGAGAAACAAGGCTAAAAATTCCTTCAATAATAACAAATTAAGCTTTATGCTTTCTTTGGTTTCTTTTTCATTTTATGAATCCAGATAAAGGTTCCAGTAATAGGGAGACTCGTTGCAATCAAACAGGCTAAAAAATAAAGGAGCTTAGAGAAACCTCCATAAATACTTCCTGTATGCAAAGGTTTAATTAAAGAAGCTATTCTTAGATTAATAGGTTTATCATTAAAAACTTCCTTTTTAAGCACCTTCCCATCTCGATCTACAATTAGATTGTCGGCAATAAGTGGTGAAAGTTTAGCCGATTCATATTTTCTAATGCTATAAACACCCTTGTCCCCAGAAGGAAAACTAATTGATGTTTTGCCTTCATAATTTAGTTCCTGTGCGGTGATTTTTTCTACCGCAGCAATTGATATCATTTCATCTTCATCAATTTGTGCCTCACTTTCTACACGTGGGCCTCCACGCCCACCAAAAATTTGAGCGCCCATTACCTCGCTCCCTAAATCACGATACCATTGGAACGACCAACACAAACCGGTAAGCGACATAATAACTAAAAAGATACAGGCATAAAATCCTAAGGTATTATGTAAATCGTGGTTAATACGTTTCCATCTGGCCGAAAATTTAATTTTAAAGCCGGGTTTTAAAGTTTTCCAGTTGATTTTTTTCTTTGGAAACCAGAGCACGATCCCAGTGATCGATAATATTAAAAAGATAATTGTAGCAACACCAACAATAGGCCGCCCAATCGAAGAATCTAACAGTAACCATCGATGTAATTTAAACATAGAAAAGAAAAAGCCATCTAAAGAAGATTCACGTTTTTTACTGAATTCGGCAGAATAAGGATTTACATAATAGGTGGTTCCGCGGCGTTGTTCAGGGGATTCTTTTACACTAAACTCGTAAGCTTCGCCGTCTTTAGCCGGTACGGTAACCGAACTTACTATCCCTTCACTTTCTAATACCGAAATTAACTGTTCTATCGATAATTTTTCATCTCCGCCTTCAACCGTAAAATCTTCGGCAAAAAGATCTTTTATTTCGTCTTCAAAAGTAAGTATGGTTCCGCTAAAACAAACCAAAAATAAAATGATCCCACTGCCTAATCCTAACCACAAATGAACATCATTTATAAATGCGCGTAAACTGTAATTTTTCTTTTTCTTCATTGAATTTCCATTATTATTTTACCTATTCCATTAATTAATGCAAGACCAATAATTTATTTAGACTTATTTAATATAAAATCCAAAAATAATAACCTTTCTTAATTATTTATAATTCAATCAGACTTATTTTAAAAAAACAACAACCTATAATTTTATAAATCAAAACTTTGAGAGACGTTTGGACTGCATTAACCCTAAGGTATTTTAGAATTTAAAGTTCATTTATAACTATGGGATCGAAAAACATCTATTTTCGATATCTAATTAACCCAAAAATCCAAATAAAGCCATGGTTTACTGCATTAGCTTTTGTGATTTTATTAAGAAGTCGTACATTCGGCAACGTTAGCCTTTTTCCCTTATGTCGCAGTTTTGGTTATATCTTAAATTAGGTTTGGAGCATGTTCTGGATTGGAATGCATACGACCATATTCTATTTTTAATCGCCCTGGTAGCCTCATATACCTTTACCTCATGGAAAAGGGTAATATGGCTGGTGACCATTTTCACCATTGGTCACACCTTTGCCTTATTTTTATCTACTTACGAAATTGTAATTGTAGACACCGCTTGGGTAGAATTTTTAATTCCGGTATCAATCATGATTACTGCCATTTACAATATTTTTACCGCTAGCAATAAAGAAAAATCAGGCAACCCAACATTGCTGTATTTTACCACTGCTTTTTTTGGGGTGATTCACGGCCTTGGTTTTTCTACGTATTTTAAAATGCTAAGCAGCGGTTTTTCCTCAAAGATCTTCCCGCTTTTAGAATTTGCTTTAGGGATAGAATGTGCACAGGCAATCATAGTTTTATCGGTCTTAATCCTGGCGTTTATCACGCAAAATTTCTTTCAGGTCTCTAAACGTGATTGGGTGCTGGTCGTCTCTGCACTGGTTATAGGGATTATTCTGCCTATACTTAGGGATAATTTTAATGCCATTTAATTAACTTTAACGCGTTAAAATTGGTTTAACCTGTAGCTTACAATAATTTAGCGATTCTTACATTATAAGAATATGAGATTTAATAAATCTCCTTTCATAACACATGCAAAAAGAAAAACAACTTAAATACGACAAAGCCTATTTAAGAATAGCAAGGGAGTGGAGCAAACTTTCCCATTGCAAAAGAAAACAGGTTGGTGCAGTTATTGTTAAAGATAGAATGATTATTTCTGATGGCTACAATGGTACCCCCAGCGGATTTGAGAATTTTTGTGAAGACGAAGAAGGCTATACCAAATGGTATGTTTTACATGCCGAAGCGAATGCGATCTTAAAAGTTGCCGCATCTACCCAATCCTGCCAGGGAGCTACATTATACATAACCATGTCGCCCTGTAAGGAATGTAGCAAATTAATACACCAGGCCGGAATAACCAGACTGGTATATTGTGTAGATTATAAAGATAATAGCGGTCTCGATTTTCTTAAAAAAGCCGGAGTCGATTTAATTCAGATAACGCAATTAGACGATTGAAAAATAAAAAAAACATATATACCCCACTCCTTTTAGGAATAGCCTGTGCTATTGGCGTATTTATGGGAGGTAAAATAAATTACTCTTCTTCAGACCAGTTATTTTCATCTAATCCAAAAAAAGAAAAGTTAAACCGCCTAATCGACTATATCGATTATGAATACGTTGATAATGTAAATACAGATAGTATTGTTGATGTTACCGTAAATACTATATTAAAAGGTCTGGATCCCCATTCGGTATATATCCCGGAACAGGAATACGACAATGTTTCTCAAAACATGAAAGGTGATTTTGTGGGTATTGGTGTTAGTTTCTATTCAGTCGAAGACACCATTATGGTTATCCAACCACTAGAAGGCGGACCAAGTGAAAAGATTGGTATCCGAGGCGGTGACCGTATTTTATATGCAAACGACAAAGCATTATTCAATCTGGGTGTAAGCAGCGATTCCTTAACCCATTTTTTAAAAGGACGACAGGGCAGTAATGTGGAACTTAAAGTAAAACGCCCCGGACAGGACGATCTTCTTAGTTTTAATGTAAAGCGCGATCATGTGCCTATAAAAAGTGTGGAAGCGGTTTATATGCTTAACAAAACCGTAGGCTACATTAAAATAAATCGTTTTGCAGAATCGACCTATGAGGAGTTTGATGCTGCTATAAAGGCTTTAAAGCTAATGGGCGCTAAAGAGATTGCACTGGATCTTCGCGACAATCCAGGCGGATATTTAGCAGAAGCCATTAATATTGCCGATGAGTTCTTAAAAGACGATAAGCTTATTCTTTTCACTAAAAACAAAAGCGGTGCTATAGAAAAAACTTTTGCCAATCGTAAAGGCGACTTTGAGGATGGACACGTATATGTTTTAATTAATGAAAATTCGGCTTCGGCAAGCGAAGTGGTAGCAGGCGCTTTACAGGATAACGATGTGGGCACTATTATCGGAAGACGATCCTACGGTAAAGGATTGGTACAGCGGGAAATGGATCTTGGCGACGGCAGTGCGGTACGATTAACTATTGCCAGGTATTATACCCCAACCGGCCGTTCTATACAAAAACCTTACGAAAACGGAAACGATAATTATTTTAGAGATTATGAGCGCCGCTATGAAAACGGCGAACTTAAAAGCGTAGATAGCATAAAAGTAGACGACTCTTTAAAATATGTTACCCCGGGTGGAAAAGTGGTATACGGCGGAGGCGGAATTATCCCTGATGTATTTATCCCTAAAGATATAGAAATTGAACATGAGCACATTCGCATTTTACTAAATCGCGGTTTTTTAAGCCGATTTGTTTTTCAGGAATTAGAACGAAAACGATCCTACTATAACTCACTTTCCAAAAGAGAATTTGAGAATGAAGTGGAAATTACCGATGAAGTCATCGATAGACTTATTGCCTTTGGAAAAAGTGAAAAGCTAAACATTCGCCTTACCGAATATAAGCCGCTCATGAAACAGTACTTAAAAGCCGTGATGGCACAACAACTGTTCGGTTCCACTTACTTTCAACAATTAAAAAATGAAGGAGATCCTGTAATTGAGAAAGTACTGGAATTATCTAAAAAAAAGCATAATTTTAAAGATTAATGATTCCGGAAGATTTATCTGATAGTTATTGTATTTTCCTCCCCTTATTATTCTTTGTGATTGCCGTAAGTTTTAGGCTGCTGGATAATAGTGCATTATTGCTACTTCAAAAGGAGATCATTGTAACCTCTTCCTATGTTCCCAAAAAAACAATCATAAAACATATCGCTTCTCATCCGGATAAAGTTTTTACTGAGAAATTAAAAAGAGCTTTAGTTTACCGAAGCGTGCACCGTTTTTTTATCATATTGATGATTAGCTCTGTAGTTCCTGCAATTAGTTGTTTCTTTTAGGATAATTTGTCGTGAACTTTAGTATGCTCCCCATCGTTCCAATCGGTAAGGATATCTGTTGCTACGGCAGCACCACTACCACAGGCGATAGAGAACTGGCTTCGCCAACCGGCAAGAGAACCGGCCACATATAAATTAGGAACCACCAGGTGGTCTTCATTGATTAATTGCACACGATTTTTAGAAGCTTTGGCCTTTTTGTGCGGAATAACATATTCATCTACTCCGCCTATTCTAAAATTATCGGAATAGCCAATAGCGATCACTACCTTTTTGGCTAAGTAATTATCCTTATTGGTTTTAAGCTCAAAAACTCCATTTTCATTTTTGCTAATGTGCTGAAGTTTCTCTCCTGTTAACTGTGTTACTTTTGGATATAATTCCTCTAATTGTTCAGGTCCTTGTTTCAGTATGTCTATACCTTTAGTTGCCGGTGGTAATCCAAGTACATTATTAAAAAGGGCGTTTTGCAGATCAGAGGTTTTTTGATGCATTAAGATCCCTACCTTCTTATCCTTAGCAAATTCTTTTTCTAAACCCGATCCAACGACTAATGCACAGGACATGCCTGCCGCTCCTCCGCCAACAATTAAAAGATCATATTCCATAATTATTGATTATGTTTTTTTGCGATTGCTCTGGATACTAAAAGGATTCCCATTAAAACGATCACGCAAAGACTGGCCACAATAGCGATCAACGCTGTTCCGCTTTCGTCTTCCATTAGACGATTAAAATCTAATATCGTCACATTAAAACCAATAACAACTATTCCTAAAAAGATGATCGTGTAGATTAAATACTTTGTCATGAAAATAAACTCTGAATGTTTGCAGCAAAAAGTTTAACGGCGATTGCCAGTAAAATAACGCCAAATATCTTCCGGATAACATTTATACCCTGCGATCCTAAAACCTTTTCTATTTTACCTGAAGATTTTAAAACAACATATACAAAGATAATATTGATTATGATAGCCACAATGATATTTATGGTTTCATATTCTGCCCTTAACGATAAAAGTGAAGTCATCGTCCCTGCCCCGGCAATTAAAGGAAAGGCCAAAGGCACTACAGAAGCAGATTCTGGCGCATCATCTTTATACAAACTAATCCCCAGGATCATCTCTAAAGCCAGAAAAAATAAAATAAACGAACCGGCCACCGCAAAAGAATTTACATCGATACCAATAAGGTTTAAAATCTCTTTCCCTAAAAACAAAAAAGCAATCATTAGCAAACCAGCCACCAAAGAGGCTTTTTCACTTTGTATATGCCCTACTTTTTTACGTAAATCCAATACAATAGGAATACTTCCAATAATATCGATTACCGCAAATAAAACCATCCCTACCGTAAACACCTCCCTGAGGTCGAACAAATTAAACATAGCTCAAAATTTTTTGCAAAAGTAAATTTTCATAACGATTTTAGTTCATTTCAACTTTAAATATTTCTAAACAATTAAGAACTTAGGAAAAGCTTTCGAGGCAGGAACCGAAATAGCTTTTATAATTTTGCAGGATACTCTTTGCAGCGCAAAAAAGGCCAATTCGCAATATATTTAAGATCAAAAAACAATATCCAAACGTTGCCAGGCAGTATAAATAAAGTCGACCGCTCACAAAAAGGAAACCTTTTTAACGTAAACTATCACAGTAAAATGAGGTATTTGTTACAAATTTATTTTTTAGTTCGTGACCTACCGATCTCGACAACTAAGGACATGAGCATTTAATCCCGATTACTGGGTAAAACAGGAACCATGGTATTCAAATCTCGATGATTCATCAAATAATAAAGCACTTTTCTTTATAAAATCAATCTTAAAATTATCTTTGCCGTATGTTTCAGTTAGGTAAAACCATAGTTTCAGAAGAAATTCTAAAAAAAGAATTTGTTTGTAATCTTTCTGCCTGTAAAGGGGCATGCTGTGTAGATGGCGATGCCGGTGCTCCCGTAGAAGAGTATGAGAAAGAGATCATGGATAGCATTTATCCAAAAGTTAAACCATTTCTAAGGCAAAAAGGAATCGAGGCCATAGAAGCACAGGGACGGTATATCACGAACGATTTTGGTGAGATCGAAACCCCGCTTATCGATGGTGCCGATTGTGCGTATGTCACCTTCGATGATAAAGGAACCGCTCTTTGCGGAATAGAGGAGGCCTATAATCAGGGAGAAATCGATTGGAAAAAACCGGTTTCATGCCATCTTTATCCGGTACGCGTTCAGGATTATTCAGAGTTTTCTGCCGTCAACTACCATCAATGGCATATTTGCGATGACGCCTGTAGCCTTGGCGAAGAATTAGGTGTACCTATTTATAAATTCACTAAAGAAGCACTTATTAGAAAATTTGGTGAAGACTGGTATGCCGAACTGGAAAAAGTAGCTAAAAAACTATAAGTAGGGCGTTGCCTTCGGCCGGGCTTTCGCTGCTCGCTTTGCAAGGATGTACCATCTTGCAAGAGCTCAAACAAACTGCTCTATCCCTAACGCTAAATAAAAATCATGAACTGGGAACAACTATTATCACTAAAAAGATCTGGCGATACCAATAAAAGATTACGTAAAGAACAAGATGAAACCCGTTTAGGTTTCGAGGTAGATTACGATCGCATTATTTTTTCTTCAGCTTTTAGGAGTTTACAGGATAAGACCCAGGTAATCCCACTTTCTAAAACAGATTTTGTACATACGCGTTTAACTCATAGTCTGGAAGTTTCTGTAGTGGGCCGATCCCTAGGCCGCCTAACGGGAAAAAAGATCCTGGAAAAACACCCTCATCTTAGCACTATTCATGGCTACCAGATGAATGATTTTGGAGCAATCGTTGCCGCAGCCGCTTTAGCGCATGATATCGGGAATCCTCCCTTTGGACATTCCGGAGAAAAAGCCATAGGCGAATACTTTTTAAATGGAAACGGCAAAAGATTCCAATCCCAACTTAGCGAAAAAGAATATCAGGATTTAGTAAAATTTGAAGGAAATGCCAATGGTTTTAAAATTCTTACCCAGGATCGTCCCGGTACTCCCGGTGGTTTAAGAATAAGTTATGCCACCCTTGGTGCTTTTATGAAATATCCTAAGGAATCCTTACCGCACAAACCCACAAAAAATATTGCCGATAAGAAATTCGGCTTTTTCCAAAGTGAAAAAGACACCATGCTTGATGTGGCAGAAGAACTTGGCCTAATCAAAACTGGGAATAAAAATGACATTAGTTTTTCAAGACATCCTCTAGCATTTCTAGTAGAAGCTGCAGATGATATTTGTTATACAATTATCGACTTCGAGGACGGTATTAATCTGGGTTTGATCGACGAAGATTATGCATTAGAATATTTAATTAAACTGGTAAAAGATACGATATCCACACCTAAATACAATTCTTTACAAAGTACGGCAGATCGCTTAAGCTATCTGCGATCTTTAGCGATTAACACCTTGATTCGCGAAGCTGCTGAAATCTTCCTGGCAAACGAAGAAGCTATTCTTGCAGGAGAGTTCCATCAGGCTTTATTCGACAAAAGCAAATACGAAGCACAGATTAAAGATATTATCAAAATAAGCATTGAGAAAATTTACCAAAGCGAAGAGGTAATCAATAAAGAAATTGCCGGGTATAAAATGCTGGAAACTTTATTAGACACCTATACCAATGCATTTTTACCAGCAACCCAGGATTTAGATTCGAATTTTAACGATCTGGTCTTAAAGTCTGTACCAAAGCTTAAAAATTTAAATGCAGAAACTTCTGTATACCAAAAACTTATTCAAATTTGTTCGTATACCGCATCGCTTACTGATGGATTTACGGTGTCTTCTTTCAAAAGATATCAGGGTTCCGGTTTTTAATATTTCAATATCTTCCCACTTTAGGGAAATACATGAACCTATTTGTTTAGCTGTTTAATTCCAAAAGGAGTTTAACCTAAAAAACATAGGTAAAACCAACCCCTAAAAGCTGTTTCCACTGTACCCTGGCTCCTAAGGTTTCCAGATTCCCATCGCCATTAGTATCTTCTTTATATTTTACATCATTATCATAAAGAAGATGAGAGCCTATATTGGCTTTTATAAAATCGTTTACCTTCATATCAAACGCCAATTGCCAGTCTACATCAATATTTCCAAAATCCCGAAGATAATCTGAATATAAGCTTATTTGCGTATTCATATTCACATTGGGAAACACCTGTTTCTTAAAATCACTGGTCATCAGAAAACCAAATTCTGAACGTACTTTATTACCCTCATCAATTAAATTCCCCAACTCATCATATTCTGCCGGGTCTACCCCAAAAGCTCCTTCATTGGCTAAACGCTGATCGAGTACAAAAGTAGATTTTTCGGTAACCGGAGAGATATACGCATTAAAGTTTTCATCTGGATGCGAAAACTGCGTACCCACACCTATCAAAAGATATCCCGGAGCCATGAATTTAGAGATTGCGGCATCGGTATTAGGATACTTATAACCATTGGCAAATTGGGTCCTAAAATCAATATTACCGGAATAATACCAGTTAGACACCGAATCTTTACGATAACCAAAAGTAGTCTTAAACTGAATTTGATCGTCGGTTTTTCTAAGTTCCTGTCCCTCCTGGGAGTTTAGTCCATATCTTAAGGACAGGTAATTTTTCCAGCTGGTTAACTTTTTCTTGTAATTTCTTTCAAACTGTCCATGAAATAAGGCAGAAATGGAGTTATTTCCCCCTGCATTCCAGTTTACAAAAGCTACTTCACTTAAATTCACTCCAACAGCATTTTTTTCAGACCAGTATATGATTACCGGCTCGACATCTGCAGAATCTTGAGGCGTCTGTGTGGTGTCTTGCGCCGTTTGATTTTGTGCACACATGGATAAAGAAGAAATACCTAGATAGAATGAAATACAAATTAAACTAATGATTAATCGCACTTGCATTGGTTATTTAGATTATTCGGATTCGCAAAATTAAAATTTATAACAGAGATTTCAGCTCGTTAATTATAGTTTTAACGTCAATTCCGGCAATTTCTTGTAATTCGCCGATCTCACCATGTTCAATAAAGGCGTCTGGAATCCCCAAACACTTTATTTTCAAACTATAATCATTTGCTGCTGCAAATTCTAATATCGCACTTCCAAAACCTCCGCTTATCACACCATCTTCTATAGTTAGAATCGTTTTATATTTTTTGAACACCTGATGCAGCATCGTTTTATCCAAAGGCTTAACAAACCTCATATTGTATAATCCAATCTC
>MDTG01378251.1_pt1 | contig 10586 bp, 13 predicted proteins | sample 811421 | NCBI WGS metagenome assembly MDTG01 (sample SAMN05326645, study PRJNA326480) | marine metagenome | isolation source: seawater | place: Pacific Ocean: South East | collected 2011
ACTTTATCCTTAGCATTTTCAAAATCTTCAAGTGTTACCATTCTTTTATTTTTTCTAGCTGCTAATAAAGCAGCTTCATTAACTAAATTAGCTAAATCAGCACCAGAAAAACCAGGGGTTCCTCTTGCGATAATTTTAGAATCAAATTTTGGTGAAACTTTAATTTTTTTAATATGCACCTTTAGAATTTTATCTCTTCCAATGATATCTGGATTAGAGACAGTAATTTGCCTATCAAATCTTCCAGGTCTTAACAAAGCAGGATCAAGAACATCTGGTCTATTAGTAGCGGCTACAATTATAACTCCAGCATTTGCTTCAAATCCATCCATTTCAACTAACAACTGATTTAATGTTTGCTCTCTCTCATCATTACCACCTCCTAAACCTGCACCTCTATGCCTACCTACAGCATCTATCTCATCAATAAATATAATACATGGAGCATTTTTCTTTCCCTGCTCAAACATATCTCTGACTCTACTAGCACCAACACCAACAAACATTTCTACAAAATCAGAACCAGAAATTGAAAAAAATGGAACATTGGCTTCTCCAGCTATTGCTCTAGCCAATAAAGTTTTTCCAGTTCCTGGAGGTCCTACTAACAATGCACCAGTCGGAATTTTACCCCCTAATCTTGAAAATTTTTTGGGATCTTTAAGAAACTCAACAACTTCTTCAAGTTCTTGTTTAGCTTCATCAATACCTGCAACATCATCAAATGTTATTTTTCCAATTGCCTCATTAAGCAGTTTTGCTTTAGATTTACCAAAACCCATTGCCTTTCCACCTCCTGATTGCATTTGTCTCATGAAAAAAATCCAAACACCAATTAATAAAAGCATAGGAAACCAAGATAAAAGAACACTTAATATTGGATGCATTGATCTTTCAGATGGTTCAGCAAGTATTTTTACACCAGATTGATTTAATTTATCAACTAAGTCAGGATAATTGGGAGAATAAGTTGAGAAAGACCTACCATCATCAAAAAAACCACTTACATTATTTCCAATAATTTTCACTTCAGAAATATTACCATTATCAGCTGCTATTAAAAAATCAGAAAAAGAAATCTCTGTTGATTTATTACCGGAAGATGTATTTTGAAAAAGATTAAATAGTCCTATTAACAATATTCCTATTATTATCCATAAAACTATATTTTTGCTAAAATTTTTCATTAAGTTAATATTACATAGGAATTAAATATAAAAACACAATAGTTTTTGATCTATTTTTGAGAAAATGTAAGAATATCTCGATATTTCTTAATATTTATACCACTTAAATTAAAAAGTTTAAACTCAGGTTTTTTCATTATTTCAATCAAAAATTTAATTTTTGCACTTTTAGTTTGAAAATTCTTATGGGAGAAAAATTTTAATAATATTAAAATATGCTTTTCAATTATCAAATTGTCATTTTTAATAAATTGATTATAATTTACTTCAATTCTATTTTTATGAATTTTAATTATAGTTTGAATAAATAATTCCCATATCATTTTTTTATAGTTTGGTATCTGATTTTTAATTCTTAGAAAATCAAGCTTAACTAATTTTTTATAACTTTTATTTATTAAAAATTTTCTAATCTTAACTCTAGTATAGCTATTATCCTCATTTGAAGGATCTTTAATAAATTTAATATTGTGTTTTTTATTAAAATTTAAAATAGAGCTTTTATTTGTTTCAATAAGCGGTCTTATTATTTGAACTCTATTCATACATAATAAATTACCCATTGAGCCTAAACCCTCTAAATTACTTCCATTTATTTTTCTCATTAAGTATGTTTCTAAGTTATCATCATAATGATGTCCGAGAAATAAATGAAGTATATTATTTTTTAAACAAAAATTTATTAAACCATTAAATCTATTAATTCTTGCTTGAGCCATATTTCTTTTTGCTAACTTATTTCTTTTTGCTTTAATAATATGTGATTTAATTTGTAGTTCTTTTAAAAATATTTTTACTTCATTAGCCTCTTCATTTGAATTGTTTCTCAACCGATGGTCAAAAATTAATGCTAATAATTTTCCATTTTTGTTTTTGATCCATTTATTAACTATATAAACAAGTGCCATACTATCCGGACCACCTGATACTCCAACAGCAACATTTGGATTATTTTCAAAACAAGATAATTTATTTAATTTAGAATTTATAGCATCTTTGTTTAAAAGCATCAGTCTAGAGATGCGCAATTTAAACTATCTTTAATTTTTTCTGGATCTTTAGTATATTTATTTCCTTTGTAATTTTTTTCTAACAATTCAAAAGTTTTACAAGCTTCTGGAATTTTATTCATTTCTTTTAAAGATTTGGATAATTCATAATACATCTCAGCTGCTTTTATACTTTTTGGAAATTTTTGCACTCCCTCACCAAATATAATTGCTGCTTTTCTATAATCAGATTCAAATAAATAAATTTTTCCTAACCAGAAATGTGCAGATCCAGAAAGCTGATTTTCAGGAAATTTTAAAAGAAAATCTTCAAGTATTTTCTTTGAATTATCATAATTTTTTTTCATCATTTGATCTAGAGCATACTGCAATAAATCCTCAGGGTTTAAATCTTCTAAATCTTGTTGTTGTGACTTAACCAAATCTTCTTCTGTTTTATTTTCTGACTCAATTATATTCGTGCTTTGATCATCATTAGATAATACTAATTCCCCTAGGGTATTTTCTTCTTTTATATTTTTTGTTTCAATGTTGTTTATATCAGATTTTTGATTATTAGTTGATTTTTCATATTCACCTTGAATCATTTGCAATTTTTTATTTATCTCAGTTTCAAATATATTCACCTTGCTTGAAATGTCATCTAATTTAAATAAAAATTCTTCAAATTGTAAAGTCAATTTTTTAATATCTTTTTCTAAATCATATATTCTTATATCAATTGAAGTGAATCTTTCAGCATCATTTTTATTTTCTTCTGAAAAGATTTTTTTATTATCAAATGATTTATTAAAAACTGCCTTATTCAAATCTTTAATTTCTTCAGAAATTCTATCTAATTGTTGTTTAATAGTTAATGAATCTTGACCATATAATTTTGTGCAACTAAAAATTAGTAGCATTGATATAAACAAAACTTGAAAGTATTTCATACTATAGAGAATAATTTTTTTTTAGACTAAAATAAGGCGCTAATTATTAATAGCGCCTTAAAAGGAAAAACTTATTAGTTAACTAAGGTTACTGATCTTCTATTTTGAGCCCAAGCTCCATCATTTGAGCCTACAACAGCTGGTCTTTCTTTACCATAAGAAATTGTTGATACTCTGTCTGATGATATTCCAAGACCTATAAGATAATTCTTAACTGATTGTGCTCTTTTTTCTCCTAAAGCTAGGTTATACTCTCTTGTTCCTCTTTCATCACAGTGACCTTCAATTATAACTGAAACTCCAGAATGTTGTTTTAACCAAGCAACTTGATCTTGAAGCAACTCTTGAGCGTCTGAGTCCAATTCAAAACTATCATAGTTAAAGAAAACTCTATCTCCAACATTAACTATTAAATCTTCCTGGGAACCAGGTTCAATAGATGCTGAGTCAGAAGTTCCATCTGATCCGCTTGATGAAACAGTTGATGAAGAAGAGGAAGAACCAGATCCTGATGAGTCTGCAGTATCTTTTGGGGTAGTTGAACAAGCTGCTAAAAAAAATACCAAAAGCGAGCCTGTTAATAATTTTATAACCATATAAAATATCTCCCGATGTGTAATATAATAAATAAACCTGCCCATTAATTAACACTTTTTTTCTTAATTCATATATTTTTTTTATAAAAACCCAATTTTTATAGTTAATTAATGCATTAATGGAGACCAAGCCGGATCTGAACCTCCAAGTGGGGTTATAATCTTTCTCTCGTTATAACCAGTCAAATCTATTGAATATAGACTTGAATCTCCTCCCGTGCCATCGGCTGAAGTTCTTTCTTCCTTAAAATACATTAAATATCTTCCATTTGGTGACCAAGTTGGGCCCTCAACATGAAATGATTTTGCAATCATTCTTTCGTTAGAACCATCAATTTCCATAACTCCGATATAAAATTGTCCGCCTTCTTGTTTTGTAAATGCTATCATATCTCCTCTAGGTGACCAGACAGGTGTATAGTAGCTTCCAGCTTCACGACTAATTCTTTTTAGATTTTTTCCATTATTATCAATTATATATAAGTGCCTTCTTCCAGTTCTATCAGAATTAAACACAATCCTTGAACCATCTGGAGAAAAACTGCCAGAAACATCTATTGATGAATTATCTGTAATTCTTTTAGTAGTTCTAGTTTGAAGATCTAGTATATAGATTTCAGCATTACCAACATTTGGATCTGAATACGACATAAGAATCTTTTTACCATCTGGAGAAAAACGTGGTGCAAAAGTCATCCCAGGAAATTCTCCAACTATTTCCTGTTGACCAGTTTCAATATCAAAAATAAATACTCTCGGACTATTTGTTTTTACATATGACATATATGTTATCTTTTGAGAATTAGGAGAGAACCTTGGAGTAAGAACTAAATAAGACCCATCTGTCAAAAAACGATGGTTGGCTTGGTCTTGATCCATTATTGCTAATCTTTTTTGTCTATTTTCTTTTGGACCTGTTTCTGCTACATAAACAATTCTAGTATCAAAAAATCCACCTTCTCCTGTTACACGTTGAAAAATAGCATCAGATATTATGTGAGCAACACGTCTCCAATTTTTCTTACCTGTTGAATATTTTTTACCAACTATTTGCTTCTGTGCAAAAACATCGAATAATCTAAACTCAATTTCTATCGTATTATCATTTTTAGATACAATCTTGCCCGCAACCAGATGTTGAGCTTTTATTACCTTCCAATCCTCAAAACGAGTTTGTTTTGATAATGATTCAGTTGATTGAATAAATGCTTTTTGATCAATTGGAATAAATAATCCTGATCTTTCTAAATTATCTGAAATAACTGATGAAATATTTTCACCAAGTTTATCTAAAGAGTTATTATTTGAAAATAAGTTGGTAACAGCAATTGGAGTTGGTTTTACAGTACCTTGGCTTAAAGTTAATTCAAGACTATGAATCTTGAAAGTAAATAAAAATATAAGAGTAAAGAAAAAATATTTCATTTTAAATAATTAATTTTTAATCCAACTATAATCAATTGTTATTTTTAAATCTTTCCATGATTCATACTTATTAAGAGGTAATTTCAATTTTGAACAAAGTGGATTGTACAAAGTTGCCACCGCACTTTCTGTGATTGCTTCATAATAAGGATTACTTTTACTTATATTTGTGTCAACAATTTGAACAGTATCTTTTCTTACATTAGCCTGTCGGTCTATTTTGGCACTTATTTTAACCATTTCATTACCTACAATTTGAGTTCCTGCTCTTGGATTAAAGCAACCCCTTAGTTGCTGTAAAACAAGATCCATTTCAGAAATAGAAACTACCATATTTGCTTCCTGAATCTCATCTTTATTTTCTTCAATTTTCTTATCATCATCATTACTTTCATCTAAAATATTTGACACATCTTCGTTTCTTAGATCCTTTAACATTGTTGAAAGATTAAAATCTTGCTTTGGTTTTTTAATAATTTTTGGTTTTTCTTCAATTTGATTTTGTTTTTGAACTATTTTATCTGGTTTTGGTTTATTTTCTAATTGAATATCACTTTTGGGCGAAATATTTTGAATTAATTTAGGTTTTAACTTTGGTTTTATCTTATTGACTTTAAGAGTTTCAAAATTTTCTAATTTTACTATTTTTTCTTCATTAATATTTTTGATTATTTTTTCTTTTATTGAATTTTCTTTCAATTCAGTTTTTTGAGTAATTATTTTATTGTCTGAAATATTTTGATTTTCATTAGATTTTTCCTGTAGTTTTACTTTTTGAACTTCAGTATTTTCGGAAGAGTTAAATTTCTTTTGTTTGATATTTTTATTTTGCTTATTATTAATTGGAATTTCATCCTTCATTGGTTTTATTGATGTAACATCAGAAACATTTAGTATCTCAATAGGTATAACCTGAGGAATTAATATAGGCTTTGGTTTAAAAAAATCTGGCAGGCCTATTGCAAACAATAAAATTAATAAATGAAAAAATAAAGAAAAATAAATTCCTAAATGAGTTGGTTTAGCATTGTCTAAATAATTAAGAGTCTTAAAGTATAAAGATGACATCTATAACTAATTTTCATTTGGATTTTGTGTAACTAATGCAACTTTTATATAGCCTGCAGAATTTACCAATGACATAATTTCCATTATTCTTCCGTATGCAACTACTCTATCCCCTCTTACATATATTCTGGCTTCTTTATTAAGTTCAGTTATAGCATTCAGTCTAGCTATTAAGTTTTCTACCTCTACTTTTGACTCCCCCAAATATATTTCACCTCCTATTTTGACAGTTATTTCTAATGGATCTTTTTGATCAGTTAATGCAGATGCTTTTACTTTTGGTAAATCAACTGGAATCCCTACAGTCAATAATGGGGCAGTTACCATAAATACAATTAATAAAACTAACATTACATCAACAAATGGTGTAACATTGATTTCACTCATTTGAGTATATCTTTTGCGCTTTCTTATTGAGTTATTATTTAAATTAATCAAACTATTTTTTTTCTAATTGTCTAAAAAATATCGTAGTAAACTCATCCATGAATGTTTCTAAAGAAACAAAATATTTTGATAAATCACTTGATATTTTATTGTAAGCAACAACTGCTGGTATAGCCACAAATAAACCTAGAGCTGTTGCAAATAATGCCTCAGCAATACCAGGTGCTACTACTGATAAATTTGTATTCTGAGCTACAGCAATTGATTTAAAACTGTTCATTATTCCCCAAACTGTTCCAAATAAACCAATAAAAGGAGCTGTTGAGCCTGAAGTGGCCAAGAAAGTTAAGTTTTTTTCTATTACTTCACTTTCTTTATTAAATGTAACTATCATGGATCTTTGCATACGGTCTTTTAAAGAAGCAATATTATGATCAGATTCTTTTTTTGAAGTGGATTTACTTTTTTTCCATTCAGATATTGCAGCACAAAAGATTTTTGATTTTGGATCAAGTTGGTTAAAATTAAGTGTTTCATATATATCTTCAAACGAATTACCTGACCAAAATATTTCTTCAAATTCTTTTTCCATTTGCTTAAGTTGTCTTAATCTAAGAAGTTTGGATACAATAATAGTCCAGCAATAAATAGAAGCTAATACTAAAATTACTATAACTGATTTAACTACTAAATCTGCACTCATAAAAAGTGCAAACATAGAAAAATCTACATTTTCTGCAGATATATTTTTAACAGCATTGACTTCTTCCATTAGTCTTTTTCCTTAATTTTTTTCAAATCTTCACTGTGAACCATTATCCAAAACCCTGGTCGATTTTTTTCACATAATGCGATTACAGGTGTTTTACCTTCATCTTTAGCAAGTTTAGCTGTATCATCCCAAAGAGATACTGCAGTATGCTTTGCTCTTAACTTGCATTCAATAAATAAATTATCATGAATAACATCTGCGCGCGTAACTTTACCATTACCACCACTTAATGGGGTTCTCGTTCCATTAAAATAGTTTGCAACATCTCTTTCTCTTTTTTTCCAAGCTTTATCTGGCATATTTTTATCCTTTCATTAAGCTGTTAAAGAAGCTAAAATATCATCACTTACATCAAAATTTGATGAGACTGTCTGTACATCATCATTCTCTTCTAACATATTTAATAATTTAAATAATGTGTCTGCATTATCCTGTCCAACACTTATCTCATTTACACTTTTCCAAATTAATCCAGTAAAATTTGTTTGACCAAATTTTTCTATTATCTTCTGATTTAATTCATGAAGAACTTTTTGATCACAAAATATGTTATATTCATTTTCATTTAACTCATAATCCTCTGAACCATTTTCAACTATAAAATCAAAAAGTTCCTCTTCATTAATATTATTTTTGTTGAGTGTAATACTACCTAATCTTTTAAAACTAAAACTTACACTGCCCGTCTCACCTAAATTGCCACCATATTTATTAAATGTTGATCTTATCTCAGCAGCTGTTCGATTTTTATTGTTTGTAAGAGCTTCTACAATTATTGCAATACCATCCGGTCCATAACCTTCATATCTAACTTCCTCAAAATTACTATCTGGGTCGCTTCCCTCACCTTTTTTAATTGCTCTTTCGATATTATCTTTAGGCATATTTAGAGATTTTGCAGAACCTACAGCTGATCTAAGTCTTATGTTTTTTTCAGGGTCAGGACCACCTTCTTTTACGGCAACAGATATTTCCTTACCTAATCTTGAAAAAATTTTAGCACGCTTCTTATCCTGAGCACCTTTACGATGCATAATATTTTTAAATTTGGAATGGCCAGCCATAGTTCTCTATAAATATTTTGGTCGTTGTCAGTAAAGTAATTTAAATAAAAGAATATTATGGCTAATATATGTAAAATCTTAAATTTGAAAAGGTTCGATTTTCAGCGATAATCCGCTCTTATCATCAGTTTCAATATATGCTCCACAAACAGTTACATCTCCTTCAGCAGGAAAAAATCTTCCTTCAGACCGATAACCCTTTGTAAAACCATGGATAGGGTTTGTTTTATCCATTCCTATAACAGAATTATAAACACCGGTCATTCCTACATCAGTTTGATAGGCTGTTCCTAAATCGAGTATCTTTGCATCTGCAGTAGGAATATGAGTATGTGTACCAAGTATAGCTGAAACCTTCCCATCAAAATAATGACCAAAGGCATTTTTTTCTGATGTTGTTTCACCATGCATATCTATAATAATAGCATTACAAGTTGATCCTAGCTTTATTTTTTGCAAAATATTTTTTGTTACACTAAATGGATCATCTAAAGAAAGTCCCATAAACAGTCTTAACATAATTTGCATTATTATTATTTTTCTATCATCATCAAGTTGTAACTCATAGAATCCTCTACCAGGTACTCCACTTGGATAATTTAAAGCTCTTACAATTTTTGGGCATTCTTCAATAAATGATAACATATCTTTTTGATCCCAAGCATGATTACCTAATGTTATTGCATCTACTCCAGCTTCTAAAAGTTGAATAGCTATTTTTTTACTTAAGCCATAACCACCAGCTGCATTTTCTGCATTTACTATAATTACATCAGGTATATATTTATTTTTAATATCTGGTATTTTACTTATAAAAATTTCTCTAGCTGCCTTCCCAACAATATCTCCTATAAAAACAATTTTCATAAAATACTGTATAGATCTTTTTCAGTTAAAACGAAATCTAATTTATAATCAAAACTTTCTCTTGGAATTTTATTTTGTTTTTGGTTATCAAAAGCATAACCTACTGTATAAAATTTATGATTTAGTTTATTCAATTTTGAAAATGTTTTATCATAATAGCCCCCTCCATACCCCAACCTATATCCATTTAAATCAAATCCTAAACAAGGGACAAAAAATAATTGCGGGAGTATTTCTTCATTCTCATTTGGTGGTTCAGGAATATTGAACATTCCATGTTTTAAATTTTGATTAATTTTTATTTTTTTAAATAATAATTCTTTTGAGTTTTTTTTAATAATTGGAAAAGCTAAAACTTTTTGTAACTTTATTATATTTTCATTTAATTGATTTGTAGATATTTCTGAACGTATGGAAATAAAACTTCCAACATATTTTATCTCATCAAAGTTAATTAATTTTATTAATTTACTAAAAGCCTCAGGATTAAACTCAACTAAAGAATTTTTTTTTATTAAATTTCTTTTTTTAGATAATTGTTTTCTCAAATTATTTTTTTGAGAAATAATATCAATCATGTTAATTTTTTAAAATATTGTTTTTGATTTGTAAAATTTCATCATATAGTTCATCTAATATAATTTCTGAATTGTATATTTCTTCATTATTTTTTTTTAATTCTTTTTTCAACATTTCAACTTTTTGCTCAGATTTATAAAATTTATCTTCAAGTATTTTTGTATCTACTAGAGTGTCTTGAAGTTCCAAACTAATAAGAGTAATTATTTTTTTATCACTAACTTTACCATTTAAACTTGAAAATTTATCCCAATGCTTATTTAACTTGTCTACTGCATCTACTAGTCTTTGTTTTTCATTTTCTTGATATGATAATTTAAGCTTTTGATTAAAAATTATTACTTCAAGATCAGGCATCTTCTTCTCCAAGAAATTCTTCTAATTCGTTAATACTTTCATTAATTCCTTTTTTTAACCTTAAAATTTCATTGTTTAATTCCTCAATCTTACTTTTGAAATCATTATCATTATCTAATTTTTCAGATATATTTTTTATTTCTTTTATAGCTGATTTCAACTTGGATATTTTTTCATTGATTTTCATAATTTTTATAATTCGATTAATTTAAAATGCTACTTTATTGCAATTTAATATTAGTGTAAAAGACTTCAAACACCGAGGAATTTTGGAAACTATTAATATAAAATCAAAAAAAGTATCTCAATTAGCTAATTGTATACGTTTTTTATCAATTGATG